>Ga0325414_1003125_pt1 | contig 17113 bp, 8 predicted proteins | sample PopdelMetagenome_8_FD_206183 | JGI IMG/M metagenome (GOLD analysis project Ga0325414, IMG submission 206183) | Populus deltoides microbial communities from Bellville, Georgia, United States - Leaf-PdKOR-R3 | ecosystem: Host-associated > Plants > Phyllosphere > Phylloplane/Leaf | place: USA... | reverse complement strand
GAAATCTTGGGAAAATAAAAAGTGATAGGAGGGAGTGTCTTTACTCTTTACCAACAGGTTAAAAGGGGAGAGGAGGGAGTGTCTTGACTCTTAATATACCATACAGAGATATATAGAAGCGTCTTTAACATCCGAACAAAGTAACTCTGAGTTGTTTAATTTTACTTGTTATATTATCCTGGACGTTTCTAATAATATCATGGGTGAACAGAACACTGGTTTATTTCAGAACACCAGACAGGTCAGATTGTCGAAAATGGCAGAGCTAGACTCGAACTTCTTTCAGGAACTTCTTGTTCTTATTTTGGCATTTCTAAACTTTCTTCATCTTCAATGTCACAACATGTATTAAGCTCCTTTTCTTTTCAATTTGGTGCCTTGTGTTGGAAAATGACAAGAATGGTTACCATTTGATGCCTTGTCTTTTCCCAACAAATGTTTTACCAAACTGCGCGTGTTCGATAAAAGACCATTTTATTAATTTCCCTGCATGCATGTGTTTATTCAAGTAATGTTGAACTAATTTAAATTAAAATAATCGGTTAGCTCTGATGATATGAATAATATTACTTTTATAATATCATAATAATGGTGACTATCAAGTTGGGTTTGGAAGGAAGTTGTGTTTTAATTAATGTACTCAACAAATTAAGCTTAACTAATTTCAATAAGATACAAATTTCGCTCCGAGTTCATGATAAATGGACTCGCTCGTGTTCATGATAAATTGATATATGAAATGTAAACTTAACTCGTTTAAATTTCTAAAAATTATAACATGTTTGCACTCTCTAGAATTTGATACATATAATTAGTTCATTAATGAACCAACAAAAGAATAAGTTTAAATTCTCTTTTTTATTTATAACATTGCAGAGCAATCCTTGCAATAGAAGAAATGGATACATAATAAATGGAAAAACTTATTAGTTTCTTGTTAATATGCGCGCGCGTGTGTGAGAGAGAAAGAGAGAAAGGTGAAACCAAACCAAATTTTAAAATTTAAACAAAAAAAAATATAATTTTGTTTAAAAAACCACAACCCTTTAAATAAATTTGAAACCAAATTTAAGTCCATTTGAAAAATAAAAATAAACTCTAAAATTAAATAAGAAAATAAAATAATTAAGAAAAACATCATCTTGGAAGCCTAATTTGAAGGTCTTCTGGACATCGACTAGTTATAGCGAATAGACCTAACATAGAACTAGACTTGTAGAATCTCTTGAAAAATTTAAAGTTGATCTAACAATCAAATTAGTAAATAATTATGCTAGATTTTTTTTTTCAGACATATCGCTTGCATAACCAGGCCTTTTCTTGTGCTTATACATGTCTATATGTTCTAAATATATAGTTCTCTTATATATATATATATATATATATATATAGGTTAGGTTTTTGACAAGATCCAAATATAATAGATTCATAACTGATTGATCAAAACCTCATGTATTAGTTTTTATAAGTTGAAGAGAACTCATCCTCGAGTTCTAGTCATTCACTAGACAGATTGACAAATATTGCACATTAAAAACATTAACGGTCTTCAAATGTCTTGGAAGATGAAGTCAATATACATTATCGTTGATCTTTTACAGCATTTTACAAGAATTAATATTCACCTCTCAAAGCTTGTTATACTCCGCTTAAGAAATCTATCATAAATAAGCACTACCCATAGTAAGTCATCAACCTTAAAAGTGAGCCTTTTATGATTATTATCTACGTGTGCCTTGTATTTGGTATTATTGTCAAAAATTATTTGTTTAACCGTATTTTATCATATCTTCAGCTTAAACACCCATATGTACAATATGAGAAATATGTGTTAACCCAAGCACACCTAATGGATTTTGTCCATTAACATACAAAAAGACTCAATTGAGTAGTGAATTTTCTTGGCCTGTTATAAACAAACTTCACTTTTGATATGGCTAAATCATATTACTTTGGCGTGTTTCCTATTAAGCTCCTTAATAAATTATATAAGCTGGAATTCACCATTTATGTTTGTCCATTTGTTTAAGTATGGTGAGCATTGCTAAAATTAAACTAACTTACCCCCCCAAACTCTTCTAGAAGTTTCTCATTAACTTGGAATCCTAGTTAGAGGTAATGGACCTAGAAATCTCATGTAAACAAACCACCTCCTTAAAGTAGATATAGACAATCTAGAAAGCATTCATGGTTTTCCTACAAAGAATAAAGTGGATCATCTTAGAGAACTTGTCTATAACCTCAAGGATTGAATTCATATCCCATTGGTTATAAAGCATATTAACATCCAACTAAGAAGCATTAGGTACAAGCAATGGAGTGTACAATTCATCATTGGTTAAATAATCTTTGGATCACTGATAGGTACAACTCTTCCTGAATCTTGATACTTCGCCCAACAATTTAGGTCAATAGTAGTTAAATAAAATCAATGCTAATATTTTATCACATCCAAAGTGAATTTCACAATGCATCTTATAAATGATGTGTTAACGTAAATAATAGTTAATAATACACAATTACACACCATGAAATAAAAAAAATCATCCACAAGTACAAAGTCACCTTACTTACCTTTGTTAGCCAAAAGGTTTGTAATCACCTATGGATTATTTATTTTGATGATAACAATATATTATTTTATTTAATTGTATGTCAAAGTATTATTGTTATAGGAATTATTCTACATCAAAATGAAGTTATGGACTTCTTGTATTTAAACTTGACATAAAGATTCTCAAGCTCATATCTTTATGTAAGTAAGTCTTTATAGAATTTAATTTGGTATCATAAAAATTATTTTCATCCAAAAATATGTTAAGTGCACAAAATATCACATAGTGAAATATACCTTATGAAAATTATTTCATCATATATTTTGGTATTTTCACTTAAATGAAGAGCATGAACTTTATTGTGTGTTTTTGCACTACAAAATATTTTAATTTCCACTTGTAAGCTAAAACTCTTTTCCCATGGGTTTTTATACCTTTTATTTATTATTATCTAAGGTGGAAAATTTGTAATTTTAAGAGAAGAGTGCTTAATACTTAATTTGTCTAGTAACAACTCGTTTTCTCTTAAAAAAAATGTGTTATGGTTGTTTCTTATGGAGAGAAAAGAAAATTTGAAAGAGAAAAAAATTACTTATCTCTTTTCCTCTAATTAGTAACTGTTAGTTATAAAAACTCTCTTACACTCCTAAACCTTACAAGCTTAAAATTGAATTCATGTAAGAACTTTCTCAACAATTTAACTCTTCAATCTTACATCTTGATGATTTGATATTTCTCATTATAAAATGCTTTGACTATTCTCTTGTATTCTTTTGAAAAAAATTGGATTTTATTACATCTAAATTACTGTGAATATGATTATATTTCTATAAAAACTTGAGTTTAATCTTTATAATCTTCTTTTAGGTAAGTTGTGATTATTCTCTTGTAAGAGATAAACTATTTGTAAAAGTGTAAGTGGAACATGAAACCATTTGATTAATTAAGAGGTTGTAAGCCAAAGAGAGATTTTAGTCTTTTCTTTGAAAAAGATTGTGTGTGAGTTTTTCAATCTTGATCCTTGAAAAATATTTTGTATAAGATTTTTTAATATTGAACCCATAAAAAGATTAAGTGATATGTTTGATCCTTAGCTCGTAAAAGGATTGAGTTTAATATTAAACGCTGAAAAAGATTGGGATATGTTTTATCTTTAGCTTGTAAGAGAATTAGGTTTATTATTAAGCTTGAAAAAAATTATGTAATTAGTTTGGTCTCACCTACTGAAAAGACCATATGTGATAATGAATACTTAATTGGGTTTGGTCTCTCTCTCTTCCTTTATCTCTTTAATTATGCTCATTGATATTATCAACCTTCATTAGCCAAGTCATTATAAATCTATCTAAAAGATGGGTCTCTTAAGTAGAACTCTAGAAAAGTATCAAATCCCAACACTTGAGTATGCATAGTGCTAAATAGAACAGCTCGTCTACTTAGTTCATTAACTATTTTATTAAGGCTACCAAACTGGTGCCTTAAGAAAAAGATGAACTCTTGGAAGAAAGATGCCCAATTAGTATGTTAGTAACTCAATTTATATTGTCTATTGATGTACATTCACATCTCGTTATCAATAATGAGTATAAACTCTTTATAGACTAGGTAGCGTCCCTAATGCTTCAATGTTTAAACAATGGCATAAACTCCAAATCATAATTAGAGTGCTTCTTCATGGAGCTTGAGAATGTTTCACTAAAAAACATCATAATACATCCATATTGAGTAAGGAATCATTTATTACCTAAACTATAGACATGGAAATTAACCTCAAATAACTTGTCAAAATCAATGAGGTTAATACAAAAATTTCAATCATTTTAACTAAAAGTTTCATTCAATAAAAAGTGTGCTTCTTAAAGCATTTAATAATAGATGCAATGAAGACACTAAAGTTATGGTTGAACTATTTATAAAAGGACTTCAGACCATGTAAACTCTTAACATGATTAATTGTTTTTAGAGTGGGCCCTTGCTCGATTAAATTTAATAATTACCCCCTCTTATATAGGCACTGAAGTGATACGCTTCCTTTTTATACTGAGGGTGTATGTATATGTTGCATTGTCCGTTATGCACTATATTGTTATTACATTATCAAGGCTTGCCTAATAATATATGACATGCATCCATAGATACTACATCAAAACAAACATTATCATAATATTTTTCTACCTAAGAAAAATGTAATATAAAATTATTTGTCCTTGACTACCTCATTGTATCACTTTAACTATATAAGTTTATAGGGTTTAAGGTGGTTGTCTATTTTAAGATACAATTTTTTTTACCATATCTGTCAATACTATATTCTCATAACTATCATTATCGATCATCAAGTTGCATAACTTATTTTTAATTATACATGTTAAATAAAAGATACTAGTACGTAACCAATCTTCACTTGAATCACATTAGATGTTAGTTAACTCTCTTAGATGACTAAGATAACATTATCATCTTTATAAAGAAACTCCTCATAATTTGAATCATTAAAAACAAATTATTGCTTGAATTTTATCAAGCTCTTTTATTAATAGATTATTGCCTAAATGACTCTTTAGTTCATGACACTCAATGGTATGATGTTTTTTCTTACCACACCTATAAAACTAAACTTTAGAACCATAACCAAACCCTAACTTGTGGTCTAGTAGAGAGTAGGTTTAAGTTGAGTGGTTGTCTTCTAATCATTGACATGCACTCACTTAATCTTCTTATTACCTAGCATACTTTATTGGCTGCCCTAAATTGTTGTTTCTCCATAGTTAGATCTATTTAATATGCTTCTAAAACCATCTACAATAAATATGAACAAATCATTTCTTTTATGGATTATCTTAATCCACTTAAGCAACGAGTTACTAGCTTATAGAAATCATTAGTGCACTCATAATAAATATTGTTCCTTGTCTCAATGTATGGATTCTTTTATATAGAGTGGATGTGTAGTTAAAATGAAGGAAATGTTCCTTCATCTTCTTCTTAATCTTTTTCTAGTCACTAATCCTTGGTTTACCATTTATTTTGGGACTTTCTTGTACTAAATAATTCTCTTTACTTCATGTAACAAATCAATAAACTCTTCTACTTATAGGGTACTTATAAACTCTGGTAATATAAACCCAAACCCTAAGTCTTTATGACATATTCATCATGATCAAATATATATATTGTCTTCTTTGCTCACACCTCTGAAATGGGTTCTCAAGAATAGCTATGGATTTCTAATCACTCTTTGTACAATTCTTCAAGTCTCTTTTTTCTAATTGATGGGTTAGTCTTACAACATATCTCTATAAGTTTAATTTGAAGGCCTTCCTAACCTCATCTAGTTATAACAAGCAATTCAACGATCAGATCAAAATTTATGTTTATTTTTGTTAGACAAGTTTTTAGGTTTGAACCTATTTATCTAGTCCAAAAACATAGCTAATTAGACCTTACATGTGGTCTAAATATAATAAATTCACATTTGATTGATCAAAACCTCCTATATTAGTAAACTATCTTTGGACCAAGGAGATCTCTTACCTTGCTAAATTTTTTGAAACTTTGCTTATGCCATGGATATTTTGTCACAAGAAAATATTTTTACCTTAATTCACTTTACTATAAAAAATAGGAATGTAAACTATCTTTATGTTTATTTTTGTTAGACAAGTTTTTAGGTTTGAACCTATTTATCTAGTCCAAAAACATAGCTAATTAGACCTTACATGTGGTCTAAATATAATAAATTCACATTTGATTGATCAAAACCTCCTATATTAGTAAACTATCTTTGGACCAAGGAGATCTCTTACCTTGCTAAATTTTTTGAAACTTTGCTTATGCCATGGATATTTTGTCACAAGAAAATATTTTTACCTTAATTCACTTTACTATAAAAAATAGGAATGTAATGAAAAATTATTTCATAGGTTTAGCAAATTAATTCCATGCTTATTTTTTTAAAAAAAAAGATTTCTCCCTCAAAACAAAATGATTTGTTTCCTTCTAATTCATGACACAACTTAAAATGATACTATTAAGATCTTTTATTTTTTTAGTTTACTTTTAAAAAATTGTTTTATAGTTAGTTGTACTCTAATTTATTTTATATAATTTAAAAAATCCTAATGAAAAATTAGGAAAGTGTGTTTATAAATTACAAATTATCCATAATTGAAAATTTATAGCTTTGTTTGGGGGACAATTTAAGGAAATGAATATGAGATATTGAATGACTTTATTTTTTAATGTGGGGAATTTGGACAATTTCTGGTTTTTTTTTCAGAAACGAGAAAAAATAAAATATATGTTTTGAAAAAAATAATTTTTATTTCAATTAATAAAAACATTTTCTATAGTAACTGTAAGAATGAATAAATTTTCCCTAGTTTTGATTCAGTGAAAAATTTACTAATAGTTCTAAAAACATTTTGGGACCATAAATGCTGATTACATATTTGAGACTGTTTTAAGTCACCAAGTTTTTTCATGATAAGTTTGTTATTACAACGCAAATTTTGCAAATCATTTTCAAAAGTATTTTGCGATCAAATTAGTCATGTTCTAGACCCAATTTTCGATCCTAAATTCAATGTTTTCTTATAATGTATGCTTCAATCCCTTATCAATTTTCTTATGCAACGCTTAGAATGTGTTAGTATTGATTTATGATATTATGTTTTAGTTATTATGTTATGTTGTGCGATGATAGGTTATAAGTTGAAAGTAGTGCTTAGGAATTAGCTAGCATGGTTTAAGAAAATTACACTCTTGCTTTAAAAAAATAGTGGGCTCCATTGTAAAATATTTTGCTTTGGGTTTAAAGCAAAGGGAATTGGTATAGAATTGCAACAGGATCATCAAATCAGGATAGATGTACTCAAATTTAAGTTAATCAAAATAAGAAACACACATACTTGTCAATAGAACTTAGACAAAACTTATATTTTTATTGTAATCAATAATATTACATTGAATCGACTATCTTCCTAGTGTTTTTTTTTATAGAAAATCAAATAAAATACAATTTATAACAAAATTAGAAAGCTAAAATAATTAATTTTAATAAGTTTATTATCTAGATTCACATAATTCAGCTTGTTGTCAAATAGTTGTCCGAAGAGAAAAGTCCAAAAGGTTTGGATCCAAAAAAAGGAATTCATATTCTAAAATCTATGTAACATTAAAATGACATAGATAGCCATCACAAAAAGATGCAAGGTTGTCATCATGCAACACAAACCCAATCTAATCCTTAGATTGTGATACAACGGTGTTTTAGAAATATAATTACTTGCAAAAACACTAACAAGAAAAAGTAGGAGGGTCAAAAGTGCCTTGCTAAATAAGCATTGAAATAAAGTTTATGCAAAATAAAGGAAGATAAATGCCCAAGTATAGCAAAATAAAGGAAGATAAATGCCCAAGTATAGATTTTCTTCAAAATGTTTTTAGAAAACCTTTCAAAATGAATACAATCATGAAAAAAAGCAACCTTAATGAATTTTTTTTCTTTTAATGATTCATGTTAACATCATGTTTATAATTTTCATCATTTAATTTTATAATTCACCTAATCTTAGCATATAAATGACAGATATGCAACTTGACAAAACATTTAGTAGGTGCAAAACTATGAATATCATATGGAAGAGTAGGTAAGTGAGGAGAATAACCATGAATAATTTTTAAAAAAAACAGCTTTGACCAATTCAATGATTAACAAAGACATTACAAATGAATTCTACAATAGGTAAAAATAAATCCAAGTAACCATATTTCTTTCCAATAAGAACATCTAAGCCTATCACAAAACTTTGATTAACTATCCCAATTTGTTTGTTAATTTGTGGATGAAAAGTAGAAGATAATTTCAACATATTTATAAACAATTCTATAATATTAAAAAAAAACAATTAATAATTGTAACATCCCTATCATATACAAGAGAAAGAAGGAAAACCATACGATATAACTTCTTTGAAAATCAATTTTGAAAAACAAAATATTATTAAAAATAAAATATATCATTTTAGAAAACCTATCAATCACAACCAAAATAAAATCATACCTAACTATTCTAGGCAAATCAAGAACAAAATGCATACTCATTTCTTTCTAATGACTACGTAGAATAAGAAAAGAAGTATACAAACTAGAGTTTTGCTTCTTTGCCTTAGTTAATTGACAAGTATGACAATGAGAAATAATTCTAGAAACAATTCTTTTTATTAATATATCATAAAATATATACTCGATAAGGAAAATACTTTTATCCCTACTGGAATGACATGTTAAACCACCTATATGTATCACCTAAACATGAAGATTATTTATACACATGGATTATCTATACACTAAGATATGTTTTTAAGAGATCAGTTCTTAAAGAATAAGAAATTCAAAACTTAGAAGCTCTATTCAAATAATCATCGCAATAATAAAATCAGCATATTATTGAAAATTATCATTACTAACTTCCTGAGAAATAGATAATAATTTAAACAAATCAAGTAGTCATCTTTCATCCTCTTAAAAATAATAATTTTAACACTAATAACATAAAAAAATATAAAGTACACAACTAAGAGCATAAATATCTTTTTTTTAATACCAGAAAAATGTTTTGAGAATTTAAATGTCATGATGTTTAGTGATAAGAAAACAACATAAATTCTTTTAAAAAATAAATAATACCACTACTACTGAAGAGACTAAACTACAACATCAAGTTCTTTATTATAAATTGAATATTATGTTTAAACTCGTTGAATTTTTCTTTAAATAATGTTACATGATGTTATTTTTAACCCAAAACGCCACCAATAATCATAAGAAGTATCACAAGCAACCCCAAAAACTTTATTAAAATAAAAATGATGTGACACATGCATTTTAGCTATCCTTATCTTAATTTCCTCAAAAGCTTTCTTAGTTACATGTATCCATTTAAACCCTTCCTTTTTTTAAGTAATTCGTTATAGGAATTATAACAATATTGAATTTTAATAAATATCCTATAGAAAGTAGTCAATTCATGAAAAAATAAGCATCTCACTAACAGTCGTCGATATAAACCACTCCTTAATAAATCTAACTTTCTAAGGATAAGTCGAATTTTTTATTAAAAATGAAAACTATAAAGCCTAAAAAACACATTTGAGGTTGCATAAAACATATTTTAAAAGAACTAGAAAATAACTTATCTTTCCTAAGAATAAAGAAAAATTGTAAAAATGAGATTCAAATACTCCTCCTTAGACTTATTATAAATCAAAATAAACTACAAGAAACTTGCCAACAAAATTTTACAAAATATAAGTCATATTTGCATAAAATTTCTTGACATACTAGATAAATCAAAAGGCAGCATAGTTTACCATTTATACAATCCATCTTGAGTTTTAAATGTATTTTGCTACTCATCACCAACTTTGTAAAAATTTGATGATATTGATTATGTAAATCAATTTTCATAAATTAAGTTGAACTTGTTAAATAATACAACATATTTTTACTCTAAGAATAGAAAATTCATACTTCATAGTGATCTTATTAATAATTTTATTTTCCACACATATTCTTCAAAAATTATCCCTTTCTTTTGTTAAAATTATAGGAACAGCATATAGATTAAGGATATGTATAATTAGTAATTTTGTCAAAATATCTTTCATTTGCTTATTCATTTTTCTATTCTTCTTTAGTTCATACTATAATGGGGAAGATTGGGTAAATAAGATCCAATAAATCAAATAACGTGTTGAATTTTCCTTATAAGAGCTTATGATGCGATCTTACTATACCAAAGGATATATTATAAATTCCAGTTAGGCCAATCGCAAGATCAAGGGTAAAAAATCTCTAAGATGCATTGAATGAGTTTATTCAGAATATTTGAGTCAAGATGTTGTAAATAATAAAAACTATTTCAAAATGTTTTTATCCTACGTTGGAAAAAAAAGTCATTTATCTAGTGTTTATATAGTGAATTTTGATATGATATAGTAACCAACAAGGAAAGGATAATGGGCTCACGCGCATTAGGTTGAGTTGAGCAAGAGGAAAACCTCTTACTCCCCCCTCTCCACGCGCGAGACAATGTCTATACTTTCTGAACCTTTTGTCTATTGAAACCACAATTTTTTAAATACTTGGAATTAATTTTCTAATAGCCATAAAATCCTAACAACTCTTTTATTTTAAAACTTTTTTTAATAGCTACAAATCTTTAATTCTCAAACACCTCTTTTATTTTTTTTTAACTGTTGTAACAACTCTTTAATTTTCTAATTTATTTTTTTCCTAGTTGTTACATGTTAGCAACCTATATATATCATGCACTCTTGCAGCAAAATGGTGCTAAAAAAATCATAGTATTATTTTTCTGTGTTTGCAAGGCATGCTGGTATTTTTTCTCGATCTTGGTTTGACTATTTCTATAACCTTCATTTTAGAGGAAGAACTGTTTCTATAGCCTTTATTTTCTTCTTAGTCTTTGGGTTATTATTACTTATTTAGGTCAATTATAAATGGGCCTCATATAAGTCCATCTAAGAGGGGTCCATAAGGGTTTATTTAAGTCTAGAGTTAGTATAAATAAAGACATAACCAGATATGTAAGTTAGACAATTTAAATTAATAAAACTTCTTATTTGCCGCACTTGTTGTGTGTTGGTGGGGTAATCTCCCTTCCTTGATTCTCTAAAGAACTGAAAACGACTTATCGAAGAACAAATGGCTTCATGGCGTCATCCATATACTTCTCGTTCGTGAATAAATATTTGTTAGGTAGGGGTTTTCTATTTTCAATAGTGCTGGTACCTAGGCACAAGTTATTTTTGTGTCACACTCCTATCAAACTTGATTACTTGGCTTTCCAGGAATTGGTGTCTTTACGTATGGGTTGTGTGACCACGTGATCACGAGGTTCGCATCACAAATGGTGCTAAAACAACCATAATATTATTTTTCTGTGTTTGTAAGGCTTGCTGGTATTTTTTTTTATCTTGGTTTAACTGTTTCTATAACTTTTATTTTAGATGAAGAACTTGTTGAATCCTGAAGGATAGCCTTGTGTTGAGGAAATATCTTTAAGGATACTGTATGTACACACCTCAAGTTATATTTTGTTTCTATTCTTCATTGTATTTTCTCACAACACAAGATAGATTTCAAGGCAACATCAATAAGTGAAACTAAGACCATAGTTAATTTAATCCATGCACTAGAGGGGCCTGATCCTTCTACTTCATTGGCTAATTAATTTCAGCAGTTAAAGACTTCTTCTTCCGTGCATAGTTTTACTTTAACAAGCATAAGTAATTATCCAACCGTTAAATCAAGTTGAAATTTACTAGACATTTCTAGAGGTCTTTTTCTATATTGGGTTAAAAATTTAAAGCAATCGGATATCAACAAGGTCTTGTGATAAGGTCCGAAAGCGAGAATTATATTAGTTTCCTAATTGATTGAGGATTCTTTTTTCTATTTTATTTAGAAATCTTTTATTATTTTTCAGCATTGTTTATGATATTTTTACCTTTTATAAATAGGGTTTAGCTTGTATTTTTTTTTTTTTTAGGGACAGACTTTGATTGCAACAATTATTATTGTGTGTGAGGTTTTACTCAATCTTTTTGGTTCTTCATTTACCTACTTTAACTTATTAAGGAATTCACCAAACTCCATGACATCTTTTATACTTCTTGTTCTCATCTCTTTATAGGCGTTGTGTGAGGGTTCGATTAATTATATATATATATATATATATATATATATATATTCTATTAACTTGATTTTTAGAATGTTAAACATTTAAGGACCGTTTTGGTTGTTTTGAGAAAAAAATATATTTTCAAATCCGAAAATGTGTGATTTTTACATGGAAAATATTGTATTTCTTGGATATGTTATTAGTTTAAATGGTATTGAGATTGATGAAAAAAAGGTTAGGGCTATCCAAGAATAGTCTATACCTAAGTCAATCACTAAGGTAAGTAGTTTTCATGGTTTGACTAGTTTTTATAGAGATTTGTTAAGGATTTTAGTACTCTACTCACACCTTTAATTGAGATAGTTGGGTACCTAGGAGCATTGTGTTTGGTGTGATATTAAATTTCATAGCTAATTTTGGAAGGTTTTTTAAGGGGAATTAGAAATAAAATTGTTATTTTCTACTACTTGTCATCCACAAGTAGATAGTCAAACTGGAATAGTTAATAGAACTTTACTATATTGTTAAGAACTATCATTCAAAATAATTTGAAAAATTAGGAAGATTTTATGTCATTTATCAAATTTGTTTATAATAGGATTGTGCATTTTACTATTGATTATTCTTCTTTTGAAATTGTCTATGACTTTAATCCCTTGACTCCTTTGAATTTTTTTCCTTTACCTATTAATGAAATGGTTAGTCTTAATGTCAATAGAAAACAAAATGTAGTAAAGACTCTCTATGAGAATGAGAAGCGACAAATACAAAAAAAAAAAAATGAGCGATATGCATTCATAAAAGGTGAAAAGGGATTATTTTAACCAAGTGATTGGATTTGGGTGCATATATGTGAAGAGAGAGATTTTCTCAATAAATAAGATCTAAGTTGATGTCGAGAATAGATGGACCATTCCAGATCCTTGAAAACATTAATGATAATGCATATAAAATAGATTTATCAGGTAAGTATGGTGTTAGTGCTACTTTTAATATTTTTTTATCTCTATTTGTTTGATGTGGGTGATGATTTGAGGTTTAGTCCTTTTGATGAGAGAGAGGACAATGCAATCCAAACTACACCAAAGGATTCATTAGAAGTTCTAGATGGGTCAGTTACAAGATCAAGGTCAAAGAAACTCAAATATACATTCAATGAGTTTATTCTGAATATTTAAGTTCAAAAAGATTTGAAAAAGGCAAAATCAAAAAGTAAAGATCAGACCTTATTCAATTTAATTCATGCACAAGAGGGGCCTGATCTATCTACTTCATGGGCTAATTAATTTCAGCAGTTAATTAGAGATTTATTTTTCTTAATGCATAATTTCATTCAAACAAGCATGATTTTTTATCTTACTGTTGAATCGAGCTTAAATTTACCACACACTTCTAGAGGTCTTTTATATATTAGATTAAACTTTCAGAGCAATCGAATATCAGAAAGGTCTTGTGATAAGGCCTAGAAGCTATTATGCGAGAATTGTATTAGTTTCTTAGTTGATTTATGATTTTTTTTGCTATTTTATTTATAACTTTTTTATTATTTCTTCAGCATTGTTTAGGATTTTTTACCTATTATAAATAGAGTTGTTTAGCTCATATTTAGATTTTTTTATAGACCTTGATTTCAACAATTATTATTGTGTGAAAGTGATTTTGCTCATACTTTTTAGCACTTCATTAAATTACTCTGATTTATGGAAGAATTAATCAAGCTTTATAACATCTTTTATACTTCTTGTTCACATTTCTTTATTAGCATTGGGTGGGGGTTTGGTTACTTATAATCTTGGTACCTTGGTACAAGTTATTGATTAATACTTAAAAGTGCATTTTTATTAAGGTTTTATATCATTATTTTGCCTTTGAAGTATCATTTTATATCATTATTGATTAGTACTTAAAAGTGCATTTTCTTTGTGTTCAACCTTCTCAAATTGCAAGGAAAATATGGAGGAGATGTTATCTCTTTAAAGTAAACAGTTTCAACATCACAATAGTGACAACAATAACATTACTATAAATATTACTCTACTTTGTCAATGTTTGATATATTAATGGTGAAGAAGAAATCAAGAAGCACCTAAATTAATATTTTATGGTGATTCTGAAAATCTTACAAACTAGGACATGGAGGACACAATGATTTATAACAAATCTTATGGAGATATTGTAGAAAATTATCTTGGAATTCCTTTACATATAAAGGTCAAAATAATAGGAGTCACCGATGATAGAGGTCAAGTTTGAAATAAAATAATATGTGCAGAAACTACAAATGGACTTCATATTAGTGGAAAGTATAATATTAGATATGGGTTTTGTTTTATCATGCACGCATCATAAATTAGAATGTTAAGTTCACATGTTAAAGACATGATACTTTATGAATAGACTAGTAACTACGCTATATTCAAAGTATCTATTTCATTGTAGTGGTCAAGTTCAATTTCTGACATTAACTTCAAGGCTAGTTTTTTAAAGGTAGAGGGGAATGGCATGAGGCACTTTCTATATTATTCTTGGCATAATAATGTTTATTATTAAGATTTTTTTAGGTTTTGAGAAGTTTGAGAAGAGTTCAAGATGTAGTTTGGCAAAATGAGTATAACTTTTGAATTGATCATTGGATTAAGCTTAGATTTTGATAAGAGATTCTGAAGGTCATATTTCGTATTGAACTTTAAAATTTCATAATGATCAGATATTAGAAAGACCTTTAAATAAAGGATGAAAGTTAGTGTGTGGAATTGTCTTTATTTACCTTGTTATATTTGAGTTCTTTTTCCTGTTTAGATTAGGACTTGTAGTTTAATTAGTGTTTTTCTATTTAGAAATCCTAATTCTAGATGGATTCTATTAGTTAAGTAAGTTTTAAATAGAAATCTTTTTCCTATAAAAGATTTTAGGTATAGACAACATGGATGTCTAGTTTATTTTTTGAAAGACTCAAATTATTCATACTTTTATAAAATATCATAGATTTTATGTAATTTCTCTATAGTGTTAGGGCTGTAACTTTATGGCTTGAGAATCCTAGTTGTTATCCACGTTATACGTCATGTTAGAATTGTGAAAAAGGTATGGACTGTATAGGAGCACTTCAACTTTGTCCTTGTGCAACTCTAAGCTGTTGAGGAGAGTTAGATGACGAGGAATCATCACATGGTATGTCTAATTAAGGTTGTTTAATTGTTTCTTCTATTGGTGATCAGTTTTTAGATTCTTCATAGCTATGTAATTGGCCTTTATCAGTTGCTTGCAATGATTGTTTATCACTCACAATAATAATGATTTTACCAGATTGTTTTTTAGGTGGTATGATGACTAATTTGTTATTGTATTTACAAATAAGTTATGTTTTTTTCTAGCATTTGGTTGTGTAATTATTTCAGATAATTATAAGGTCTCACCAATCATACCAATTTATTGATCTGTTAGATATTTTTGGATTAATTATATTATTTGTTTCTCATTTATCCATTCCAATAATGAGAAAAATAAAATTACAAATTTAATCATAAACGGAGACAAATAACAACCTTGTAAATTAAACAGAATGTAGAAAACCCTTCTTAACTTTAACAAATTAGAAAGAAAGAAAATATGAATAAATTAATTAAAAAAAATAAGAAAGCAATACATATGTAAAGATAAAAGTTGTAAATAAAAACAAGGAAAGGAAAAGCAATAAATAAATGATAAATTGCAAAGAGAAAGGTAAATTATAGAAAGAGAAAATTGTGTGTATAGAACTGGTCATTATTATTAATAAATGGAGGGTCCTTTATAGTGTTATAGAGATTAAGTCCCACATGAACTATAATTTCTAGCCTTGTACGAATTGTTTACAACAGATAAGGAGTTTACATAATGAATTCTAATGCAATTTGAATTCTTAACTATGTGTCTCCTTTATGGTAGTCATATAAACCCTAACTAACCTCTACTACTCGCCAATTTAATTTGTTGAGGAATTGTATTTTAAATAAGACTTGATCTTCTAATCAATCAAGTGAACTCTCTAAACTCTATAATATCACGTCTTCTAACTTTCCCAATCGATCATGACTCCTAGCTCTCTTTTTCGATCGCTTCATATCTTTACTAGTTGATTTGGACTCTTTCTAAGCTGATCGATTTCATTTCTGGTGATCAATTTTAATTTTTTTTCTTTGTTTTGTAGTGAAAAACTATCTCTTGATGCATGAGTGTTTATTTCTCATGTAAACATGTAGATAAGAAGATGTTCTTCTTTCATTCTTGCATTATAATTTCCTAGCAAGTAATAGTCAACTCATGATGATGCTAAAACTATATTGTTATCATCCAAGTCCACGATAAGGCTTTTTACCCACTTGTTTTATAAAAATGTTCAACATATATCGTGATGGTCAAATTTAGCATTGATTTAGCCTACTCGTAATTATTGATTTTCCATAAGGATACGCTAGCACCTCATCATGACATGGTGTTTTTTATTTTTTATTTTTTTTATTTTTTATTTTTCATAATCATTGTAATTAATCTTGAGACTTGCTAGATATGAAATCTCTCTCTCTCTCTCTCTCTCTCTCTCTCTCTCTCTCTCTCTCTATATATATATATATATATATATATATATATATATAGCATAAGCTAACACCAACACGGCTTTCCAAACTTTTGTCCTCACATTCTCGTAAAAGATTGGTTGAGCTTTTAAGGAATTAGAGATGCTCATCCTTGTATATTAGACTTTATCTTCAATTTATCACTGTAAATCCAAATGCTGCCAATTTATCCTTTTATTTCATATCATTCTTCTTTCTTTTTTTGTCAAGTATTATTATATAAATTGATAAAA
>Ga0325414_1003122_pt1 | contig 17120 bp, 14 predicted proteins | sample PopdelMetagenome_8_FD_206183 | JGI IMG/M metagenome (GOLD analysis project Ga0325414, IMG submission 206183) | Populus deltoides microbial communities from Bellville, Georgia, United States - Leaf-PdKOR-R3 | ecosystem: Host-associated > Plants > Phyllosphere > Phylloplane/Leaf | place: USA... | reverse complement strand
CATGGTTTTGATTATTGTTTTTTCAATTACATCAATTGAATTATTTTTTCAAAATTAAAATCCTTTTCAAACTTTTATTTGAATATGTTTTATTTAGCAATATATATAATTATTTAGGTTTTTTTTTATATCAATGTTTTTTTTGCACATATAGACCTTTAGATTAATTTTTTTACATTTGGCTTAAAATTCAAAAACCTGGTTTGTGCTTGGTTTTGATTATTGTTTTTTCAATTACATCAATTGAATATCTTTTCAAACTTTTATTTGAATATGTTTTATTTAGCAATATATATATATATATATAATTATTTAGGTTTTTGTTTTTATAACAATGTTTTTTTTGCACATATAGACCTTTAGATTTTTTTTTTCATTTGCCTATCATCATAAACTACCATCCCTCAATGATCTTTATATATAAAGATCTTTATATATATATAAAGATATATATATGATCTTTATATATAAAGATCATTGAGGGATGGTATATATAAAGATCATTTGGTATATATAAAGATCATTATATAAAGATCTTTTTATATATATCTTTATATATACCATCCCTCAATGATCTTTATATATAAAGATCTTTATATTTATATATATATATATATATATAAATAAAGATCTTTATATATAAAGATCATTGAGGGATGGTAGTTCATGATGATATCTCATGTGAGAATGTGTTATGGTTTTATCTGGTTTGAGATGTGTTCAAACAACGTTACCTTGAATGTGAAATTGACCTCTACTTTTGAAAATTAGTCTTGCTTGTGTTTTTTTCTAAAATGTTTGTCTAATTAGATGTTGATCTTGTTGTTTGCTCTCTTTAGTTTGATGTCTCCCAAGGACAAGATCTATTATCTTCTTTTTTTAATTATCTATTTATTTATCCATAAGAAATGTTACTTGCTTATTTCGTCTCTTAGATATCATAACCCTTGACTAATTTTCCCTTAGATAATGAGGTTTCTCGGTTATTATATCCTTCCACTAACTAGAAAACACCGATGAAATATTTCATCGATATTTAGGAAAAAATCTCAAATTTATTTTAATCGCCGATAAAAGTTTTGATAGAAACATGTTGTTGGCAAGTTGCTCATTCGAGATTGTCATTACATCAACATTTTTATCAACAATTTACATTGCTAAAAAAAAAATCAATGGATTATTGGAGCAAAATTGTCTTTGATTTTATTGTCCATTTTCCTTTGGCAAGTCTGTAATATATTAATTTTTGATATAATTTTCAATTCTCTATTCCATAAAAAATGCTCAGAGCTTTTATAACTTTTTGATGAAATATATGCAAAAGTTTCCAATGAAAAAGTCGATGGAATGTTTTGGTGATTCCATTAGAGTTTTCACTATGTTGTTTTTTAATTGTTATAATCCTCTAGGCAACCTAAACAACATCAAAAACAACAACAATGACAACAACAATAACAAGAAGCATCTTCAAGCCATAATTACTCACATTAAACCGACAACCACAACAAAGAAAAACACTTTTAGAATTATTGAAATAAAAAACACATCTCTAAAACACATAAAACATTATATAGAAAATATAAATGGAATGCATTATAATGCACCAACAAATGTCTTATACAATTTTAATTTTATAACACAATAAAATATCACATCAAAATCAATTCAACACCGTTTAATCATAATCCTCTTTTTCATGTTAATCAAGCATCTTAAGTCAAAGTTCAATCAAATCCCAGGAGAAGATGTATTTTATATGCATGAAAAGCTTAAAGTAGATGAATGTCAAACATTGATTAAGTATTTTAACAATGTAAATTTTAAGGAAAAAGTGATGCTCGCATCAACTGGGACTTATTCTGAAGGGTTAAATCTTGTTAGCGCTTCAATGGAAAGGCAAGCCATCAGTTATGCCTACAAGCTAAGGCAAGAGAAAGTTGACTATATTTACCATCTCATTACATCAGGGACATTGCATAGAATCTCTTAGATTTATTTTTTTTGTTTCTTGAGTAAGAAGAATCTCTCAAACATAGTTATTAAACCAACCTGATTTTGACCTAGGGCAATGCTAAGGCCACGAATCCGGTGGGTTGGCTTAGATTAACCAATTTATTTAATTCAAACTTATTCGACCTAAATTAATACATTTTAATTTTTTTCATTTCTATAAATATCAATTTTTTCTAAATTTTCAACTTAACAATAAAACTGACATAATATAATACATTTTAATTTTTTTCATTTCTATAAATATCAATTTTTTCTAAATTTTCAACTTAACAATAAAACTGACATAATATAATTGGTACCCATTATTTCTTCAATCATAACACAATTAAGTTATAAAATCAAATTAAATTTCATCAAATGACAAATAAAATCAAAGGATCAGTGAGAAAATATTGTTACTACCTAATTCAAAACCCATTTGTCTTAGAAAGGTAGATTTACCTTATACATTCAACACACAAACATGATTAGAGTAAGGACGGAATAGACTTAGTTAAAATGAATTGCTAAGTTAGAAGTCATAGTAACTTGTTGGGAGACATTTTTAAGGTGGATTCGGTCTTTCCCTAAAAGCAAGTTGCCTCTTTAGCCAAATCTATTACCACTAGTACATGTTTTTTCATAGTTTTAGTCATTTAATAAAACTAAGTGGTGATAATTTTTTACTGATACATTTTTCATACTCATGTAAACGTCCATATGCAAAAACATTCTGATTCATTTATTTCTACAAAGCTAAATCACACATATAAAAGACATCACTTTGTAACTCTTTGTTTTTTCTAGCCACATAAGTATAGAAAATATGTGTTCACTAATATGCCTTGTTAGCCCTAAAATGAAAAAAAAGCTTAAAGTTTTTTATGGTTTCTCTAATAAGTTATGTTAGTCTGGTTTCTACTGTAAGAATAGCTTAAAAACACATAGGTATTTGTTTTTTTTCCCTTACATAAAGAAATAATTCAATACACAATTCATTGTAATAACCTTTAATCTAAATATAAATTATACAAAAAAAACAGCAATGAATCCTCTAAAAAAAGCATAGAACTATTAAAAATCTCTTAGAGAAACCCTACCTTTCCCATCAAAGAACCCAACCACCAAAAACCTAACTTCAACTATAACCCAAACACCACATATCCTACCTTGAATTACCTAGTTTACCTATTGAAATTGCCACACCCATAATCTCTAACCCTTTATTTTAAGATTTTTCATTATTATTTAAGTTCCATATCATCGAAGGTGGTTTCTGTAAGACAGGCCACATTGCTGATGTTTTTATTGCCAAGAAGAACACTAGACGTGGTCTTTGTTTTAGTTTTGTTTAGATGATTCCTCATTGTGATGTTGTAGTTTTGCTGAAATCCTATGGTTTGATTCCAATAAAATGAGGGTGAATGTCGTAAAATTTAACAATGGACTTCATAAGGAATGGAAGGAGACAACGGTAGATAGAAAAACTAATACGAAGAACCCAGCAATGCTATTATGAAGGTTCAAAAGAAGCAGTTAAAAAGAAGCTTGGTTGATGTTATTTTTGATGGAGTTAATCCTTGTTCTTTGCATAAAGATTTGGAGGCAGCTGGGATAGAGAATTTTGCCCTAAGGCTTCTTAGTGGATCACATGATTTGTTTATTCTTTAATCTATTGACTCCATATACAAAACCTTTTAATAGTAGGAGAACCTTGTAAAGATTTGAAGAGGAGTTGAAATTAGAATTCTAATTTTGAGAATTTACAAATTGAAGGGTATTTAGATTTTTTCATATATCTATTAGGCATTTGATAATCAACACTAGTCAATAAATTATTAAATAATTTTTCATACTAGAGGGATGCATTAATTTTCTTACTAAACTAGAGGAAATAATTTAGTATTAGATATTTTTGTTTCTCTTGTTATAGTATTTTTCGTTTCTCTTAATTCTTGAATTCCTTCTTAAAACTTTTTTCATTAATTTTTTTATATTGATAGATATAGTCAATAATTAGTTTTTAAATTTTGTGATAATTTTTATGTTATTATATTTCCTAATCTTGTTGATTTTTTTGTATGGTGTACAAGATTGTGTGATAGTTTTTTCTTCATGTTTATGGGTTTATTTAGGTTTCTGGAATTGTTTTTTCATAATATGAGATTTATTTCCTAATTTTTTTCATTGAACTTAAAACCAAAATTACTTTAATTTGATATGATAAAATATTTGGATTTTTTTATTTTTCCAACTTTGATTTAATTCAAATATAATTATATTTTTATTTTTTTTATTTTAACTACTAATGAAATTACCCACTAGACAAAGAACTTCATCTAAAATTATTTTGGTAATTTTTCCCTGTGTAAAATTTCATCCATATAAAATTATCGACAAACATTACCATCAATTTTTTTTCTTCAATAAATTAATTATCTATGGAATGTTGCTATATTACCAACTTTCGTCAATCAGAAACAATTTTTTGACAGTACTGAAGTTTCGACATTTAAAACTTGAGATTGAATATTGTTCTTCTATCAAGGAACTAATTCTTGCTTTCCTATTATTATTATTATAATAATTACATTATTATAATTACATTTTTTCTTTGTTCTTTTTTCATTGCATGATGGAATATTTTGATTTGTTTTACATTACATGCTCTTAGGTGTGCATTCTGACAAGAACTATTTATATATTTCATAAATATTGTTATTACAAAATAAAATTATAGGATCTAGATTTAAAAAACTAAAATACCTGAGAGCTTTAGTTTTCCTAAATTTTTTTCCCTGCTAATATATTCAAATCCCTTTTTTTTTTTTGTCTCATCGTCCAATTTTTCTTCTAAATTTTTTGGTCCTTGCATATGATGTTGGAACATTTTTATGTATGGATTTGTTTTAATTATCATGTTCTCATGTGGACAATGTGAAAAAATATTATTTATTTGTTACATAAAGATTTATATTATAGTATAAAGTTATAGGGTTTAGTTTTATAAAAACAAATTAAGGAATAGGAAACAATAAAAAGGTCATCTTTTATGTTTTTACCATTCTAAATGAGCGTTTTTCTATATTTTAGTCCATGCTTCTTTAAAATTTTATATTTCAATCTTAATATACACACACACACACATATTTTAGTCTATGACAGTTGAGAGAGAAGAAAGAAACTCATAGCAAAAAAAAAAGAGAAAAGAAAAAAAGTTTTCAATCAACTACATTTTTGATGATAAAAAAAACTTAAATCTTGATGTCAATTGACTCATCTTGGTGAGGGAAAATCAATATAAGTGATTTGAATCTTTGCATAAAAAGTAAATAGAAGTCCAAAACATTTGGTTTGTTTTTTGAAATTTTAGGCTAATTAAAATGTTTTATCTTTGTAAATGAGTTTATTGATGTTCAAATGATTTTCTTAAATGTTTTTAAATAAAAAAAATAATGAAAAATAAGTTTTTGGGATTCAAAAACTAAAAACTTGATTTTTTGATCATCAAAGATAAATTTTAATGTCTGAAATTCATACCAGAGGGTTCAAGTGTCTTTAACCTGACCAAATTCATGGACTCGGCATTGTAAGCCCACATGCACTTGCACTTGATGCTCTTGGCTTCTTTTTTCTAATATTTCAAAATAAAATCCTATTTAAATAAATAATAAGAGGACAATTTGAAAAATTATTCAATTATTTGATGTTTTTTTTAATAAGATTATTTTTTTATGATAATATTTACAATTGTTTTGAATGATTATATATGAAACTATTTGAAATTTGTTTTTAAAAAGTGGCACCAAAATTTTCAATCAAAATAAAATATATATTTTGTTATTTTTTATTGTTGATTTTTTATTTTATTGTCTCAAATTAATTATTCTTTTATTTTTTATATAGTTACATAAAAATAATTGAAACACTATTTTCTGTTTCTTGGGTTAAAATTGCTTTATAAATTATGGTAATCTTTAATGTAGAAAAACCGTGTTTCGAATAAAAAATACATGTTTTTTCTTCAAGAAAAAAAAATGAAATGAATGAATAACAAAAAGGAAGTTATTGTTGAAGAAATACATGTTTTTTTCCCTTAATTTAAATTATATATTTTTTATGAATATTTATTTTAATTGCTTTAAGATCTTTATTCAAATGACCATACCATTAATAAAGAAAGTCATGATTTGTCAAGTTAAAAAAATATATACATAAACAAGGAAAAAAAGAATTTTGACTAAAAAAATTAAGTAATTGGAATTTTTAAAAGTATTTATTTTTATTTTCAAAAATTATATATTTTTAGAATGGCTCTGTTAAATCACACGAGCAAAAAGTACTAGTTGAATTCTAAAATTAACATATCTATTCTATTGTAGTTTTTAATTTAATTAACTAGGAAGATTTTCAACTATTAAATGAAGCAAATATTAAATAAATACACAAAATAGTTTGGTTAGCAAGCCTTGGAGAATGCACACTGATATGAACTCAGTGTTTCTTATCTTTTTCTTCTTTTTTTTCTTCTTTTTTTTTTGGGGGGGATTTTTTTTCTATAAAAAAGGAGTTATTTTATATTATAAATATAGAATACGAGACATAAGCCAAATCTAATGCTCGGAGTATAAGATACAGCTCAAGCCCAAAATCTAATGGACTAGAGTGCATCTGGGCTCATTAAACCCAAACATAATCCATCTCCTTTTCAATCCGGTCACACTACATCACTTAATATAACTTTGGACCTAAATTGGGTGACATGACTACATACAAGCCCAACTTTTAACCGACTTAATTAACCTAACTTGCCCATAAACCATGAGACTTCACATTGGGTTTAGGATCCCCTCCAAGTTCATAGTGCCAAGCATCTAGACACACATTTACCTTAAGGACAACCAACGTCAGATAGAACGTGTTCGATTTTAAAAAATTCATCTAACATTTATAAAGTTGATATTCAATATGAAAAATAATCATAAGAAGAATTTTTATGAGAACAAAGTATTGATAGAATTTTCATGGAGATTATTATATGGAGATAACTTACAGAGATAATTTTTTGGTGAACATAAATAGAGAGAAATACTACTTCGTTATTCATGGAGAGATAATAAAAAACAAATTTGGTATTTATTGATGATATACCTTTTAAGTGATCAAAGTGTTGTGTATAAGACATACTTTTCTCATTTATGTACTAGAGATTATAACTATTGACATTGATCACTTAGGTACATTTTTATGTATCTCTCACCTTGAGGTCAATTTTCCTCCTTTGTATGAGTTAAATGCCACCTCCAATTTTTTTTAAGACATGCCTTTTACTTTAGATTGCTTGTTTTTAACTTTTGCATTATGACTCCATCCTCTTTTAATTGTAGGCCTCATTTCTTATAGGGTTATTAGTCAAATTTCTTCCAGCATATCTAAGTTTGCCTTGAGTTTTTTATTATTATACTAAGAAGATCAATGAAATGATTTGTAGCCAGGGGCCTTATTTAGGATTGTATCATGGCCTTACTATCATTGATAAGGAAGAATGAAATTTCACATATGAAGGATATTTTAATAACATTGTATTACCATAATATTTCATCTTGGAGATTTACAAATGCCATTTTAGCTTCTTCTTTTTTTAGCCAATTTAGGATGATTTGTTTGTGATCTCTATTTTCCTATTGGTTTGGGGATGGGACATAGAGGAAAAACTATGATCTATACATGGCTTTAAGAACTACTCCCTCGTCTTCTTGTTATTAAACTACGTACCATTTTCTATGATGAGAACTTTAAGGAGCCTAAAATGATAGATATTGTTTTTTTATATCAAGAATATGAATTTGTTGGCAATTATATTAGCTAAAGCTTTGACCTCTACCTATTTGATGAAGTAGCCTACAATAACTAAGACAAACTATATTTTCTTTAAGGCTTCAAAGAATAATTATAGGAGGTCTATCTCATACTAATAGAAAGGTTAGGATAATTCAATGATGGTCATTTCTTCTAAAATTTAGCATAGCACTGAGAAAATCTTTAGAACTTGTTACACTTTTTGACCATGTCTATGGCATCTTAAAGAATGATAAGCCTTTAAACCTGTATATATGCCATATACACCCTTTTATAGATATCCTTTAACACATAATTATTTTCCTTTATGGGTAAGCATTTTAAAAATGAAGCCAATATTGATCTTTTACATATGTATTATCTATAAAATGATCTATTATGAGTAGATATTATATTATGTGAGTTATCTAGTCATATATATCCATGATGAATTGAAAGATGCTCATTTGTCTCCTCTCTTACTCGATACTTGACCATTCTAAGATTTCTATCCAAACATTAAAAGAAAGGTTGGAGTTTTCCAAATTTATCAAGAGTTCTACCTTAATTTTATTTTTTCTCATTGGATCCTGGTGATAATAATTTTGTTCATTTCTTCTTTCTTGAAGGCCAACTGTCCAATACGTTTTGCTAGTACTTGATCATGGAGGACACTTTTATATCAAATTGTCGTTCATATTAACCAATCATGAGCTATGATTCATTGTATACTTGGAGGGTATAGGCATTTATTGCCTCAACCAAACAAAGCCTAGTTAGGAGGGCTTAATATTCAACCAAACAAGGCTTACTAGTAAGATTTTGGTCCACATTCATGAATATTAGAGGACCCACTCATATATAGTTTCTATATAGATGGGGGAAGTGTGCACATAAGTGTTACATTTTGTTTATAAACTGTTAATTTTATAAATAAATAAATAAATAAACAAAAAGAACTTGATGAAGTATGTTAAGGACTAAGGTTTTATGGTTGGTCATAATTGATACTAGAGACCAATCTTTCCCAATTTAATGTATCACGTTAAGAATCATTAATACAAGCCTAGTTTATATAGAATTTCTTTAAGATACTGATAATTCAAAACAATAATTTGGTGCACTTGGAAGTAAGACTTTAACTTTCTTTTTATGCTTACCAAGATGAGGTCCACCTGTTTTACCTTCAAGTATCTTATCTCAGTGTTGTGATAGTCTTGCTAGTTTAGTACACTAGCTTTTAAAATTCATAGAGTTTTAAAGAGTGAATCTCATAAAAATCAGTTATGAGAATTTTTGTCAGAACAAGTTATGGAGAGAATTTTCATAAAGATTATTATATAAACACAATTTATGATCAATGTCACCTAGAAAAAAATAAAGCTTGTGAACATGATTCTCCGGGCTTGGAAATAAATTAGAAAAAGCTAAATAGGAATGGGTAGGTTTTCTAGATAAAATCCTAAGGGAATACAAGGTTACCAAGAAATACTCCACATGAGAAACTTCTTATCTACTTATTTATGATACCAAAGCCATTATACCAACCTAAATCAAGTTCCTCAATGACAATGCACTTCACTACTCCTTCTAGCAGAATGGTAAAAAACTCAGTGCAAACTAAAATTTGCTTGAAGAAACCCAACTAGCAGCCTTTCTAAGAAAAATAGGCTACTAGTAAAAGATAATCGAGTTCCACAATGCATAAGTTAAAAAAAATGGCATTTTAAGATGTAAAAAAAGGTCTTGAGAAAATTAGAGGTAACATGTAACTTAGAAATATGAGGAAAACTAGCCCAAAATGGAATAGGCCTTACAAAGTTAAATGACTGATCGAGGTGAATAATCATTTTTTTTTTCAAGATATAAATGAGAAAAGTATTTATGATATATAACACTTGGTTCACTTAAAGGTATATCATCAATAAAAATCAATTATGTACTTTATAGTTTCTCTATGAATAAAAGTAGCATTTCTCTTTATTTATTTTTGCCATGAAATTATCTCCTTATATTGTCTTTGTATAACAATCACCATCTAAATTCTCTCCATAGTTTGTTATTGTAATAATTGTCCTTATAATTTATTTTTATGGTTATAAAATATAGCTTTACTTAGGTACGAAATAATCCCCGGTTTAGATGCAAAGCGCTACTTTGCTCAAGCATAAAACACTCTTTATATGGGTAAAAGAAGCTCATCATCACACTTGGAAAAAAATAAATTCACGAGATCATAAAAGCTTGATTACATCCTTTTTAAAAGTACAAATGTCATCAAGAAATGATTTCTCAATCTACCAATAATAGAGACCACCCTACTGCATCGGGCTGGCTCTTCCTTTTACATCGACTCCTCTTTGTTGAGCTACCCCACTAAAGTCCTCACGACTTACTCCCGTTTGCTTGCTCCTCTTTGGATCTAAAGCCACTTCATCATCATCAAGCTTAATACCTAGGTATTGGATCTAAGTAATAACCTTTGTATGTTGTACGAAATTAGTGAAGTTTGGGTCGAGATAATATGAAATACTTAAGAAACATTTATACACACCCCATTAGAGAAGTTGTAAATGTGAAGATCATTTATCATTTATATGATCTTTCCTTTTAAGATCTCTTTAAAAGCCCTAAACCTTTACTACATCTATTGAAACTTCCCAGGGGCACCCCTCAACACTCATATGTAGTCTATTTCTTTTTTGGCTCATCCAGACTCCTTCTTAGGTACACCTAAGGCTAGTCCATCTCCTCCTAGAAGTTACATCTTCTCCATCTTTGTGTAGAGATTCTTGATATCCAGCTAGATAATTTGGCCATCCTTCTGTTGTAGACTCATAGTGAGGACATTCTTAAAAACTTTTAATTAATTGTCTAAGAAAGTAGTGATCTCTCTAAGCCTTCTTTAGATCTGGGTCTCTTACTGGCCACAACAATCACATGAAGCATATGATTATGTCATTTTAAGGTTTAGAAAGATTGACATGTATTTGAAAGACCTAAACTGAATAACATAGTTAGATACAAGTGTAAACTTATAAAGGAATAACAACTCAGAAAAAAAAAATTATATACTTACATTGAGGAATAGATTTTGAGTAGTGTGCATATCTCTAGATAAGCTACCACTCATCTACCTATCTATGTCTATAAAATCTAAGACAGGTGCAAGAAAGCATCTATAATGGGTAGCCCAACCTATCCTTGGATGGTGGGATGATTCAAAAGTAGAGTAGCCTAGGCATGAGCTTTCTCCCTTAGTTAGCTTAATCCTAAAAGGAAGAATATGCCCTGACCTTGGTCCCTGGGCTTGAGAGTCCTTTAAAGATGGGTCACCACCACCATTGTTGGTTAAAGGGGTAGGGGGTAACATTTATAATTCTAAGTAGAGTACTAGTTAGAGTTGGAGTAGCATGAGAAAGGGAGGGGTTGAGTCCTTTAAAAATATTTAATTTCTTATTAGACTAAGATAGGGCTCATTTTTCCTCTTTCCTTTACCATATCAGGCTACCATCCTTGCTACAACACTTTCAAAGTCTATGGAAACCTTTTTGGTTACTTTATTTTATTCTTTTTAGGTGATTTTGTCGTATAAATTCTTCTCTTTAAAGAAAAACAACAACCTCTTTTATTAATCACAAGTTAGATTATTCAAAAGGTGAAAAACTCTTTCACTAAAAAGAAGGGGGATAACATATTTTTAGGTTTTACCCTTATATTAGATGTAACAATGCTGGTAAAGAAAAAACAAAAATGGCTAGGCTATAATTCAAAAGCAAAAATAACTTTACAACTATGAAAATTCCTATGTAATTACCTATTAAATGTTTTTGTGGTAAGCATTGTTGGGCTAAGTGATTGATGTTACTTAGTTATGGACTACTTTATTTGGTTGTATATAAGCCTCTAGACCTTACCTAGGCTCGATCTCATATTGTTGGATCAATTGGGGTCTTTTTATAAACTTAAGCACCATTATATTTCTTAAAGCCCCGGTGTGAAGACAATTCATCTATGGGAGACCACTAATTACTCTTCTCTCTACTTTTTTTATATGTTTAGTTTTTCCCTATATTATTCCATTGATGAAACTCTTTGCCCAAGATGAATAGTTATAGAACAAAGTAATACCTTAGGTTGCACTTCCATACCAAATAGCTAATGGCTATACTTAAATATTATAGGAAATGGTTTTTCGCCATGCTACTTTATATGGTGTATGAAGACAATTAAGGTAACCTACCTATTTTAGTGTAGCTGGTCGGCACAAAGATTACAATAGAAGAATGTCTTTATACAAGCCTAATAAAAGGAAGGAATGCCCATACTTGAACATAAAAAAAAGGAGTTGTGATTTCTTTCCTCCATGTATGTTGATAAGTACTTAAAAGTGTATTTTTATTAAGGTTTTATATCATTATAATACACTTAAAGTATCAGAAAATTCCCTAACTTCAACATGTTTTCTAATAACAATTCTTATAATACAATATATCTTTAATTTATGATAAATGCTTATTTTAAATACAGGTTTGCAAATTCAGAGAGGGACAAGCTTAGAGAAGAAATTCTAATTAGGGTGGTTCAATTCAAATTGGAACACCATTTGATTTTAGGTCATAATTGGATTTGTAGACTGTTGATTTATGTGTGTTTTATCTTGATGAAAAGTTAAGACATAGACCGAAAACATTCATGAAGAGTGCAAGATTCAATACTACCATTTTGTAGTTCAAAACTTGGCAACAAAAGAGAAGTCTGAATTTGTCATACATCTCAAATATTATTTTGGTGTTCAACCCATATATCGAGTTCTAGAAGTCCAAATAAGCCCATTATTTTTTTTTTGGAAAGCTAAGACAAAAAAACCTACAACATTCATGCATATCTTCTATTTAAATTCTGATGCTATCAATGATGTTTTGTTCAACCGTCAAAGCAATAGTTAGTCACCAAAGCAATAGTTCTAAATTTTAGCTTATAAAATGAGGCATTTTCCATTCATTTAGATAACTTGTTTTTCATATCAAGATCATGCTCTTGCTTTTTTTCTTTGTATTTTTGTAATGTTTAATTTTTATTTCATGTTATATTCTCATTAATCTCTTGTTTATGCTTATCATTTCCTTTACTATATTTAGTTGATTTATATCATAGCTATGTTCTTATATTGTTTATTTATGTTTTCTTCTTAATCATATTTAGTTAAGTATATTTTTGCCAAGGTGAAAAGGTTACACTAATGAAGAAAGAATAAATGTAGTACAAACTCACCTGCAATCCTTATTTGGTTTTTTCCTTAACAGTTTCTACTTACTGGGTTATTAGGCCTTGCATGGCTAGTCTTCGATGGGAGCATGTTCCCTCTTTGACTTTGTTTTTTTATATCATATTTTTGCTTCTCTTTTGTTGCTTCCTGGATAGTTGGCCAATATATGTATGACCTGGCTGTATCCGGTTCTGTTCTGATTGGGAGTTTGTTCCCTCTTTAGTTCCCATATATTTTGTACATGTATATGAACTTGCTGGTTAACCAGTATGGTTACTTTTGATCTCAATACATTCTTACATTCTGATAAAAAAAAAGTATAGTACAAACTCAACATGAACTTTAATATGATAATTAATAAAGAACCAACATGGACTTTAATACATTCTTACATTCTGATAAAAAAATATATATATAATACAAACTCAACATGTTGTTGGTATAAGTTAGCATCATGAATACTTGACAACATCTACAAGTATTGGCGTTACTCAAATAAGATAATTAATATGACCATTTTAATAACTTAAAATGAGCTAACAATGATAAATCATCTGATTAGAACATTCTTTGTGTGTGGTTTCTAGTTGAGTAATAAAAAGAGTTTTGACTATACTTATTAAAATATCATTAGTGGATCTTCTAACCTTAACAATTGTTTTGTCTTTGTTTAATCTTTACATTAATATCACATCTCAAAGTTCTCTTCAACTCTATTTCTTTTATTATTTATGGTTTTGTATACTTAACCTTCATGTGGATCGACCCTGTTCTTGCCAAGATATTTATTAATTTAACACTCCTATACTTGGGAGAAAACATCAATCATTTGATCATGTCAAGTTTTTGGTGTCGTTGCCTATGAGGTAAGTTACTGTACAAACTATAAATTGTTTTTTTCTTCTTCTTTACACTTCTATTTTATCTAATTTCATTTCTTTCTTCTTTTATTCTTTTCTTTCTGCGCTTGCATAAAAGTTTGGTCATGCATATTAAGTGGTAGACTATCTAGGAAATCTTTATCTTCTTTAGAAAATATGATTGAAGAAGCTAACCAGTCATTTTATAATGATAATAACCATTTTAGAAAATTCAGAGGCCACATGAATTTAACAAGAATGAGTACATCATCATGCATGTTTTTCCCTCCTTCTGCATTTCACTTTAATTTTAAATCAAGTATCATTCAACTTTTACCAACTTTTTATGGATTAGATCTAGAAAATCTATACTTGTATTTGAGAGAATTTGAAAAGGTTTGTAATACTTATAATGAATTAAATTTGTAATATGAACACCATCAGATTAAAGTTTTTTCATTTTTTCTAAAAAGATAAAATATGGCTATAAAATCTTAAGTTAGGATCTATTCGTGTTTGGGATGAAATGCAAAAAAAAATTAAAGAAGTTTTTTCCTTTTTATCAAACAAACTTTTTCAAAAGAAAAATCACCACTTTCACTCAAAAACTAGCAGAAATATTTTACCAGTGTTGGGATAGGTATAAAAACTTGCTTAATACTTGTCCTTATTATAGTTTTGAAACATGGAGATTAGTTTTACATTTTTATAAAGCTTTAACACTTAAAGATAGGCAAATGGTGGAATTGATGTACAATAAAACTTTTTGAGATAAAGACCTTGATGAAGCAATGGAGTACCTAGACTTGTTAGTTGAAAATGCCTAAAATTAAAACACTACCGGCACTTGTGAGGCACCAAGTAAAACTCAGTCTCATACATCTAGTAGAGGCATGAACAATGTTAGGGAAAATCATGACCTCCAAGCCAAATTTGCATCTTTAGCTAGAAAAGTCAAGGTACTATAATTGAAAAAAAGTGGTCGATTAAAATCTATTTAAAAAATTATGTTTCAAAATTGTGAAACTAATGAAAACTTAAACAATGATTGTCTAACTTTGCCTTCTTTAAAGCAATGTCTTCATGAACAAGTCAATGCTTTAAATAGTTTCCAAATCTCAAATCCCAAATCCTAATCCATACCCGCAAACATACAACCTCATTTAGAGAAATCATCCAAATTTTAATTGGAAGAGTAGTAATAATAATGCACAAACTTCACATACACCATTACAAGCACACCAAAATTTTGAAAATTCTCATGGATATGCACCTTCTCATGGTCCCCCTCTTAGAATAAATCTTGAGAAAACAATGCATGCATTCATTGAAAAGCAATAGTCAATCAATATTCAAAATGCTCAAACTATGTCAAATTTGAAAGATACTCTTGCAAAATTCACTTTTGCTCTTAGTTTTAAGGAAAAAGGTAAGTTTCCTTTTCAACCACAATAAAATCCCAAAGGAAATACAATTTAAGTACGAGTAGCTCAAGAAGTCAATGCATGGATCAAGTCAAATCAATCATGACTCTTCGTAGTGGTAAGGCTATTGAAAAACCTATTCTTGAACCTTGTGAGAAAGATGATGAGTCAATCCCTAAGGGTAAGGAAGAGCTCAAAGATGATGACTCAATCCTTGAGGGTAAAGAAGAGGTCAAACCTGAATATTGTAAAGAAATTACTAATTCCCTACAAATACTTCCAGTTTCTCATATCATGATTAACCAAAGGAAAGTGAATCAAAATTCTAAAATCTTTGAAACTTTCAAATAAGTAAAGATGAATACACCTTTTTTGGATGTTATTAAACAGGTACTCTCTTATGATAAATTTTTAAAAGAGTTGTGCACCGTGAGGAGAAAACTGAATGTGAAAAAGAAAACCTTTTTAGCCAAACAAGCGTCATTCTTCAAAACAATAATGCTTTGAAACATAGAAACCTCGGTTATCCTATAATTTCATACTTTATTGGAGAATATAAAATTAAAAAAAAAAAGCTTTACTTGATCTTGAAACTAATGTGAACTCACTATCATATTAAGTTTTTCAAAGTCTCAATCTAAGTGAGTTAAAACCAACTTTATAACTCTTTTACTTGCTGATAGATATGTAAAAATGCCTAGAGGAGTTATTAAATATGTGTTATTACAAGTTCATAAATTCATTTATCCTATGGATTTTATTGTATTTGATACACAACTTGTTGAACATGCAATTCAATTCCTATTATTTTAGGATGTTCATTTCTTACAACTTCTAATGTATTGATTAATTGTAGGAATATAGTGCTCAGGTTATCTTTTGGAAATATGACATTGGAAATGAAGGTTTTTAACATTTGCAAGCAACCTAAAGATGATAATGATTTAAAAAAGTCAACTTTATTGAAAATTTAGTTTATGATCAATTCGAAACTACTTCTAGTTGATTTACAAATTATTTGTTTTCAAAAAGAATCAAATGTAAGTAGTTAGAAACCAAAAATTAAGAAATTGCCACCATGATCAATTAAGTTCATACCTTCAAGTGTTCAACCACCAAAACTTGATTTGAAACCACTACCATTTAATCTGGAGAACTCATTTTTTTTGGAGAAAATGAAACTTTTCCAATAATAATCTCTTCCAAACTTAATGCATATGAAGAAGGTAAGTTATTACAAACTCTAAAAATGCACAAAAATACATTAGGATGAACCATAGCTAACATAAAAGCAATTAGTCCTTTAATTTGCACACATATAATTTATTTGAAGGAAAATGCTAAACCCTCTAAAGAAATGCAATGAAGGCTTAATCCTAATATGAAAGAAGTAGTGAGAAATAAAATCATTAAACTTCTAGATAATGGAATTGTTTATCCTATTTTTACAGCAAATGGGTAAATCCTACCCAAGTTTTACCCAAGAAGTCTGGAGTTACTATAATAACAAATGAGAAAACTAAGTTAATTCCAACTATGGCTATTATTGTTTGGTGTATGTGCATTGACTATAGGAAACTTATCTCAATGACTAGAAAAGATCATTTTCCTATACCTTTCATGGATCAAGTCCTAGAAAAAGTTGTAGGTCATGAATCTAATTGTTTCCTAAATGGTTATTTAGGTTACAACCAAATTGAAATTACCTTTGAAGATCAAAATAAAATTACTTTTACA
>Ga0325414_1003120_pt1 | contig 17124 bp, 20 predicted proteins | sample PopdelMetagenome_8_FD_206183 | JGI IMG/M metagenome (GOLD analysis project Ga0325414, IMG submission 206183) | Populus deltoides microbial communities from Bellville, Georgia, United States - Leaf-PdKOR-R3 | ecosystem: Host-associated > Plants > Phyllosphere > Phylloplane/Leaf | place: USA... | reverse complement strand
AAAAAAAAAACATGAAAGAAGAAGATAATAAAAAGACAGAAGCACTCATGACACTAGACAGACGGAGAGCCTGCTAATACTAAGCTCACAAGAAGAGAAAGAAGAGGCAGACAGAGATGGCGAATTGAGTGGGCGAAGACTCTCACAGTACTCATTACCTTTTCACTCACAGATCCATCTCCCTATCTCTATGTTTCTTTTAAGAAAAGAGGGTGTGAATTGACTTTGAGAGAAGAAAGAAAAGATGGAAGCAAATGCGGGTATGGTTGCTGGGTCTTACAGGAGGAATGAATTGGTTCGGATTCGACATGATTCGGATAGTGCGGTTTGTCTTCTTTACTTTAAGCTTTTTTTTTTCTTCATTTATGTTTTCTGGGTTTGATTTGTTTTGGTTGCATTTCTGTGTGTTTGTGTGGATCCGAGTGTTGAATTTTGCGATAGTGAATTTTTTTGGGTGGGGTTTTGTTAATTTTTAAAATTCTGCTTTGTTTTGTTACGTTGACTAGCAATCACCTGATCTAGTTGTTGGTCGTTGTGAACATGAGTGTCCAGTTTGATCTTGATTTCAGCTTGATTCCTTTAAGGGGATTTGGCCCCTTTTGTTATTCTTGATATTACAGTGTCCTTAAGCCAAGATCAGTAGTGCTTTACATCAGAGAGATTTTTAAATTTTTTTTAATGGCAATTTTAAATAAGATCTATTTCTATAAATCTAAGGAAGCTGTTGTTTTGGAATTTTTATTTATTTATTTTTGAGCTGGATTCCATGATAAACTGACAATTCCGATCGTGTGGCTTCAGATAATGTTTATATTTTCTACTCGGGATCACTTGAGTGCTTTAAGCTATATCAGGTTCCTTATGTCATGTAAAATGTTAAAAGGGCAGCAATTCCAATGTCTAGTATGTCAAGAAGAAAGAGCTCGTGTTTAATTTTCTTGATTTCATCTTATTCAAGATGTTAAATCACTGTGAATTGATCTTGCTTCCCTTTTCTTTTGTGGAATGTCGGGCCCGTAATGTGCCTTGCTTTGGATTTGTTTGCTTCACTTAATGTGCCAGTAAATTTCCAACATTGCTAGCTGTTATTTTGTTGCCGTGGCAATTGAAAATAATATATTTATTTTCTTGATGCTAATCAGTGTTTTTCTGTGGAATAATGCAGCCCAAACCCCTCAAAAACTTGAATGGACAAACTTGCCAGATTTGTGGGGATAATGTTGGAGTTACAGAGAATGGCGACATCTTTGTTGCTTGCAATGAGTGTGCTTTCCCAGTTTGCCGTCCTTGTTATGAGTATGAGCGAAAAGATGGGACTCAGTCTTGCCCTCAGTGTAAGACTAGGTATCGAAGGCACAAAGGTTAGCTTGTTTGTTCATTCTTCTTTTGGGTTATGTTCTGTTATGCAGTCGTTTTGTGATGTATCAACAGCTGGGGTTTTATGGATATTTCAGGGAGTCCTCGAGTGGATGGAGATGAGGATGAAGATGATGTTGATGATCTAGAGAATGAGTTCAATTATGCCCAAGGCATTGGCAAGGCAAGGTGTCAGTGGCAGGGTGAAGATATAGAACTTTCTTCATCCTCTAGACATGAATCTCAACCAATTCCCCTTCTCACGAATGGGCAGCCGGTATGCAGATTGACCAATTTATGGTTCATTTATATGCACATTCTGGGTAATGCAAAATAGATAGAATAACAATAAATGTTTCTACATACCCACATTATTTTGTATGTCCTCATGGAATTTTAAACCTTTGTCCGATCAAGGTGTTTTGGGCATTGATGCGTGGTGGTCCAAGACCACAAACACAGTTTTAGTTGTGGTTAACCAAAGCATCACTGTTGATGCTTTGATCATTTTTAAGCCCCATCATACAGGTTTGCAAAGTAAAACCAGAATGCCAAACAATCTATTCTTTGTATTACAAGTACAAGTTTTGTGCTTTGAGAGCTTCCAGTTTCTTGTAGGTTGGGTCTTTCTTGTTTTCTTATCTAGAAATATAGTTGAAACTGAAACTTCTACTGATTCAACAAGTCCACTTTCTCTCTGGAAAAGAGAATTCATGAGGCATGTCTCCCTTTTAGCGAGTAATAAACATAAATGTCAGGTGTGCTGTTTTTGCAATATCCTGCTTATATGGGTGCTGTATTCAGGTTTCTGGTGAAATTCCCTGTGCTACACCCGACAATCAATCTGTAAGAACTACATCTGGTCCTTTGGGTCCTGCTGAAAGGAATGTTAATTCATCCCCTTATATTGATCCAAGGCAGCCAGGTAGTCAAGCAGCCTGATTTTGAGTATTTATAATTCACTCTCTTGTGTGTATGGCTTTGAGTTCATCATGCTACCTATTGCTACAGTTCATGTTAGAATTGTGGATCCGTCAAAGGACTTGAATTCTTATGGCCTTGGCAATGTTGACTGGAAGGAGAGGGTTGAAGGTTGGAAGCTTAAACAGGACAAAAATATCATGCAGATGACCAACAGATACCCTGAAGGAAAGGGGGACATAGAAGGCACTGGTTCAAATGGAGATGAACTTCAAATGTGAGTTCCCTTCTTCAAGATTTATCCTGCGTCGTTCCTTCCTCTGGAATCATATTACTTACAATCGCCCATGTTGAAGCATGGATTAGGTTTCAGATTCTATTAAAAGCATGGACTAATCTTCTCATATGCACTCAATTAACCGTTTTGTATATGCATTTCACCTTTTGTGTCACAGGGCTGATGATGCTCGACAACCTTTGAGCCGTGTGGTGCCCATTTCTTCATCTCACCTGACTCCTTATCGTGTTGTAATCATTCTGCGTCTTATTATTTTGGGATTCTTCTTACAATATCGTGTAACTCATCCTGTGAAAGATGCATACGGTTTGTGGTTGACATCTGTTATCTGTGAGATTTGGTTTGCCTTGTCATGGCTTCTGGATCAGTTTCCAAAATGGATGCCTATCAATCGCGAGACCTACCTCGACAGGCTAGCATTAAGGTAAGTTAAATGCTTTGTATCGGTAAATAGATTTTGGTTAAAGGAGTAATTTTTCTTATTGCTTCACTAACTGCATTCTATATCTTTTGCAGATATGATCGTGATGGTGAACCATCACAGTTAGCTCCTATTGACATCTTTGTTAGTACAGTGGATCCCTTGAAAGAACCTCCTATTGTAACAGCAAACACTGTGTTGTCCATTCTTGCTGTTGATTACCCTGTCGACAAAGTATCATGCTATGTTTCAGATGATGGTTCAGCTATGTTGACATTTGAAGCCCTTTCTGAAACTGCGGAGTTTGCAAGGAAGTGGGTGCCTTTCTGCAAGAAGCACAATATTGAGCCTAGGGCCCCGGAGTTTTATTTTGCCCAAAAGATTGATTATCTGAAGGACAAGATACAGCCTTCTTTTGTGAAAGAGCGCCGAGCAATGAAGGTGAGTCAAGAAGAAAAGCATGCCCTCTCTAACTTTTGTCTGTATTTCACATGGATTAAGTGGGTTCTAGTGTTCTTTTACTTGTTTTCAACACTATACATGCAATTGAGTATAATATGTGGCGTTCTTTTCCTTGTTTTCAACATTATACATGAGATTGAGTATAATTATGTGTCACAGAGAGAATATGAAGAATTCAAGGTGCGGATCAATGCTCTTGTTGCCAAAGCTCAGAAGATGCCAGAAGAAGGTTGGACAATGCAGGATGGAACTCCTTGGCCTGGAAATAATCCCAGGGATCACCCAGGAATGATCCAGGTATTATAATCCTTCCTACATGTATATGAACTCACCCTGCTTTTGTTTTTTTTCCCCCTACAATTTACCCTTTCTGGCATATGGTGGAGAGCAGGTGTTCTTAGGTCACAGCGGGGGGCTCGATACAGATGGAAATGAGCTACCTCGTCTTGTATATGTTTCACGTGAAAAGAGACCTGGATTCCAGCATCACAAGAAAGCCGGAGCAATGAATGCACTGGTTTGTCATCTTAACCTCTTGTATAATTTGACCCCTTGTTCCAATTTCTCAAATACATTGTTATTCATCACAGGTCATGGTACCATTTGAGTGCTGATTTTTTTGTGCATATCAAAAAGCAGCTGCTTATCTATCTTCTCTCTCTTCTTTTTTCACTTAAATAAATGGAAGTTTGCATTTGCATGTACCATGGTTTGGTTCAAGATGATTGATTTTCAGGACTTAGAGCACCACAATTTGTGTGCTAAAATCAAAATGTCTCTTTCTTGGTCTTTATGTTGTGTAGATTCGAGTTTCAGCTGTACTGACCAATGGTGCCTATCTTCTGAACGTCGATTGTGATCACTACTTCAATAACAGCAAAGCTCTTAAAGAAGCCATGTGTTTCATGATGGACCCTGCCTATGGAAAGAAGACATGCTATATACAGTTCCCACAACGTTTTGATGGCATTGACTTGCACGATCGATATGCCAATCGCAATATTGTTTTCTTTGATGTAAGTCAGTCGATTTATCATCAATCTAGAAAATATTCCTTTCTGTGCAATGTTGTATTGGATGGCTCATGTTTTGTCATTATATCTTGCAGATCAACTTGAAGGGTCTGGATGGCATCCAGGGGCCTGTGTATGTTGGGACTGGTTGCTGTTTCAACCGGCAAGCCCTGTATGGTTATGATCCAGTTTTGACAGAGGAAGATTTGGAACCAAACATTATTGTAAAGAGTTGTTGTGGCTCAAGAAAGAAGGGAAGGGGTGGTAATAAGAAGTATATTGACAAAAAGAGGGCAATGAAAAGAACTGAATCCACCGTCCCCATTTTCAATATGGAGGACATTGAGGAGGGTGTTGAAGGTTGGTTTCTGCAAGAAGTTTTTTTTTCTCACCTGTCCTTTTCAATTAATATCTTGTACTAGCACTGCATCTCAGTAGTTTAGTTTATGATGGAGCATGGTCAGTCCTCATTTATACTTGGTAACTAACATTTTGATTACCTTGAATTTTGTCATATACATTAATTATTCACAAATCAATGTAAGTTTCATTAGACAATGCTAACCTTATTCTTATATTTCATGCCATGTGGTAATGATAAACTACAGAACACCCAATTTGAGATTTATAATGATTTTGATTAAACTTGGTGGTGGAAACTACAGATGATTACAGAAAAGTTACGTAGCATATTTTCTTTTAACTGCATTCCTTCTCTTTTGCAGGATATGATGATGAGAGGTCACTGCTTATGTCACAGAAGAGTTTAGAAAAGCGTTTTGGTCAGTCACCAGTTTTTATTGCAGCTACCTTCCAGGAACAGGGAGGCATTCCACCGACAACCAATCCTGCAACTCTTTTGAAAGAAGCTATCCATGTTATTAGCTGTGGATATGAAGACAAGACTGAATGGGGCAAAGAGGTCAGTCTTGCTTTATCATCAGTAGTAATTGCTTAATCTGATCAAGTTTTGTTTATCATATGTTAACTAATTCTTTTTGTCATCTGCCAGATTGGATGGATCTATGGTTCTGTTACAGAAGATATTTTGATCAAGTTTTGTTTATCATATGTTAACTAATTCTTTTTGTCATCTGCCAGATTGGATGGATCTATGGTTCTGTTACAGAAGATATTTTGACCGGGTTCAAGATGCATGCTCGTGGTTGGATATCAATCTATTGCATGCCTCCTCGCCCAGCATTTAAGGGGTCTGCTCCTATCAATCTTTCTGATCGTTTGAACCAGGTTCTTCGATGGGCCTTGGGATCTATTGAGATTTTACTGAGCAGGCATTGCCCCATATGGTATGGATACAACGGAAGATTAAAGCTTTTGGAGAGGCTAGCATATATTAATACCATCGTGTACCCACTAACTTCTCTTCCACTCCTTGCTTACTGTGTACTTCCTGCTGTTTGCCTTGTCAGTGGAAAATTTATTATTCCTGAGGCAAGTGACAGTTTCTTTTGGTACCAGTTGATTGTACTATTCAGATCTTAATTAACAAACCAATAATTTTGCTACAATTTCTTTTCAGATAAGTAACTATGCCAGCATGTGGTTCATTCTGCTTTTCATGTCCATTTTTGCTACTGGAATACTTGAGCTTAGATGGAGTGGAGTTGGTATTGAAGACTGGTGGAGGAATGAACAATTCTGGGTCATCGGTGGTACATCAGCTCATCTCTTTGCCGTCTTTCAAGGACTTTTGAAGGTGCTTGCAGGTATTGATACCAACTTCACTGTCACTTCAAAGGCTTCTGATGAAGATGGGGATTTTGCAGAGCTTTATGTGTTCAAATGGACATCTCTTCTCATCCCTCCAACCACAGTCATTTTACTAAACATGGTGGGTATTGTGGCTGGCGTGTCCTATGCCATAAACAGTGGATACCAGTCATGGGGTCCTCTCTTTGGCAAGCTCTTCTTTGCTATTTGGGTCATTGCCCATTTGTATCCTTTCCTCAAGGGTTTGTTGGGTCGGCAAAATCGAACGCCAACAATTGTCATCGTCTGGTCTATTCTCCTTGCCTCCATTTTCTCCTTGCTATGGGTGCGCATCGACCCCTTCACCTCAGACTCCACAAAAGCTGCCGCAAATGGCCAATGTGGAATCAACTGCTAGATTGTCTTGGGATCATTTTGTGATGCCACTCTTCTCATAGCCTACCCTCATGTATATAACAAGAAATCAAGGTACTGAACGATGTCCATTAATTTATGAAGAAAGGGTTAGCCTGAAAGATGTATTTCTTGGTTGGTAGGCACAGTGAAGGACATAAACACATTAGAAGAAACCCTTTCATTATATCATCTTTGTTGTACCAAAAGGTGTTTCTATCCATCCCCACACGAGCAGGTGTTTCTGGACTTTTCAAGTTTGTTCATGCCATTGTTGTGCAGCTTTTTGGTGGTCTTATTTTTTTGTTAAAAGTTTATAGAAATATGCATCCATTGTCTAGAAGTACTTGGCTAAAAAATTCTTTCCATGTGTAAGACTGCTTATCATGGAATTTTAATTTATCACAGAACTCTCTGATTGCAAATCGGCTCTTGAATTTTAATCTACTGCTGAAGGAGTTCCAGATTGCATTTCATTTCCTTTACTATATGTTTGAAATGGATGCTGGCTCTAAATAATTGATGATCCGTAACCTCCTAATTAGGAGTCTAATAACAGAAGATGCCAATTACCAGAGTCAGGATTAAAGTAAGCAACAAATGATGGATTAAACAGGATGATTTGTCATTTGAGTGTTCATGCCCTAATTGATACCCACAAACCTTATCTTGGGTGGGATTATTAAAACATCTAAAGGATAAAGCTTTTAAAAGGATGATTAGAGAACGATTAAAGTGTTGTGATGCGGTGATTTCATTAATATTAAAAAAAAAACTGTTAAAAAACATTATTTTAATAAATAAATAAATAAACATTTGGCATTGTATTACCAAACAATTTTTAAATAAAATTTGGTTTTTAAATATCATAAAAATATAGTGATCAATTTTTTAAGATGTTATAAAAACCTTATTGAAATTTAAATAAATATTATCAAACTCCCTTTTGTATTTAATATTTTTCATATTTTTGAATCATTCCCTTGACATTAACATTAAAGGTGTTTTCAGTATAAGATGGAGTTTTTGTAATATTTTCAAAATTTCAAGTGGTTAATATAATTTTATAATACCTTATAAGTTATTATAATTTATTAAATAAAATAATAAAAAAATAAATCTAAATTTAATAAGTAACTAACTACTAATATTTATTTCATAAATTTATTTTGAAGAGAGAAACAGGAGAGCAAAAAATAACATATGAACCCAATAAAATAATAAAATTATCCTCACCAAGCTCAATTTGTTTTTTTAATTTCTCTCTTCCCTTTTCATTTTGTTTTGGGCCCGAATAGAACCTGGGCCTGAAATAAAGCTCGATAAAGAATGGGTGGGCTTGGGGCAAACCTTGTGAAGAAAACGACACCGTATGATGCTAACACAATCCCCAATGAAAACCCCTAGTTAAGGCGGAGTAGAAACAGCAAATCTTCGGTGTCAAGGGTTTTTGACTATTTATAGACAAAAAGAAAGAAAGCGAGAGAGAGACAGAGAGAGATTTGGGAAGAGAAAGTGAAATTAGGGTTTTTCTCTATCTAGAAAAAACAGTGTAAGCAGCAATGGAAGTGATCACAGAGGGTGTTAACAACTTAAACATAGCAGCACCAGCAGCAGCAACAGATTCAGCCAATAACAAGAAGAACCGAATCCAAGTTTCTAACACCAAAAAACCTCTTTTCTTCTACGTTAATCTCGCCAAGGTATTACCAAACCCTCCCCCTTTTCTAATTTCTAAATTAGTGTTTTTTTTAATGCTTTCTATTTATTAGTTGTAGAGGAAACAAAATTCAGCTTTGTGTTTTTTTGGATGGTTTAATGAATTAATTAGATCTCTGCTTTTTTTCTTTGGGTTTGTTTAGGGTGTTTTAAGTTATTTTTTCATGTTTTAACTGATTTTAGGGATTTGTTGCTGTTATGGACATGGGTGGGTCCTGTTTTATTCTTTTGTCTTGGGTTTTTCTATTTAGGATTTTTTTCTTGGCTCTGTTTTGTTGCTGGGGAAATTGTGGATGAGAAAATAAATGAAGGGAAGCTTGTGTATTAGTCCTATTATTGCGTTAGAATTAGTTGTTTTTTTATGAAAATATGGCTGGATCTTTTGATTTTGTTACTGATTCGTGTTCGTATGCTTAGTTTGGATGAGGGTTTTGTAATTTTAGCTTGGTAGAGAGAAGGAAAATGGATTTTATCAACTGAAGAAGTTTGTGTATTTGTGTTTGTGATTTTGTTTAGCTGTTTAATGGTTGGTGATGGTTGAATTTTTGCAGAGGTACATGCAACAGCACAATGAAGTGGAGCTCTCTGCTCTTGGGATGGGTATAGTTCCTTTAGCTGTCATCTGAGGAGTGCATTTATTTATTTTTTACTATGGGTCTGTTGAATTGTAATTTCTGTTGAATTCCGTTTTAAGTGCTGATTTATCTAATTGTGAGCTGGGGGATTTATTTTTTAACTTGGCTGGTTGTAAATGGAGTCTGATATGACCACTCTCTATTTAGTCACAAAAAATAAGATGGAATTGCATCGCAATATAGTCATACTATGTCGCTCTTGTTTGAAATTTATAGCCACTGCTGCAATATAGTCAAACAAGTAGTTTAGTGTCATATTTCTTGTTATTGAAGAGATTGTTGAATTTGATATCCACATTGTTACATGTACAGCTATAGCCACTGTTGTTACCATTGCTGAGATCTTGAAGAACAATGGACTTGCTGTTGAGAAAAGTGAGATTTCTATTCTTTTCTTATTTTTTTTCCCTTACTTTTTTAGCTGATGTTGAGAGCTTGATCACTTGTTATGTGCTGTGTGTATGTTCAGAGATAATGACTTCCACAGTTGACATGAGGGAAGAAACAGGAGGGCGTCCTGTTCCAAAAGCAAAGGTAAATCATCAGTATAACCTTTTGTTGGACCACCTGTCAGTGTCAGATATGCTGTTGGGAATACAGTAGATAGAATCCTCTCAGATAAAGATTTCACCAACCTTCAATTTGGAATTGTATCTGCATTGCTCTCTTTGGAAAACCAAGGATTGTTAGCATCTATATATTTTACAAGCAACAACTCACTACATATAAGCATATGCATTTCTAGGTTTGTTTTAGAAGATGGAGCACAGTCTAAACTTCAAATTAGAAGATAAGAATATGCAATGTGAATAGGGTTTTGCCATATCTATTTTCATCAATTGCTATAGATGTCAGGGGATGTAGATCTAATCATCAGTCTAGAGACGTTGCATATGGTTCAAATTGATCGAATCTGCACTGTTATGAGGCCCTCCAGAGGGAACCCTCCTGTGTATTATTATACTGATCTGAGCAAGTTGCTCGTCATTCCGTGTCAATAACTAGTTGTTTTTTAGAGATTGAAAGACTTGACTATTCGGATTTTTTCTCATGCAGATTGAAATATTGCTAGGGAAGACAGAAAAGTTTGATGAGTTGATGGCTGCTGCTGCTGCAGAGGAAGCCGCGGAGGCAGAGGAGCAGAACTGAACTTGAAAGGATGAATTTAGCTTGTTCTCTTGAGTTCCTTTATTATGGACACCTGTAACCTGCCTATCTTAGATTGGAACTAGTAAGTTTAGTAGCTGTGATGATATTTCTTCTAGGAGTTTTTGTAATAACAATGCCTTTGCAAATTCAAATTTGTTTCCAAGTTATATCCCTGGTGGAGCACGAACCTGGTTTCTTTTACTAGCTGGCCATATTGGCACATCACATCTGGACATAAAAACCGAGAAGCCCTTTTTACTCATTTTCATGGTCAAGTCGATGTTGAGTTTCTCTCGCGAGTAAAAGAGGAGAAGAATACCTTTTACTTGGTTTGGCCTGGCACTGCATGTCGATGGATTCATCATTCATGGTCAAATCCGGCACGGAATGCTTAGACTGCATGTTTCCATTTCATTCCTCCAACGAGTCTACAAGGATGTGGAAATCTCAGAACTCACCTTGCCGCTCGCGTCTGAGTTGTATAAAAGGGTGGGAATAGGTTAATCTACCAAGAGTTCGGAGTGGCAATCCAATAAAATAACATTTTTCAAAATGCAAATGTCCGATCGATTTGGTAAAACCAGGAAAAGGGGTAAAAACAAAGGCGATGCATGTTTTCTAACTTCCCAAACAAGTTTGTGGGACCGTTTCCTAAAACCAAAAATAAAAACCTCAACGGAGACAAAAACCCAAGATAAATTAACTTGGTATAAATAAAAATTACTACTATCTCAATTTTCCCTTTTGCTTTGGCAGAAAAACGCTCGAGTCATTTGCTCCTTTCATGCTTCTTCCTCATCCTCTACAAGTATCTTTTTGCATGCTTCATAGCACATGAAAGATATCCCAGCAGCAGGAACCAACTTCATGCAACTGGGTCCCAGCCCTTTATATAACCCCCGGATGCCTTCTTGTTCCAATATGCTAGCTAGGGCATGGATCACATTCTTGTATACTTGTCTTCCGCTGAGAGCTCCTACCTGCATGTGCTTGCGGGCGACTTCAAGAGGGAAAGTTGCACTACTTGAAATGGCACCAGCAGCAGATCCGATTAGAAGAGTTTCAATGTTGCCAATCTTCTCTTGCTTAAGAATTTTTCGATAGGCTTTCCGTAACGTGTCATATGCAAAGTAATTTGCTGCAGCATATGGAATAACTCCAATAAGGCTGGGGGCAAGACCTCTGTAGAGTTCTCCAGGGCCCTCTTCACGGAGAATTTTTAAGAATGCATCTACTATACCGTTATAAACACCTCTCTGCAAAATACATCAGACCCCATGAGATAAAGAACAGCATTCACACACAAGATTTCAGTTTCTGGTTTAGGTTTTGCACACACCTGTATAGTTAATCGTGTCTTGACCAACTCAAGCGGGTATGTGCACAGAGTAGAGCTCACCCCAGCACATGCCCCGGCAATTAATGACGCAGGAATTGGAAGTTTTGGCTGCTCCCCAGGTGCAGGGGACAACTTCTTGTTTACTGTATCATATGCAAAAAGCTGCAGACACAGAAGCCAGTTACAAGCAAGATTAGATACCTTGAACTGGGATGTTGATTTGAATATGCAGAAGTTGCATGACTTATTTATCCTTCTCTAATTTAAAATAAAAGGGGACAAAGGAGACTGTAAAAGGCAGAGTTAATTAACAGAATGACGGTTCTAGAGAGGGCTGGTATCTATCAGTCACTTGTTTGAAGTCCATTCTTGAAAGCAGAAGGTTGTTAATTTCACAATTCAAACGAAGATGCAGTAGATGACAAGATCAATCTTTATTTACCAGGTGAGGTGCAATCCAAATGAAGAGCTTATGCCAGGCAGGTAAATGCTGGCACCTAGCTCACAGGGGTATTAGCATTCTAAATTTGTTAAAGCTGCTCAGGAGTTTTCCTAAGGTGCAATATATCTACTCATCCGAAACAGAGATTAGTTTCCCTGCAATTATTTGGTGGTGTGCATAGTTGGACTGTGATCAGGTATAAGAGGCAGTCAAACAGGGCGAACCTAGCCTATACTCATCCACTCAATTTTACCCTCATCCTAACATATGGGCATTAGTTGATGGCCCTTGAAGGTTTATAACACACTTAAGAACTCATAGAAAATTAGATGCAACATCTTCCAAGCAAAAGAAATACAGAAGAAAGAGCAGCTGAAGGCATTGAATGTAAGGTCAAAATCAGATAAAAATTTAAGGACCTGTACTATCGACAAGACCAAAACCAATCCAGCTAGTGCACAAGCAATGTGTTAGAGATAATTGAATAATTGCGAAAATATAGCCTCTTCTTTTGAGGAAAAAATGCAAGGTAGATTATTGTTATATAAGCAAGGAACCACTATTTGAAACATTTATATTCATCAAACCTATCGGTTTACAAATTCTTATTCATTGTGCATCTGTAATCTCAAAATCAGTTTTGATTCCACGTTACTATTTTCAATTTCATACTTGTATTAAAACTTTCATTCCAATTAAACTCTAAAAAACCTGAATTCTAAATTCACTGCAATAAACAAAAAAAAGGTAGCTAATAAGTATTGACCACGGACATTCATGCTTCAACCATATAACATCATCAAAACAATTCATAGCCGAACCGAAAAGTTATCAATGGCGAGGCAATTTGCAACCAGAATAAAGCAGAAAAACTGTGCGAACTAATCATCGATGTTGACATTCAGAAAAACATATAAACCATCAATGAACAAGAAACAAACAAAATGGATGACATCAAGAAAACAGAAAGGAGAGAAAAACAATAAATGCCTACAGTGAGCACAAAACTTCCTTCAGCCCCTCAATTACAAGACTGCAAAACACAAACCAGTCCATAAAAATTGCTAGCCATCAAATAATAAACAAAACCAATCAACTAAACCAACAAAACTCACATCAAACAATCAATTTGACCACAATACCATCTCTTTCACAGTGAATAAAACATAAACCAAAGAGAAATTTCATTACCTCAATGGCCTTGCTAGGCGCAACACGAATCACGTTAACAAAATTGCCTCTAAACAACCCTTTCCATCCATCAGTCTGAATTATATTATTAAAAACCTCAGTAGTACTATGTCCACTACTCCCCACCATCAAATGAGTCCTAATAGTCTCCAAAGGAGCCACTGCAGTCCTTGAAATAGCCCCAGCTATCCCTCCACTAATTAACCTTCTTAATGAAGGATTTTTTATCTTAATCTTCAATTTAAGCCCACCTTTCTTCTTCTTCTCCAGAACCCCTTCCTCCTCTTGAACCCCAACAAATGACAAGTACTTAACACACAAATCATTGTATAAAGACTTTAGGCTGCCGTTGTCCCCCATACCCATTTGATTAACACTTGCAAAAAGACCTCCTGCGGGGAGATATTGCACATCTTCAAAGCTATTCCATTGAGACCCCAGACCCGAAATCCAGAGAAACCCATCTCTATTATCATCAAACAGCTGGTTTCCTCCCCTAGCCATGAATCAAAACCTTGTAAATAACTTTTTTTTTATGCTTTAATGAACACCCAAAAGTCCAAAACCGGACGTTTTAGACAGGAAAAGATTGGATTTTGAGCAAATGGGCACCTAACATATCCCTTTTTTAATAATAGGTACAAGGCAAAATTGCAAAAAAAAAAAACAAAAAAAGAATTAAGACTTTTTTTTTTTTGAAGAAACCAAGAGAGAGAGGTGACAGTGAAAACAAGAAAAGAGAAAGGCAAAATCTTTGAGCAAGAAGAAAGCTAGTAATGTAACTAGAAAGAGAGAGAGGAGGGGTTGGTGAATCTCTCTCCTTCTCTTTCTTTGTTTCCCTCTCTATAATGTTTGTTGCGTTACTTGGGTTTTATTTATATAATATAGAGGAGGGGCTTTCAAGGTGGAGTAGAGTTAGGTTTTTGTGTTGTTGGCAAAGGGTAGTGATGGGGAAGACTGTTGTCATAGGCAGTCTCTTCCTATTCAAAGATTTTGTCCTTTTTTTTTTCTTTTTTCTTTTTTCTTTTTTCTTTTACGTTTGCTTGTGTATTTTGGTAATTTGGCTCGTCATTTATGGGCTATTTGTTATTTTGCGAATTTCTGAGGATATTTACTTTGAGCCATTCAAATATTTTGTTCTTTATTCAATCAATTTTTTATTTTAACCTAGTAAATTATATAATAATAATAAAAAAAAACCAATATTGAACATGACTAACCACGCCCCAACTAAAAAAAAAAAAAACTTACATATTTTTTCTGTTGAAATGTATTTTTATAAAAGATTTATCTGTTGAAATGTATTTTTATAAAAGATTTATTGTTTTTAGTATTTTTAGATTATTTTCATGTATTAATATTAAAATTATATTTTTAAAAATAAAACTATATTATTTAAATGTACTTTTAAACAATAAATATTTTGAAAAATAATTTCATACCAAAGGAAATTTTAAAGTTTCTTCTACTTTGTTCAAAGTATGTTTTGATTGCCATAATATCATTCCAAACATTTATTTGTAAATTGAGACAAAACTCCTTTCCAGCCATATTTTAAATATTCCATTCCTTTTTTTGGTTATTGATATATTTATATTTTATTTTATTATTTTAAATTAATATTTTTTTAGTATTTTCAGATCATTTTAATGTGCTAATATCAAAAATATTTTAATGTGCTAATATCAAAAATATTTTTTTAAAAATAAAAAAATATTATTTTAATATATTTTTAAATAAAAAATATTTTATAAAATAATCACAACTACACTTCTAAACAACTCCATTTCTAAATAAAGCTGGCGCTGCATTTTGTTTATGCTTATTGAAATTATTGAATTGGTTTCGAGTAAAACAATGAAGAAAAACAATTGATTTAATTCAGACCAGACCTTTATATATATATATATATATATATATATATATATATATATATATATATATATATATATATATATATATAATCCAACTTGCGTAGCTTTCTCTGCTTAAGAACAATTATAAATGATGAAGAATAAAGGGTCTGGTGTTCATATATGAGAGAAAAAGGGGGACCTATTTAAATATTTGTCAGTCAGGACCTCAAAAGGGTCCAATGAATTTGTTCCTCCCCAAAAAAAAAAAATTATATAAATATTTATTTTAAAAATCCCATCGAGACCCCAAACCCAAAGCATAAACTACAGAGCAATGCGGCCCTGCTGGCTCCTGCACCTAGTTTCTTTCTTTTTTCCTTGTTCGAGGCATTGTTTTAATATCCGCATAAATTTATTGGGTTTACTCAGATTCAATTAATCTCAAATTTAAACCGGTTTGGGTTGAAAAAAACTCATTCAGCTTGGTTATAAATCTGAGTTGACCCGGACTCGAGCTTAGCATGGTCAGAACCGGTCATGCATTAATCACTTTTTTAAAATAATATGGTTTTAATTCTTTACCAACATGTTTACAATTTTAAATAAAAAAATTTAATATCAAAATTAATTTTTTTAAATATCAATTTATTTACTTTTTTTGAAACTTTTAAAGAAATAAAATGATAATCATGAGAGTAGCGTAGGAAATCATCCAAATATATAAATTTAATTTATTTATTAATTGAATTCAAATCAAATATCATAATTAAATTTAATTATAATAAAAAAATTAATTTTAAATGATATGAAAAAATTAAATCAACTCTCGCAAATTATGATTCAAACCTTGAACCGAGTTAGCTCGGGGCACGGCACTTAAATCAGAGATTAGAAAAATTGCTTTTCCATAATAGTAAAATAAAAAAAACTGGGCTGGTCAATTTTTTTAGTTTAAAATCTTTGAGATATGCAGAGAGGCCTTGAAGACAAACTCTTGGTGAATAAAATATTTAAAGCGTGAATGATCACCCACCTTGAAAATGACTTGGACTCAAAACGCAAGCATTAACCTACCAGAAACCCTACCGAGATAAGGAAAAATAGCCTTAAATAAAATATTGTTTCTGATTTTTATAGTTTTGAAATCCAGGATGATTTGGCAGGTCAATTCAGGATCCGGTTAATTCAAGATTAAATAGAGCCGAGTTGAAAAAATAGAGAAAAAAAAAACTCGGTGTGATCCGGTTGCAATCTGTTGATTTTTTTTTTCAAAACGACGTCGTTTTGATTTTTTAAAAAAATCGACCCAGGCAACCCGGTCAAAACTCGGAACCCGAGCTTTAGACCGGGCCAGGTCTGAAAACTATGCTAATTTTAAGGCTAAGTTATGGGAAAGTAATTTTTTGAAAATTATTAGATAGGTGAAAATAATTTCAATGTGCATAAATGTTAATCAGTTTAATTACATAATTAATAGTTTTTCTAACATATGCTCTAAGGACCTTTTAATTAATGTATTTGGAAAGCTCCATTTACATAATCAATAATATATTTATTTTTATAGCTTCATAATTTAATATTGTTGAACATGAAAATTAAATTTTTTTTTTTTAGTTTAACGTGGGTGTTCGGGCCAGCTTGTGCGCACCTCGACTAATCCCACAGGCCCTGAAGTTAACGACCATGTAAGCCTCCAGTGGCCATTATATGAGCAATCATAGGGCTCGAACTTGAGACCACAGAAGAAATAAACCTCTTGGTCCCAAGTTTTTATCACTGGACCACTATCTAGATGATTAAAATTAAATTATTTTAATTGCACCAATTAGCGTGTGACCTTGTAAATTAATAATCTTGATTAAATAATATTTTTCACTAGTCCCAACTCTCAAGATCAATAGGGTAGGGTAAATTAATAATTTACTAAATTTATAAGATAATATATGTTGAAAGAACACACATGTCCCACTAGATATATAAATTAATAACTTTCTTATATATAAAAAATTTATATAGTATAATCTTGATAAATTAATAACCTGAATTAAATAATATTTTTATTTAATCATGGTTTAAATTGAAATTTAAATAATATCTTGATTGATTAATAAATTTTTATAGTCCCAATGATATCAATTTATAGATCTTTAACTATACATATATATATTGATTAATAAATTTTTATAGTCCCAATGATA
>Ga0325414_1003118_pt1 | contig 17126 bp, 6 predicted proteins | sample PopdelMetagenome_8_FD_206183 | JGI IMG/M metagenome (GOLD analysis project Ga0325414, IMG submission 206183) | Populus deltoides microbial communities from Bellville, Georgia, United States - Leaf-PdKOR-R3 | ecosystem: Host-associated > Plants > Phyllosphere > Phylloplane/Leaf | place: USA... | reverse complement strand
ATTTAAATAAGTTAGTGGAGAAGCCAAAAGTCTTATACCATATAATAATGAAAAGGTTGTCATAGTATATATAAGGTTACTGAAGCATATTTAAATAAGTTAAAGTCAATGCTTATTCTATCTTTATGCAAAGAGGAATGACATAGCTTTGTACGAGGAAAATAATATGTTTTATATTATTAGCTTTTATATCAAGCTAGAACATAAATAATGAAAGAAAGTAAGATTGGGTTATTTGGAACTTTAGGTTGAGGAAAAGAGTTTTGTGTAGCTTTTGTTTTCTTGTAGTTAATTTCTCTCATCATCTCTCTTAAGGAGTAGGTTTAAGTTTCTAAAAGATGCAAATTCTTTGTGTGTTCTTGTGTTATTGATTTTTATTTTGGTTTTGTATTTCTCTATTTACCAATTGTTTCTTAGATTATGAGATTATTTCATTAACGTTTCTTATTATTAAAAAATCATTATTCCGCCACCAATTTATATGTGTGTGTGTTTCTCTTCACATGGGTTTAGATTACACTAAATAAGAGCCTTTTTATTGAAGCTTGGCTATTATTGTTGTAGTGTTATTTTTCACATCTTGCCTTTAGTCTAATTAGAATGATAAAGTCTATCTTAGTTTATTTCAAAAGCAATAATACCATTATGAACCATGCTCTTTTTAAAAATCAAGGTCAATGATTTTTTTTTCTAATTACAATAATGCATGATGTAAACTTGAAGATTAAAAACCCTTGAACCCATAAACAAGATAGAATACAACAAAAGAATATTAAAATCAGATTGATAGAAAACTCATTCCAATAATTACCTAAACTAAGAAACCAAAGTTATTGGATGAAAGACCCCAATCATTTGATTATAATGAATCAATAATTAGAAGTATAAGGAAGAATGCCACAAAGAAAATTAATCTTTGTTAAGTCTTAAAAAGTTCAATAAAGAACCAAAAGGATGAGTAACTCGCCACATATAAAATATTATTTTTTAATAATAAGCAATTTAAAAAAACCTAAATATAAGCTAAATAACCCTATTTATACTAGGTAAAATGTCCTAAATAAGGTTGAAAAATAATAAAAGAGTATTAATCCAAATAGACAAAAAAAATTCCTAAACAAACTAGGAAAATAATACAATTGCCACACAATAATTTCTTGGATTTTTTGAAAGGTCTTTTTGAACTCTGATTGCTACTAACTTTTCTCTATGGAAAACAAGACCTTTACAGTCTTTTGAAAAATATTCAGCCTAATCCAATGGTTAGATCAAAAGTTATGCTTGTTAGAGTATAACTATATATTAGAAAAAACAATCTAAAAATTGCCTCTAATGTCCTTGAATAACAAGGATTGTTATGGCATAAGAATTCCTTGCAAAATAAGGATTGTTGTCTTATTGATCTTCTTGGAAAGTGAAAAAATCCTTGTAAATTAAGGATTCCACATATAATTAAGTCTTTACTTTGTAAAAATCCATAAATCATATGAAAAAAAACAATCATTTTTCTCACTTATCTAGATGAGTTATTATGGATGTTGCGAGGTCGCGTTGCAACGTCATCTAGCGACGGCGAAGGCTTTATATCGTGTCTCCTGATGAGATGTGGTGTGTTGGGAAGAGTTTTTGAATTTAATCAAAAAATTATGATTAATGTTTAGGAGTCGCCACCTAGTATTATGGTCACTAGGAACCTATGGTCTGCAAGAGTCTAGGTAATGGATTGATTGTGCATGGGAAAGACGCAACACCTCCAGTGCACCCTACCTAAGGTAAGCTGCATTATCGTTTGATTATTTTTTTTTCGAAGTCGGGTTTCTATTCATTGATCTTTTCTAAGGTTTAAGGTAGATCTCTCTTCATGAGAAAGTCTCTACTTTATCGGGTTAAATCCTAACCGCTCTAAAGTTTGAATTTTAGCATCGTATTTTTACACCTTGTATCTTTAATACCTGATAGTGTACTTTATCGTGTAATTTTACACCTTACAGATATTAAAGTCTACATCTGGACTCTAGAAAAAAGATTGGAAAAAAGTTTTTGATATTTTGGTCAAACCTTAATGAATGATCATAAACTAGTTATGATATCCTTTTTTTTTTGGATTTTTAAAACATGAGAAAGATGCAATTTTTTAATGAAAATATGCTTGGAAACTTTTTAGGATTTGACCGTATGCATGAAAACAAAATAGTTTTTTTAAGGGGCAATTTATTTAAAATATTTAAGATTTTTTGAATTTTTTTTAAAATTTGTTTTTGAAAACATTTCGGAGCAAATTAGGTATTTTAATACTGGATTTGTATCTTATAGTGTAAGTATACAACCCAATATTACGCAAAATTGATAGAAAAACATTTGAGAAAATCACAAATATTTTAAAATGCCCCTTGAAATGTTTTGATTTTTTTTGTTTTTTTTAATAATAATAATAATAATAATAATAATAATAATTATTATTATTATTATTATTATTATTATTTATCCATCCAATCCCTTATATTACCAAACACCATATTCATATGCTTTAAATGTTGTTGTATCGCTTGTATAAAAAAAATGTGTTCTTCTCCTTCTTAGATGATGACCCATTGTTGGAAGACATTGTCAAATAAAAAATTTTACAGTAGTAAAAAAAAATATCTTCATACACTTTCTTATGTGTTTACACTTAATGTGATGCCACTTGATAATATGCTCATCTTTTTGCCTTTTACGTCTTACGCTCTCCTCTTTAATTATTTAAGGAACTAATCGAAACAATCACAAATTTTAGTTCATAATGTCCAATTAATAAATTAAAAAAAAAGATAACCAAGAACAATGAAAACAAAACAAAGATGAATATGAAAACAAGTTGAAAACGAGTATGGAAATGACACAAAATGAATATAAAAATGAGATGAAACTGGCTACAAAATTCAAGAATGACTTTATGAAACCTGAAATCGATGTATACTCAAACATGTACTCAATATCCCAAAATTAAATTTCAAAATAACATAATCTACTAATGAAACCAACCAACTTGGCAGAATTTATATTGCAATTGTAATATCTAGGGTAATGTTCTCGAAAATATATAAAAAAAGGGGGTAATTGATGATTATAACATGTCTAGATAGATATGAATAAAAGACGAAGAGGTTAAGGGTGCTTTAATATAAATTTATGAAATGATTTTGAGTGATAAAAATTATGGCGTGATAAAATGAATATAATAAATTAGGGAAGAAAAGTTAAGAAGATAAATGAATAAAGGTTCAGATCGAATATTTGCATTGGTCCAAAACCAGAAACGGTCTTTCTGTTTTAAGAAATGGCTAGACTGATTTAATAAAACGATCACATTGTTTCTCAAAACTGTTAGACTGTTTTGGCTACTACTTCTTTTAAAGCTGACGGTGCAGCCAAAAGAGGGAAAAAGTGTTTTCTCTTCTTTTTTTTGTTTCACCATTGAAGAGTTAGAGAAGTGATATATAGGAGTGGAAAAGGATGGTTCTAAGAGAGAAAAACACATTCACACTAGAAAATTAAGATAAATCAAAGAGAGAGAAGATTGAGTTAGATATTGAAAGTGAATAAAGAGAAGGAAAAAGGGGAGGGATGTGGAAAATTTTGATTGGTTCGAACTTAAAGCTGAGAGTATTATTTGTTAAGTAGTTCTAAGCGTAACCTAGCAAGCTTATATGAAATAGAAAGAAATTGAGGTGAATTCATGAATTTTGTGTTAGGTTTTATGATAGAAATTAGGGGGAAACACAAATTGATTATAGATAGAGTCATTTGGGTTAGATTAGGTTGTGATGGGTGCTAAATTAGAAAGAAACAATGAAGAAAACTAGGGTGTCCCTAAGGGCTCAATGGCCGGCCAATAGGGCATCGAATTGCATGTGATGAATTTGTGTTTATTGAAGCGTAATGATGATGTATTAGTGTATGTGTGAGGAGAATAAATACATAATGTGTCCTTTATGAATAAAATTGAAGAGAATTCACATCTTTTTTTTTTTGTATGTTTCAACAAAATAGGAGTAAGGATGAAAATTAGGATTTGTGAATGTAAAATGGTTTAAAATTTGTATAAATTATGATGAATGTGTTAAGGAATGAATGGATTCTTTGTGTCTTTTTGGAAGGAGATGAAAGTCAATGTAAGTTTAATTGTAAATGATTGTCAAGTTGAAAGAAAACAACTTAGTATATTATTATGTGAAATGTATATGGAATGAAAAGTAATTTGGTATACCTGTGGATTAATAGGAGGTTACGACAATTGTGTAGTAGTAAGGAGGTATTACAGAACTTTGACAGCAGGTAGATTTTGAAACCTTAACACTTTTGTTTACCATGGTCATTATACTAGATATTGCAATTGTAGAAAAGTATTGTGATTTCAATTGTGGATTAAAGATGTGAGGAACTAGATTTCCAGGCAATGAGATTAATGCTCGGTAATGGGCAAAGGAACTAGTTTTCCTAGTAATAGGACTAGTGCTCGGTAGTGGATAGAAGAACTAGTTTCCCGGTGATAGGACTAGTGCCTGGTAATTGGTCAAAGAGATTAGATATCCAATGAAGGATTTATTGCACGAAAATGGGCAAAGAGATTAGTCATTTAGTAATAAGATATTTACAAATAAGTATAATGTGAGTAAATGCTAGAAAAGGTAAGAATTTGCATGAAAAGGGGGTTAGTTGTAATGGGTTAAGCTGACCCAGGGTTTTAGTTGAATTAGAAGGAATTCAACTGATTTATAAAAGGGAACTAATTGAAATAGATAAAATAAACTATAATGGAATTGAATAATTAAGGTTGTATTCTTATGTGATTAATTTATGCAAAAACTTGATTTTATTATGTGATAATCAATCTCAGGTACCTCTCATCAATGAGCAAATGATAAGGTTTTTTAAGGAATACTTTTTCTAAGATTTAATGAACATTTAATCAGTAACCTTTTGTATTGTAATTTGGGAATGTAATTAATATTAACCTTTTTGGAGGACATATTACTATATTTAGACATCTTTGTAGATTTCTAATATTTTATAAGTTTTTTTGTTGTTTTAAAATTATGAATGCATGTGGTTATATTGTGTCACTTTCTTATGAATTGATTATATGTGCATATATGTGTATATGATTTGTAAAAATATAATAGTAGACTATGATGAATGAAACATTAGAAGTTGAGGTTGGAAGGTATTCTAATCTAATGACAAGATGAGTCCAGGATTGTTGGACAAACTTTGAGATGTATATTAATGAGAATCAATATGAAACAAGAATTAATCAATTAACTTGGGATCTCTTGATATAGGGGAGACTCTACCAAATTTTCGGTAGAAATGTCGTCAATTTCATGAGGAATATATGTAATATTCAAAACTAGAAAATGATAAACAAAATGATAACGTAAAGTTTCAGCTTAATCCAATTAATCATTTGAAGGAAAAAAAATCCTAAATACATTGAATTAACATGTAAAAATCATGTAGTGATTGTGTGTAAATATTAGGGATGTTACAACAATTTTCTCAAATACATATTCAAAAATTGTAAGTTTTAATTTTGTCGCAATAATAAAAAACTTGTGATTTCAACCTTTTTTTTAATATACTAATTCGATAATAGGCAAAATTTAAAGAAACTTTTGTTTTTTTTATACTAGCTACTATAATTCAATAATTGAGAAATATAGAACAAATAATGGGGAAATTTAAAGATATTTAGATATATAAAACCTGATTTTAAAGCTTTTATATGATACCAACTAATGCAAACACGGATAGTAAGAATTCTTAAACTCACAAACAAGATAGAATACAACTGAAGAAAGCTAGAATTAGATTGATAAAAAGCTAGACCTAATCATCACCTAAACTAAAAAAAACTGAAGTTCTTGTATGAAAGACTCCAACCCTTTGATTATAATAATCAAGAATTTGAAGCATAAGGAAGAATGCCATTAAGATAATTAATCTTTATTAAGTCCTACAGAGTTCAATGAAAAATCAAGAACATGAGTAACTTCGCCACACATAAAATATTATTTCTTAGTACAAGATAAATAACCTTATTTATGTTAGATAAAACACTCTAAACAAGACTAGAAAAATAATAAAAGAGTACTAATCCAAATAGAAAAAAAAAACTATAAACCAACTAGAAAAATAATCTAATTCTTGCATAATAGCTTATGGGCTTTATCGTAAGGCCTTACCAAACTTAGATTTTTATGAAATTATAACCCTAAACAAAACAAGGCCTTTAAAATCTTCTGAAAATATTTTTGCTTGATATAATGATTGAATCAAAAGTTATGATTATTAGCATAAAACTATACATTAAAAAAATAAGCCCAAAATTGCCTATAATTTCCTTAAATAATAAGGATTGTTGCTACATAAAGAATCCATGCAAAGTAAGGATTGATATCTAATTGATTGGAAATAAGGACTCCATATGTGTTTAAATTCTTGTCTTCCATATGTGTTTAAATTCTTGTCTTGTCAGAATCCATAAATTATATGGAAAACAATACTTTTCTGACTTTTCTTATTTGTTGGCAGATTTAAAGCTTGAATTCAAACACATTACGATCTCTTATCTAGATGAGTTATTGAGCTTACCATGTATGAATGAAAAGCTTGAGATATATAGTTTTTACCCCAACTAGAATTATAGAAAAACTCTATTTGTAGTTTCTTATATGGCCCACAAAGTACATAAAAATCAGTATGACAGATTTATAACTTTTTAACCCGAACATCTTGACTTACCCTATTAAATTCCTTGTTGATCTTTTTAATTTTAGACCTTGTAATAGATCTAATTGGGACCTCTAATAGACTCTTTGGTGATACTCGCTAATTCTCATCAATAAATTTATGTACTATAAAAATATACACTTTTAGTCAAGCTATTTATTATGTTTTAAGAAAGGAGAGTTTTGAAGTTATGTTGTAGGCTTTGTGCCTAGAATATTATGTTTTTTTTTTATATTCTAGTATTTTTTTTTTTATGAATAACTATTAAAGATTCAACTTTAAATTATATCCTTATTAGGCAAACATGATCTTAGTAATTCCCATCAATTCCTAATCCTAGGTATCAATAAAATAATCGAAACCTATGAGTCTTGAGATCATAGAATTAACATGATAGAAAAGTAAATGTGATTTAGATTTAGGTTATGTTTGATATAACTTTGAATTTTTATTTAAATTTATTTGTTACTTTTGATTCAACAAAAAGTTATTAATATGTTTAGTTAAAAACAACTTTTCACTAAATCAAAGTTTTATTATAAATTTAAGTTCAAATTTTGATTTAATCTAAAGTTAAACTTTCAACTTATCGATTATAACTTATACAACTTAAAAAAAAAACACTATTTTTAGCCATCTTTTTACTAAACATACTTTTAACTTAACTAATTTTGTTGTGAGTTTAGTTATATATATATATATATATATATATATATATATATATATATAGAATTAAATCACTTCTTTCTAACAAGCTCTTTTAGAAATAGAATTAGTCAATCCAAATTGTGATGAAATTTATGCATAAATACGAACAATAAATAATTGGGTAAGGATTGGATTAAAAGAAATTGGAAGGAATTATACCTCACCCTTAATGATCTTAATGATAGAATCGACCAAGATAGAAAAAAAATGAAAATTTAATTTGTTTGAGAAATTTACATATAAAGGATATGAAATTGTGTTGAATTAACCTTTAAAAGGGTAAGAAAAAGGTTAGTTTTAATGGAATTGATAGAAAAAATGTTTTTTCTCCGAGCACTACTTTTAGTTGAGACTTGAAAATGGTGTAATTGCCTCAATTGTTATGGTTATGAAAGAAAGTATTTAATGAGTGTGATTGGATATTTATTTAATAATGATTGAATTTTCATTAAGGATTTGAATAAGAAAGATGTGATGCTTAATAGCATGAGAGCTTTGTTCAAATATATATATATAAAATGAAAAATGAATCTAAATAAAATGATAATGTAATTTGAGAACATAATTGATGATGATAATGATGTTGGTGAGGTTGTAGAGGCTGCATAGACAGTAGGGACTATAGCTTTCCAGTTGACCCTAAGTAGGTGTCCTACACCTTGACCTTGTTATGTAATTGTCGGTTCATTATTAATTGCAATTTATTTAAATGAATGGTTGCATGATGATAATCGAGAGGATAAATATATTTGTATGTTATAGGAATAAATGAAAGACTTATTAACTTTAAATGGGAATGCCAAATTGATTGGTATCCAGTTGGGGTTACCAGAATATTGACTTTTGAATAGGAATATCAGATTTATTGGCTTCCAAATAAAAATGCTGGATTAATTAACATCTAAATAAATTGTTAGATTGATTGGTATCCAGTTAGGATTACTGGATTATTGGCTTTCAAATGAAAATGTTGGATTGATTGGTATCCAATTAGGAATGTCGTATTATTGGCTTCCGTATGAAAATGCTGGAATCAGATTGGGAGTCTGAAAGGAAACAAAGTTTTGAAATGATGAACTAGAATAAGGATTTAAAAAGAATGAAAACAATCTCGTAGAAGAAATAGTTAACTAATACATTGTTGAACTAAATCTTCATGAATAAATTATGATGTTAAATTATTGTATTCATATGACATGTGTTTATTATGTTAATTAGTTTAGTATACATAATATTATATATGTGAAATTTATTTTTTATCCTTATATCATGCATGTATGGAATTCTTTTATTTAATTGCATATGTTGATGGGAGAATAATTAAACATTGATGATTTGAGGAATTGAGTTGAATGGATTCCATATTGAGATTATTTTTTAATTATGTTGGGTTGTAATAAAAATAGGAAAAACTCTATTAGAAATTTGGTAAAAATATTGCCAATTCATGAGAAACAAGTGTTGTACTAAAAGTTAATACACTACAACATTTAACAGTTTTACTAACAGACATTATCCGTCAGTGTAAGATTGTCATTCTACCGGTAAAAAATTTACCAATTAAATCTCCGACGGAATACATCTGTTGTAATAACGTTCGTCAGTAATTCCATGTTCTGTCACTAATTTTTTTGGTAAAAAATAAAAATAAAAATTGATGGTTTTACAGACGAAAAATGCACACACACAAAAATTCTTGCTGGAAATATACCAATGGAATTATTCTGTCTATATTTGCATTGGTAAATCACTGATGCAGTAACGACGTCAGTGATTGTGGCAAATGTAGTGAATATTTTTCAACTTTCTAAAAAATATCGATGGACTTATTTCGTCTGTAGAAACATTGGTGATTGTGGCAGATGCAGTAAATATTTTCAACTCTCTAGAAAATACTGACAAACTTATTCCGTCTATAAATCCGTCGGTTTGAATTTAAAAATATTTTTAAAAAATAAAATTGTGTAGAATAAATCATATAAATTGTATAGAATAATAGTAAAAAAAACCAATTAAGCAAATAAAATTGTATAAAATATTAAAAATTAAATTAAATAATATTCATTGAAATATTCATTACAATTTTAGAGTGTTTCCAAAAAACAATTGAACTAAAAAAATGACGGAGCTAAAGGAGGAGGAGGAGGAGGTTGGTCGTTCCTGAGACCATACGGCTAAAAAGAGAGCGCGCACATACCACCCATCTGTGATCTCATGTCCATGACGATCTAGCAGAGTTGTTCATAACGCGTCGATAGTTGCTGATATTTCTGGGTAAGATCAGTTGTGTGTTGTTTTAAGGCCACGATCTCCTCAGAGTGGGTGCTCAATACTAACTGGGAGCTCCAAACGATTAAGACATTACAGGCCGCCTACAAGTTCTCGGTCGTAGTGTTGGAGAGTCTATACACCTGATTTTTATAGGGCCCACTAGACAATCATGCCTCCATCCACAAATCCGATCGAAATTCGGGTGGGTCGAAGGATCATCTCCGTATCTCTTCTTTAACCGGCTATTATATGTCTTCTAAAAATTAAAAAAGAAATCATCATATTCAATTCAAGAAAATAATAACTTAAAAAATAAAATGGTTGAACGAGCATACCACGAAGTGTTGAGCGCGGTTGTCAACAAACTGTTACACCCCCAAGTGGCGGTCTTCACTTCACACGTGCATCTCCGCAAACAGCTCCATTGGGCTCAGTACACGTCTAAGAGACATAGCCTATAAGAAAAAAAAAATGTTGCAAGTTAAATATATTTATAAATAACAACAAATTAATTAACAATAGATTTCATTAAAATTAATCCTACCATCCACTTCGCATGTGTAGTGAACGAAACAAAGCCGCCGATGTGTGTCGTCACCGAACCATGAATTTATTAGTTTCGGTTGTTGGCACCGGATTGTGAGCGTCGTGTGAACCACTCAGACATCACGTGCTGGATATATAATGACCATATATCCTCCAGGATATATGGCAGCCTAAAATCCCTCCAAAAAGCTATGTCATTCTAGCCTTGTAAACCGTTATCTCTAGCGTATGTTTTGTTTTTTTCTGCGTTTCATACCAAAAATCATGCAACTTACTTCCATTAACAAATTTTATATGAGTTAATGAAAAAATGGATTTTAAAACATATTTTTTAAAAAAAAACATCGTATTGTTTTTGATGTTACCTAGTTGTAGCGTGATTCTCACACCCACCTCGTAACATTGTCATGCGCGCTATCCCACTCGAATTTGTTCTATGTATAAATAATTTATTTAAAATAAAAATAATAATTTATTTGAAATAAATAAAATTAGAAGTTAACACCAACCTCAAATCTTCGAAACCATGCATCGATATAAGGTCTCCAATCATGATGTCTGGAAACCTGACTCCATTGAAATAATGAAATCTCCATCAATAATTTAAACATCGAAGTTATTACTCGGACGAACTCAATATTTGTGAACCTGAAAATAAATAAAATTAATGAAATATTAATTAGTTGTTCACAAATTACGCTATAAGTAAAAAAAAAAACTAAAACCAAAACAAACTTACATTGAAAGGTTGTCTTTCCAATATGCCTCGTACTTGCGAGTGAATTGACCCCGTTGTGAAGGTACACCGCCTATACGTTGTGGAATCGCGATGGAAGAGGAAGCATTGCAAGTCGGGGAAGGTGCCACTTCTTGATCGGCACCTAAGGACACGTCATCCTCATTGTTAGAAGAACTAGCTGCAGCCATATGCTCAAGACATGTTGATTTCATTCTTCGCTTCTATACAAATTGAATGAATAATTACATAATCAAATTTGATTATTTAAAAAAAAATCGGCAACACCTCCCCTATACTGGAGACTACCCAAATTTTTCAAAACCTGCAAATATTGACAATGTATATACCACAAACCATTTAATTTTATTTTAGTTATACCAGAAACTTTATATTTTTCAATTTCATCTCATTTTAGAAATGATAATAAAATGTTTTAACCATAAAATAAAGAAAAAAAATCCTATATATAACCTAACATCTATACATATTTAACAATAAAATAAATAAAAAAATAAAATTTAATTCTATATATTCAACTAACATCTATATAAATTCATCAATAACAATTAAAATTCATGAAAACAATCAAATACTCTATTATGCAATAATAGAGTAAAATTGAGATAAAACAATTAAATTTAATCTTATATATTCAATTAACATTTACAAGGTAAATTCAACAATAACAACTAAAATTCAACAAAATATTCAATTCTTATGGCAATACATATAATAAAATAGATAATAAATTAAAAAAAAACTACAGACTTTAGAAATGAAAAATGATTACCTTAATAGCGTGTATATTTCTGGACTTTATCCACATATAATACAAAAAAACAAAAAACAAAACAAAAATATATTGTCAATAAAACAAAGAAAAGATGAAAAAAAGAAAATCATTAAGTATATTAAATCACAATACATGCCTTTTAATTTGTTAAAGATGAAGATAAAACTATAGAGGGTTACAAGAAAAAAACCAGATGTTTTGAAATGAAAGAGAGGAAAAAAACAAATGAAACGAAGGAGAGAAAAAAATGAACTAAAGAGGCTCTCGGTGGGAGTTATACTGCAATTTTTCCGACGGACTATTAAATAATATTATTTTTAATTATTCCGTCGGTGAATTCACTTTAAAATTTTAAATTTTGCACTAAATTTTTTAAATAAACCTTCAGAATTTTCATAGTTCATCAGTAATGTGAAATAAGTACACACGGTCAGAGATGCATTAATTACCCACGCTTTGGAATTCACATTCTGTTAGTGCTTCAGAGGACTTCACTGACATAGAAGGTGAGCAGTTCCTATCCTATTAAAAATATCGATGGACTCATTCCATCTGTAGTGACGTCGGTGATTGTGGCATATGCAATAAATATTTTACAACTCTCTGTGAAATACGGATGGACTAACTTCGTATGTAGAGAGGTCGGTGATTGTGGCACATGCAGTAAATATTTTACAACTCTCTGTAAAATACCAAAGGACTTAGTCCGTTTATAGATCCGTCGGTGATGTGAACAATGCATGACAAATTGTGTTTGTATTGCCTATTTATCCTCCCTGCAAGCACTTGAATTGTAAACTGCCTGCACAACACAATAACAACAGTGAACAATTATAAAATAAATATTTCGTGGCACAAAATTTCATCCATAATATTACATTATAAAAAATTCTTTACACTTTCATGTTCTGATAGTTAGTCATAATTTTTTTTTCTTATTCATCAATTGAATTGTCATCAGCTCCATCACAATCTTCAATGTGGATATCATCATCATCGACATGTTCTTGTCCGCTAGAGCTCATAACAACATTCAACTCTTATACTAAAATTTAATATATAAATGAACAAAAGGAAAAATAATTAAAATGTGTGATTATGCCCCTTCAACTAGTCAATTAGCTGTATTTACTAACTGATCTGATCAACTGCTTGATAAAATGAGTAGTTTAGAATCGCTATTGTCTCAATCGGTCGACCATTTAATGATCTGGTAAAGGAAATTTAAGGATTATTGAAGGAGTTGATTGACCGAATAGTTGCACTCAATTAATTCGGTCAACCATTAAACTAACAGTAGAGAAAAAAAAATTCCTTGAGCAATGCTAGAATATTGAATAAGAAAACAATCCAAAAATTCAAAATGTTACAAATTTGTTCTCTCATTGATTGGTTATCTTTTTTAGAGAATTGCTTGAAATTTGTTATCTTTATTCCTTTAGAGATTGTGTATAATTTTTCATCCCATTTAGAGTATGACTAATTGTAAGTAGGCCTTGTTATGTATCCTACTTATACCCCATTTCTAAGTGTTATGCTATTTTATTTTTGTTTATCTTTTTTTTTCTATTTCTAATTGATAGTAAGTGTTTATTGTGCAAAGGGATTGAGATTTTCTTGTCATAGCACAACTTGTAGTGCATCGAATTGCCTGATAAAAAGTTTTGAAAAGGGATGGACGGTATGTGCAACCACGTAATTAGCATGAGGTTATCTATATGCCTAGGGAACGACTAATATGTCAAGGGCTATCACATCTATATTAAATTGTTTCTATTATTGTGTTTGATACATTAGGAAATATTGTGTTATATAAAGAGCGTTGTTCCGAACATCACTATTGGAGTGTTTGTGGTTGTAGAACTCCTTGGATATGCCTCACAAATGTTGTCACACGTGTGCGGCGTCGCGGCGATCGTCCATCCTCAGGTTGGATTCTATTTTTTTTTATCTATATGAAAAATGTGGGGAGACAAGGCATTCTTGTCTCGTATTAGTGGAAAATTTAAATTGAAGTCGCCACTTAGTATTTTGATCCTTAAAAACCCTAACTGGTCTCATAGATCGGATACGGAGACTGGTTGCGTAAAGAGAAGGTATTAGCACCCCAAATACTTCCTACCTAAGGTAGACTACATTGTTTTAATGTCTGATAAAATCTAAGGTTTTGTTGCGTTTTCTAGTCATTGGTCGATTCTAAGGGTTCAAGAAAAAACCCTCTTCAATAAGGAGGTTCTTTATCTTATAGGTAAAGTATAACCGTTCTAGTATCCACAAAAAGAAATTGATATCCGGAATGCGCCTTACGTGCAAGGTCGTACCCCATATACTAAAAGACAACCAAAAAAGAATTTTTGTTGTTTTTGAAATTTTGGTCAACGTTCTTGTGACTTTAATAAGCTAGTTATTAAAGCCAAAATGCATGCTAAAATATATCTCTTTTTTGGTGTATGGAAAACACAATATGATTTTTTAGCTTTGAGATGGTCGTATGCACAAAAACATTTTTTCTTCTTTTTTTTTGTATTTTTCAAAAGTTGATGAAAACCAGGTATTTTAATACTGGATTTGTATTTTTACGACATAAAATATAGACCGATATTAAGCAAAAAAAGGCATAAATCAAAAAGTGAGGAAATCACAAATATTGAAAAATATTTTTTTCTTTAATTTTTTTTGAAATGGGTTGGACCGGGCCCAAATACATAGGTTGGGCTAGGTCGAACCCGGCCTGACTACATGAGCCCAGCCCATGTGAATAGTGCTCTCCATTGTTCACATGATACTTGAACAGTGAAGGCGTGGAGGGACGACGACGGTTGCAGAGAAGGGCGACCTGTGATGGCGTCGAGGCTGTGCTGCTGGCGGTGGTGGTTGCAACGGCGCTGCTAGTGGTGGCTGGGGGTACGGTGGCGTGCTGCTGGCTTCTTCTTCTTCACTGTGCAGAGGCAAAAGCCTCTGTTTTTTTTCTTTTCTTTTCTTTTCTTCGTTTTTGGTTCTCCTCTTCTGCCTTTTTCCCTCCTTTTTCCTTTTTTTTTTTGCCTCTTCTCTACCTCTGTATTTATAGGTAGAGAATAGCGGTGAAATGGCCTGCCTCTATCCGGTCAGGGGATAGGGCAAGGCGGTTGGGGTGGCCTCTGTGCAGCTGCCCCAGCGCCGCCTGGGGGCTTGTCCCCTCTGTTTTTTTGCGTCCGTGGTAGGCCATCGGTCAGTATTCAGGCAAGTGGGTTGTTTTTTCAACGTCTTTTTGGGTCATTGGGGGAAGAGAAGGCGGAGAGAAACAGGAGAACAAAACTTTCTTATTCTTCTATTTTCTACGCGTCCAGGAGAAGAAGAAAGGCTACAGTGCCGTTCAAAACGACACCGTTTTGGGCTTTTTTTTTTAACAGTGTATGAAACGGTGTCATTTTGGCCAAAACGCGCCATTTCATTTAAATAAAAACGGCGCTAAACTTATGTCGAAGTACAAATCAGTCCTCAATTTGTGATTTTTTCAATTGAGTCCTTAATTGAAAATTTTGATCAATTCAATCACATCCCTGCCAAGATTAACAGTCGGCCTTGAAGTTGGCCGCCTTTTCCACTTTGGTCCTTGGTTTTTTATTTATACAATTTAACCCTCAATTGATCAGTAACTTCTAATTTTCTTCAATTTGGTCCCTAATTTAGTCAATATCAGCCCTCCTATTTATGCGCCTTTTCCAACTTGCTTCTTAGTTTTGGATTTATTTAATTAAACCCCTAATTGACCATCAAACTTCAATATTAATGCAATTAAGCCTCTGATTTGACCAAATAAACTCACAAAAATTATAATTTGACCCCAAAACTTTAATTTCTTCCAATTAAAGCCAAAATTGACTTAAAAGTCAATTTTTCTTGCAATCAAACCCTTCATAAATCCAATTAAACCTTCAATAAAATTTAATTGAGTCCATAAACATCTGAGTTTGGACTTTTCTTCCTTAAATCAAATTTTCTTTATCAACAGGGCTCTCATCGGTCAACGATATACCATCAAATTTCAATTTTTGTATTTTTGAACCTCCTCAACCAAATTTTGACAATTTTCTGAGCGTTTTGGCATCCTCTTTTCATTGTTATATTTTTTGATAATATTTTTGATTTTTTTGAAGAGAGAAAAAAAAATGTGAATTGGAGAATAACCCAAAAATAGATTATGACAAATGTACAAGTCTATGCATCACTCAGACTATTGTGACAACTTAATTTGTATCTAATTTAATTTATTAGATATGCCTTACATGGTTCGATTGACCACCACGATGTTGTTATGATAGGTTGTGTTTGTTGTGTTCTCTATGTCCATCTAAAGAGTCCTCAAATCAGTATTAGAGAGAATTACATGTTGATAATAAGATATTCTTGCAAAAGTAACCATTGTTGGTTGACTATAATTTGTCATAAATAGTTGTGATCATCATACGATGCCATAAAATCCATATAAAGAATAAACATATGGCTACGTATGAGGCACCAATACACCAATGCGCTCATTTGTGATTAATGATAATAACCCTATTGGAATCATTGGGAGGTATTGTATAAGGACACTAAAGGTGTGCCCAAATATAGTTTTATATTGTAGTGGTGAATTAGATGATAGAGACCCATCTCCACCAGGCACATCTAACACTAGATGATCTACTAGAATCTAAGGAGGTGGTGGATTTCTAACTCTTATACCCTAGAAGTTAGCCTTACTTTATTGCTAATATTGATTATTCATCTAGTGTAACGATGATGAGTTTACATGTGGTTTTCTTTGGAGGCATGTTTAATACATTCTAGAACATATATTGAATCTTTTTCCATTAGGCATGCCAGTCTATTGATCACTTAGATATTCTTCTTATCAATTTGCTACCAATTAACCATTTTTACATAATATATAGGAACTTAACTTGAGAGGAGACAGGAAATAACTGTGTAAAATCAAGCCAAGTGTGAGGGTTTAAGAACTCGAACCTTCAGAAAATATGATATGCTCTGAAGCAACACCATGCAAAGAAAAGAATAGGGTTACGAAGACACGGAGAGAGAAATTGTAAGAGTTAAAATGCAAGAAAAATAAATGGAAGGTTGTAAAAAAAAAAGCAAAAAAAGACCATATAGGACAAATAATAAATAAGATTGTATTGAGATTGCATGTGTGCTGAACCATCACTCATATTGACTATGTGATTGTATAGACTTTAAATCCTATATGAGTACGTAACTCTAGTTCTAATACAAACCAAACTACTTCTTTTTATCGGATAAATCCAAAGCTGA
>Ga0325414_1003108_pt1 | contig 17156 bp, 6 predicted proteins | sample PopdelMetagenome_8_FD_206183 | JGI IMG/M metagenome (GOLD analysis project Ga0325414, IMG submission 206183) | Populus deltoides microbial communities from Bellville, Georgia, United States - Leaf-PdKOR-R3 | ecosystem: Host-associated > Plants > Phyllosphere > Phylloplane/Leaf | place: USA... | reverse complement strand
ATATGTTTGGATCAATGAGGTGCTAATCAAATCAAAATTAAACGTCTTACACATAAAACAAAGGAGGAATCGACGCAAGCCTTGGATGTTCTTTAATTTTAGAAAATTACCAACTATATTAATGTCCGCATGCTGCCATGAGACTTTTTTAAAATATTTTTACTTTAGTACATGATAATTAAAATAAATATATATAAGAAAGACAAGGATTAGAAAATTCAAGAAAAAATATATTTTTTGTATTTAGAATTGTCTTTTCTCATTCATGTGATTTTTTTTTATTTTGATAATAACATTAATAATAACATGGTTAATTGAATAAAGCTGATGACAATAAAAAAATATTTATAAAAAAAAATATAATGACTTGAATTAAAGATAAAAAATGTATTTTTTAATTAAAAAAAATCATTTTCCTTGTTAATGTATTTCCCTTTTGTTTTGATGAAAAATAATAGTTTTTTTATCATAAGCATTTTGTTTTTTAAATACAAGGTCATTATGATGTTAAAACAAGTTTCAATAAAAAAATAATAATAATTACACACATGTATGAAAGAAAATATAAGATTAACAAATCCTAGAAAATTATATGAAAAATTACGATGAAATAAGATATTTTATTTTTATTGAATACCAATGCGAAATTTTTTTAAAACTAAATTATACATTTTAGATTATTATATAATTATTCATAAAGTAATTATTAATATCACCAAAAAACTCTAATGTTCTTAAATTGTTTTGCATAATTGAACAATTCTTTGAATATCATTTTAATAAATTTATATAAAGAGAATTTTATTCTAAAATTTAAAACAAAATAAGAGCTATTTAACAAAAATAACTAGGAGTGTCTGGGCCTAGAAGGACAGACATATGCATATGAGCATGTAAAACCTATTTTCCTGGCTTTCTTTTGTTTTTCTATTGGGCAAATGACATGTTATTCATCCTAAATGTTTTTATATAGAATAGATGATTTTTCATTTTCTAGTTTAAGTTTCGACTATCTTTAATGGTTGGAAAGTCAGAGTTTGAGTTTTGAGATCTAAAAACTTAAATTTCAACATGATTTAATATAAAAACACCTCAAAAATATTAAGAAAATAAAAATTTATAAAATCATTTTTAATCTTGAAACACCTTTTAATTAGTGCAAGAATCATAAATCAAACTCAATCAAAATAAAATTCATGGATCTAAATCTTTTTTGTGTGGTTGTTGGCATGTTTGAATGTCAAAACCACCTCCAATGAAATTTCCTCTATAGAACCAGCACATTGACACCAAGATTAAATTTAAAAAATGAGCTTAATCTCTAATGGAATATATGCTGAATGATGAATATGAAAAATTATGAGCCTAAAAAAAAGGAAAAAAACAATCAAATTCGGATGAATCTCCTAAACCTAAACTAATCTCACAAACTTGCAATCTGTGAAATCTTAGACCTGAGCTAAATTAAAAAGCTCAATGTCTAAATAATTAAATGTTGAAGAAATCCAAAAAAAAATATCAATTCTAAAAATTAAATAAAATTTAACAAATAACAATAAATAAAAAGACTCGAGATAACCCGAGTTATTTTTAAAATTAGTATAAATTTTCATAGCTTTTAAAATTTATATAGAGGTTGACCCGGGCAAGTCTCGGGTCATGGGTCAGGTAGGTTGACCTAGGTTAACTCGGGTCAAAGGTTTATAAAATAGTAAGAACAACATAATTTTGAGAAAAAAAATTAAACTAAGGAAAAAAGTCAAAGGTTTTTGTCTGGATTTTATCTAAGTTGACTACGTCACGGGTCAATTAGATTTTTGATGAGGTCATACCATGTTAATACTCCCCTTATTTTTGTTAAAACTCGACTCGACCTATGCCCCAAGTCATGAGTCAACTTGCCAAATCAGGTCAGGTTGGGTTTTAAAAAAATAAAAAATGTGTAGAAATAAATAAAAATAATGGAGCTCAATCTCCAATTGAATAAATACTAAAGAATGAAACTAAAAAAAAATAAGTTTTAAAAAAGAGAAAAACAAACCAAGCAAACTCAAGCGAACTTTCAAAACTTGAGTTAATCTCTAAAATTAGCAACTCATAAATCCTAGACCTATGTTCAATCTAAAAGCTCAATTCCAAATCAATTTAATGTTAGAGGTTGAAATCATAAAACAAATATCAATTTAAAAAATTTCTCAGAGTAAGAAAAATAGAATTCAAAATAATGAAGATCAAATCTGATAGGAGAAAAAAACTTAAAGATGATGAAATTATATAAAAAAATCAATTTAAAAATTATCTTAAATAAAACAAATAGAAACTAATAGAATGAAAAGAATAGGAACAAACCAGAGGAGAGAGAAAAGAAGGGAAAATAACAATTTTATAAATTAAAGGGGGTGAAATTGAAAGAAATTCTATTTTATAAATTATTCTAAATAAAATAAATAGTAATGAAAAGAATAGGGAAAAACTAGAGAAGATAGAAAAAAAGAGAAAATAAATTGAAGGGTTTATTTAAAATTTCAAAGAGTCCGGCGTAAAAATAGAGGAGGGGAGAGAAAAAGAAAGAAAGAAGATCATTGACGCTAAATAAGAGGCTTCTTGGCCATATGAATCGCCGCATCATGAAGAGGCTACCAGGATGATTCAAATATCTTTATTGAAGGTGACGTTCAGTTACTGACAACACAGTATATGTCACCTGAAGGGCATGGAGCCTGCCCACTTCATAGCGCATGCAGTTTTTTTATAATAAGGTTGAATTTATATTAAAATACAAAAATGTCCCTATGTTAACTTGATAATAACCAAAATCTAGGATATAATGAAAAAAAAGCCCCTCCAAAATAGGTTAATTGATTTTGCTTTTAAGGGTAATCAAATTATTTTATAGCGCTAAAAAAAGTTTGAAGATTAATAAGCTCCTCGATGCAACTCTTTGTTTATTTTAAGGTTAATAAAGTTATTTTATTATGAAAAAATTTAAAATACTAATTCATCCCTGTATAATTTGAAAATGAAAATTGCATCCTAATAAAAAGATCGAATTACCTTCATTGCGTAGTTCAAAGGTTTTATTATTGAAGTGCAAATACATCATTATACTATGACAATGAATAATAATTTGTGAGTGGGTGCACATTAATTTCATAAGGAGTTTTAGTTATTTTGTAATGTAATAATGTATAATGAAACTACCTCAGTACCTTTTAGTTTTGTTATAAGTAATTATCAATTTAAGATTATAATCACCTATTAATATATTAATAGGAATAAAATCGTAATTTATAGTTTAGGTTTCATGAACTTGATACATCATGTCACTAATATTTTCAGGGATGTCTAATTATTTTATTTGTTAGAATCTCATATATTGTCATCTACTACTTTATACACATTGCTACAATTAGAAGTTGATCTAATCATCTTTTCTATCATAATCTTATGAGGAATATATAATTCTCCGTGTGTAAACCAACACAAGTATCTCTTCATAAACCTTTTTTTTCTTGTAAAAAATGCATCTTTACAACATCTGGATCAATAAACTTTTTTATTTTTACACATTTTATATGGATATCTAATACTGCCTCCACTAATATTTTTATGATTAGATAGTATGTAATTAATAAAACCCTGAACCTCATTACAATAATTCATCCTATACAACCCTTCAGGTGAAACTCGATATATCAAACCTATATAGAATATTTATGACAATATGTATTAATTAATTAGATAAACTAAATAAATAACATAACATTGGTTCAACTCAAACTTACTCAAACTATTTTAATAGTACAACTAATTCATTAGCAATTATCTACCTAAATTTAAATTTTTATACACTTATCGAAAATTTCAACTCAACAATAAAATTGACAAAATATAAAATGAACTCATTAAATAAGCTATTATTTATTTCATCACAAAACACCTAAGTCGCAAATTCAAATTAAATTTCATCAATTTTTTTTAAATACAATTACAAAATCTCAAACAAACTCTAACATATACAAATCATACATTCATACAACAAATTTCTATGAGATAAAAGTTATAAAACAAGTAAACATCTACACAAAATACATATACTACAAAAATATACAATAAAAATTAACATTTAAAAATTGAGTTTAAATAAAGAAATAGGTAGTCTTACTTACTTGAAATGGAGAATCCTTAATAAAATTTAAATCAAAATAGGGATGCTGACATACTGAGTGTTGAGGTGGCTAAATTTGTAGTGAGAAGTTGATTTGTGATAAAATTGAGGGGGGTTGTGATGTTTGTTGTAGAAAAAAAAAGAGAGGAAGAAGAAACAGGGAGGGAGAGAGGAGGGTCACTTGTCAAATCATAAATTAAATATTACAGACGGATTTACCGATGAATTTAATTGACATATTTAAATCTGTTGGTAAGTCTATCTGTAAAAATAACATCATCATACTTCTTGGCTTTTTTTTTATTTCTTTTTTTTCCACTTTAACTCCCTCAGTATATATCGAGAGAATATTTTTGTCGGTGTTTACCGATAGATACAGTGATGAACTATTTTGTCAATAATGTTCACCGTAATCTACCAATAAAAAAATTACATCGGTGTTTTTATTTGTATTTGTTAATTTTCTGGTAATGATAAGTCATGTTCCAAATATAACTATTAATTTTAAATTCTATGATCTATATTAGTTGAAAGAAAATATTAATTAGTTACGTTGTCTCTATTTTTTCTATATACTAAAATTATTTTTATTCATTTTGAATTTAGTAATTTAAATTTAAGTTGTTTGAATGTTTTTTTGAATGTTCTCATTATGTCTCATTAATTCATCCCAAAGAGGCCCCATACAAAGTTCCAATATTAGACCTAATGTATATTAACGTTTTCTAGCATTTTTTTGGAGCATTTTTTTGTACAAATTAATGAGTACATAAAAATCATGTGCAAATTAGATAGAATTTTTTTTAACTATAGTTAACAATGAAGAGATGAAATTGTCGAATATATATTACATTTTAAAAAAATTGATGATAATAAAGGTTATAGGCTCATTTAATAATGAAGTCATGCATTTGAGAATATTTAACCAATTTTTTTCCTAAATTAAAAAAAAATGATAAAACATTTCAAAAGAACAGAAGAAGATTTTTTTGTATTATTAATAATAATAAAAAAAAACCTTTAAGAATCCAACCAATGGAGATGGCATTGCTTAGAACAAAATGAAATGGTTTTAGTTACTAGGATTTTCACAAGGAACATGAAGCAATTGACTGCATGCTCTCAATGTTGCTTTGAAAAGTTAGTTTTGAATAATTAAGCATCAAATCTAAAGTCAAGCAACATATTTACGAAAGAAATAAATTAATTCCAAGTTGACTACACGCTCTCAATGTTGCTTTGGTGTATTTTTAGTGTTACTAAAAAACATTAATATTAAAAAAAAAATCACCACCAAGTTTTAAAAATAACTGAAAAATTCTAAAATTAGTCTTCCAGATATTCTAAGCGAAGAAACTAATTATGTTGAAGTAAAGATAAAAATCATCCCAAGATGTCTTATCTAAGATATACTACTTGTTATTTATTCTTAAAAAAATAAATGTTATAAGTTGTGCTTATACGCTAAAATTGCTGTTTATTATTATGGAAAACACATATAAAGATAAATCATGTTCATGGAAAAATGGTAACATTAAGACTCAATGATGTAAACATATAATTTAAACATGAGATTAAAAAACATGATGCAAACTCATCCAAAAAATCATCATTGATCACCATCCTCGAGGACTTATTTGATAATACTCCATGTATATGTAAATTGAACAAGAAAAAGCATAAAAAAACATATCTAAATAAAATAACAAGCTGATTATGACAAGGGAAAGAAAATAAATAAAGTTTGGGATAGTTTTTATTAAAAAAATAGAATAAATAAGATTTAAAATTCATATTTCTGAAAAGTTTTACACATGGAAGAGTTTAACAAATCTTCAAGCACACAACCTCAAAAACTTGCTCTTTACATAAAAAGAAATGAAAACAATTTCAGATTCACAAGCAATCATAATGACTTATTTTATGAAATAACACACAAAAAAAGAAGTAAAACAAAACTTTAGGATAACTTTCATTCCAAGTTTTGTACAATGTCACAAAAATTATTTTTTGAACAATCTTTGCTAAAAACACCATAATAACATTTTCAATAATTTTGGGAAAGATGATTTTTATACAAAGACAAGAGCCTATATATCACATGATCATTCAAAACAAGTATAAAAATGTTATAGAATACAATTGGGGCGTGAGCTTATGAACCGTTGCTAGTGCCCACATGCCGGTATTGTTATAGTGTGGCTAACCTTAAATAGACACCAGTTCGATCTTCTCTACCCGTTGATGAAGGTGGTGTTGCCCACCACCATCCAATGAGAGCGATTGAACTTTTTTAATCTTGATTTTTTTTTATGCTATTGTTTTCTCTATATTTTTATGGCATTGTTTTGCTATTATTTGGGGTTGTTTTGGTTGGTGATTGTCACTATTTTAAGAATTGTTAGGGGTTGGACAATGGCAGCATGGTTGTTTTGGTGTTGATGGCCGGAAAAGTAAGGGTTTTATGGTGGTTTTGATGCCTGAAAAGGTAGAGGTTTTGAAGGTTTTGATGGATAAAAAAAAATAGGCGTTTTGTGATGGTTTTGAGGGATGAAAAAAGTGAATAATTATACAATATCAATAACAAAATAAAAAGGTTAATTGTATTCAACGTCCCTCTATTACTGATGTTTGATTAGTTTGATTCCTCCACAAGTAATTCAATTATTTTGATCCTCTTTACTATCTAGTCTATAGACATTCAAGCAAATTCATTCCATAATCAACTAATGACCAGCTGGTTTTGATTTTATTTTATTTTATTATGTTTTTCTCTCATTATATGCATAGAATTTATACAAAAATACTTTTGCATTCCTTACTTGTCTTATAAGTTCGGGGTATCAATAGTTATGAACTGAATAATAGAGAAATTCATGTAATTGAAATTAATAGTTAAAAGACCCAATTAATTAAATTTAAATAATAGAAGGATGGTAATTACAATTAACATCTGTAGTAAAAAAGGATTAAAAAGGATGAATTAAATAATTAAGGACTGAATTGTATGAATCAAAATTAGAATCTAGTTGAATATCGGCTTAATTAAAAAGGATTAAACTTATATGTAATATGCAAGTACACAAAAATCAATATTTCAAGGGGATCATCAGAGGTATTGATTTTTGATATATTAATTGTTGTTATATTATAATATTATTTATTTTCATATAAAAAGATCCTGGCCAAAATAAGCCAGGAAATAAAAGACTAAGGGCCTTGTGGGCGCTAGGAAACTGATTTGGTTTTTGGATGTTGTGTTTGTTTGTTGCATGCAATTTATCTTTTATTTATAGTCTTTCAAGCGAAGAACAATGAATACATTTTGCCTGAGAAAATTATATTTAGGATTTTATGGATTATCCTTGCATAGCGGCATGATGAGCTGCTTGCTGTCACCCGTCTTTTTCTTTCTTTTTGATGAACAATGAATACATGGTAGAAACTCCGGCTCGTGGCTTCTCCTTCCCCCCAAAGAATCAAAGGGAGAAATTTCCTCCTGGTTTTGTTCCTGAGCAAGACCTCAGTTTTTCCTTGGCTAAAAATCAAAACGATCTAATTTCATTTTGTTTTTGAGAAGGGGAAGCTTATGATCTAAGTGAAAACGAGACATATCTGTTGCCCAGATTATCAGATACATCCAGTGCAGTACTCCTTCTCGCATTCAAAGAGTAAGGCGAACCCCAAATGCCTGCGATGCAATTCAGCTGGTGCAGTGAATAATTCTTCATCTGCTAGCGGACCATCTAGAAATAATGCTTCAAATATACCCTGAGAATCAGAATGCCTTCATAATCTGAAGAGCACAGGTCCTTTCTTCCAACGAGAAGCTAACTGCTACAACTGTACGGTTCTAGCTGAAAACTTTGCATCAGGAGTAGTTGGAACTCATAAATTCCATGGCAAGTAATTGTTTCAAAGGCCACCAGAAGTTCTGAGTATAAACAGCCTAGCTATTAATAAAACAAACTCACTTTTAATATATTCACAAGGACTAAAATCCCAGTGCTATGTTAGTGTTTTACAACACAAAAGTCAATCATAAAATACATATAATTGGGGCTCAAAACCCCACGAATGAAACAGTATATCACACTCTTGTAGTATTGAGCAATACTAGGGCGAAATGGTGAAAAGAAAACGAATCGAATGAATCATATTACAAGAATACAATAACGGGACTAAAAACCAAAGGGATGGGAAAGCCAAAGATTGGTGGTATTTGATGATTTTGGGGTAGCACCGACCGAAAAGCTAACTTTTGTATTTTCACATAAAAGTATGAGAGAGACTTGATTCCTGCTCGACAAGAGTCAGAGAGCCTTAAGTTGCCTCCACGGATAGTATCTCAAGCTCAGCCCACCAAAGGGGAGAAAGTCTTGGGGTTGCTTGATCAGGCGAGATAGAAATCACTTCCTTCAATTTGGAGGTGATCTCCTTCATTGTTGGTCTGTGCCTTGGATCTGATTGGATACATTGTTGAATAACCTCACAGATGACATCAAGCTCATTGTTTTTGAAAGACTTAAGGCTTGGATCAATCATGTAGCCGATGCTCCGCTTGTCATTCAAATATTCAGCAGCCTGCATGTTTAAAATTTTATGGTTATCGGAGCAGGAATTAACCATCCAGCACGTAGATAAAACAAATATTTAGCCTCGAGTTAAAGGCAAAAATTGCGATCGGTTTATGAGATATCATACAAAACTTACCCAATTTTCAAGGTGCCCTTGTTCTTCCGAGTATGAGAGCTTCCCGGAAATGACTTCAAGCAACAAAACCCCAAAACTGTAGACGTTTGTTTCTAAATCAACATGGGGCGGCAGTGAATCCTCCATTTCCCCAGAAATTTTTGAGTTTGATGTTGCTTGAGGCAAGAAACAGATCTCTGCAATCTGAGAAAGCATAATATAGAAAGAGAGGTTAAATTTTAAAAAACTAAAAAATGAAAAGGAGACAAGTGGAAGCTAATCCATAAAAGAAGAAAGGATGTACCTTAGCGGCATAGTCATCTGTTAAGAAGATAGCGCGTGAACTCAGTTTAGAATGCACTATAGGTGGATTCAGATCATGGTGCATATATTGCAGGCAATAAGCAACTCCCATAATAATCCTCAACCTTGTATTCCAGTCAAGATGTTCCATTTCTTCAACTGAAAACACAGAAGAAATGTTTGAGACTCTCAGCTTTCCCAGCATTGCACCAGCAACATGGACCAAATCCACACCATCAAAAGTTCATTAAGAACCTTACCATGCAGATGCTCAAAGAGAGATCCATTTGGAGCATATTCAAAAACCATCATCCTATTGAACGGTTCATCCTCCTCACAGTAGCCAATAAGGTTTACAAAGTTCTTATGATTAATTCGTGATAGTGTTTCAATCTACAACAGACCAAAAGATTTGTAGTCATGAAATTTTGGTAAAACACAGTGAGCTATGCATGATAAAATCAATGAACGTTATTTGTTAAATTTCAAACCAGTAATCAGAAATGGGCAAACCTTTTTACGGTATGCCATCTCTGCACTCTTTGACCAGTCTTTGGAAGAAGTCACTGCAGTTGATGCAACAGAAATCTCAACTCCACTAGACAGTGTTCCCTTGTACGCAGTGAAACCATTAAAAGTATCAATGATATTGCTGAAATCCTCACAGGCAGTTTCCAGCTCTGATCGATTTAGCTTGGGAACACCTGTATTTCACATAACTAGCTGGTTAAGTTTGTAATAAATTGGACAAATATAAGGCCATGGAATAAACAATAATGCTTTAAGACCGGACCAGACACAATCAGAGGCAACTTATAATGTTTATCAAGCTCGGTAAAACTTAATGGCAGGACCAATCAAATGCATATGAAGACAGAAATTCATTTTGCTAAACTAGCAATTAAAATGAGAACTTAATTCATACAGTCCACTCTAAATGTAGCAATCAAATAATAAAGTTGAATGAGATGTCAACCAAAATAAACAATTTGATTAAATAATTTCACATGTTCATAAAATGAGTCGACATTCCTAGGTCATTTTTTAGGAATGCCTCCGAAACTAAAGGCTCATCCATGCTACAGAACTTAAATATACTAGACCTCTTATCCCTCGGGCATCCAAACACGTGCCACCATCCTAAGATAACATTCTTACGGGTGAGAATAAAATTCACAGCTGATCCACCACTTCAATCAATCAGGTTGGCCAAATCACACAACTTAAGTTATTATTAATGTTGTTAAATAAAGAGCCTAATCAAATAAGCCTGCTGATCAATAATAAAGTCATCAGGTTTTTTTTTTCTCGTTTTTTTTAATGTACATACTAGAGTTCACCTGTAACAAATGCTTTCTGCAACTGTCCACTTAGACCAGTCTTCCATGGACCTATGGTCGTCACTACTTGTTTCCTGCACATTAACAGCAAGCCTACTGCAACAATGCCCAAGACCCCTGCGATTGGAATTATTAGGAAATACATCCATGTATTTCCAGAAGTTCCATTCGTTGGAGGTTGATCTATAGATGGTTTTTCAGAAGAATGACTTGAATGCTCAGTCCCTCTGGGCGGAGGACTGACAGGTGAATCCAATGACACAGGAGATTGAGCTTGATGCTTCTTTGCATTTGGTATTGCAGGGAAAGACCCACTACTTCGCGTGGTTGGAAGAGCAATAATTGGTTGAGAGGAAGACCCACCACTAGCAGGTGCAGCTTGGAGGTTACTGGACTGTTCAAGTAGTCTGCGACGTTCAAAATTGACAACAATCTCTACATTTTGAACTGTGCCTTGCTCTGATGATCCTGCTCAGTGCAAAAGGCATCACATTTATCTCACATCACAAGTATAAATATTAATATCAAACAAATCAAGGTTGCGTACTCACTATCTGGTTCATTGAAGCAATTTTCTCCAAAACCATGCAGAGCATCCTTCCCAAGCTTGAACCTTTGTAATGGAGGTAAAAAGTCAGTAAAAAGAACACACAAACAACCACTACTACAACGCGAACATGTCAAAAGTGGGATATCTCCATCACTATCTGCATCCATATACATCATGAAGGAATTTTACGTGTGTTTGTGTGTGAGCACGCGCATGTGTAAGCATTTTAATTTCCTTACGGTTGCAGCATGAAGGAATTCAAGTAATGCATAAAGGCTCCTTTTATTGGGAATATGAATGAATTCACTCCATTCAATTGGTTGAAGCTGCTCCACCACGTGCTGCACAAGACAACATTTTAGATCTGAAAAACAGATTACTAAACTGAACCATCAAATAAAAAAGGGATTCACAATGCTCTTCCAAATGTTAGTGGTTTACTGCATAAGTTTATAATGCTTAATGCAACACATAGGACAGAACGAACCATTTAAGCTAGCAACAGTTGGTATGTACGAGTGCTTAAACTACACGTTCTATGAAGTCTATAATCACCCCATGCTACATTTGTTGTGTCAGATAGCTTTCATGTGTATTTCCTGTGCTAGACAGGGTGCAAACAACAGAAAAAACAAGAGACTTTTGTCTGCTAAATTGACAGAAAAATCAATGACTAATAGCTTTTTCTCTCTCCATATTTGGTAGTGAGTTAAAGGTGCTTCACTTTAGTGATAACTTCTCACAACAAACACCAAAACCATAACTCAACTTAGACATGTTTGGCAATCAATTCATCATGCGCAGAATCTCTTGTACTTGCAGATGAGCGTTGATGAGGAAAGATGGAAAATGTCACTTACCCATGTCCAAGTTTTCTATTGACACAGCTAACTCCAGTAGTAGAACCAGATGCAAGATTTCCATCAAATTGCAATTCATAAAGCAGGTTAAGCCTCCTGATCTCCGGAGGAATGCTTCCCCCAAATTTATTGTCTCTAAGCAACCTAAGGAAGAAATTGTCTCAGTCTAGTTAACCACACAGCATAAACCATCAAAACAATTAAAACGAAGGATAGCTCACACACAAGTATTTTAATGACAGTAATCTTCCTATTTCTTCTGGAATTGCTCCGCTGAAGTTATTGTTCCTTAGGTCCAGTAGCTCTAGCTTTCTGAGCTCTCCAATCTCTTTAGGAATGGTACCAGTGAAATGGTTTCGGTAGAGTACACTGTCATGAAAGTGATGGAAGGATCAGAAAGTTCAATTAGTTTCAGAACCCAGCAGAGGTTACAAGTACAAAGCTATACATCAGAATCAGAGATACAATTTCCATTGTAGCTGTAGATCCCTATAAACAAAAAACAATAGTTAACAAGTCTGAATATCAAAATCATTTATTTCCATAAATCCTAAAACATCGAGATTAGGAAGAGATATTGAATCTAATATCTTCACTATATACTAACATGTTTTAGAATATGTATGATAGCCTATCAACAATAAAAACCAAACAGTCCCCATATGTCTTGGCCAAATTCATATTCAATCAGTAGAAATTGGCTAAATGCAGTGCTCATTTCTATTCTTGGAGGCTTGAACAGCTTAATCATATACTAGAATGAAATGCTTAATTTACTAAACCCCAAGTTTCATCAGAGAAAATACAGCAAAATTATGAAGACTTACAGAGATCTTAAGTCAACAAGTTTGCCAAGCTCTGGCGCCAATGTCCCTTCCAAAGAAAGTCCGCCCAGATCCCTACAAGTGCACTGAACAACATTAATATGTCCAATCATTCAGCACCCACATAAAATTTTCTGTAACAAAACCACTGAAATGCAACAGCAAACACTTCTCAATATCACACAATTCCACAAACAAAAAATTAATTGAAGTGGTCTGCAAAATCCTCCATAGTTAAGATTGGAAACGAAACAACTATATAAAGTGACAAATTTCACCTTTTCTATTTCATAAGATGAATGGTATTTATTAGCTCTTTTAAAGGAAGCATCAATAGCCACTTACAGTGTTTGCACCTTTCCCGCGACGCAATGAACACCAGACCATGAGCAAGGATCAATATCGTTGGGATTCCAATTTGCAAGGGCACCAAAAGGATCAAAATCCACTCTTGCCCGGAATTTCAACAAAACCGACCCTGCGTTTCGTACCCGCACATTACATTCAATTACCAAAACCAGGATTCAGCAAGTGCATTTTAACAATATACGTGTAAACAGAAATCAAGGATGCATAAAACAAGAATTACCCTCATCATTAAGCGACCAGGAGCATTGATTTTCAAGACTAAGAGTCAAAACCAAAAAGAACAAAATTCGGAATCCAATTGAGTTCCATCTGCCCCTCATTGCTTGATGAACCAAAGTTGGCAGTGGAGGTAGCAACAATAATCGCCAGGTTTCCTATACAAAACCACCCCTTTCAACTAACAACAACAACTGATGCAAAATCTTTAATTTAAAAGCAACTATTAACAACTATGCTACGAAAAAATGAAAAGCCTTCACATTTGATCATGTCAGTGTCCCTCATCTTTGTGTTTTAAAAAACTCTCTACACCCTTTTCATGAAAGACCACATAACCTGGCTTAGCAGGCTATAATCTTCCTCTAAATCTCCACACCAATAAAATGTAGCTGCAAATGAGACAACAGCAGGAAGGAAAATAAGACAAAGGTTAACAGAATGGCACAATAAAAAGAGAGAGAGAGAGAGAGAAAGCTTTTAACAGACAATGAAGAATCAAGGAATACCCTCAAGAACAAGCAATCCAAAAGAAAAAAGTTTAAGGGTTATTGAATTTACCATACAAGAGGGTCAGAAAGGTTGCCTTAGTGCTGCTGTTGTTAAGGGCAATATTGCAATTTTGATACCAAACATCCTTCCAAGAGAATGAAATGCAATGAGGGCTGGTAGGGGGTTGGGTGGATGGATGGAGAGACTCGAACAGAAAAAAGAAAAGGCAGCAACAAAATGATAATGGGATTTTTTTTATTAATATTATTTGCTAGAGTAACAAAAGAATGATATATTTCTTTTCTATGACTGCCCTTTGCTAGATGATATTAGAGGATCTCCTCCACCATTGTTTGTTTTTTACGACTTTCTGTTTTTTCTGTTTTCCCAGTTTTTTTTTCTCTCTTATTCTCTCTCTCTCTCTCTCTCTCTAGCTAGCCCCCTCCACCAGCCACCCCAGCGACCTATCTGTTTCTGATTGCCATTATTTTTCTTTCTTTTTTTGGTTTATTTTCCAAAGGGTCCCGTTAATGAGTACATATTTTGCCTTTTCTACATTATGGCCCTACTCTAACTTATACGTTTTAAAAATATTCAAGTTTTTTTATTTTTTTATAAATTAATTTATTTTTAGATTTTTTTACTGTATTAATATAAAAAATAATTTTTAAAAAATAAAAAAATATTATTTTAATATATTTTAAAACAAAAAACAGTTTAAAAAACAATTATTACTTTACTTCCAAATACTCCATGGATCAATGGTTTGGTGATCACTCACGTATTTGTATAAAACATAATTAGTTTTATATTTTATGTTGTGAGGTGTTTTTAAGATTAATATTTATTTAATGTATTTATATATTTATGAGAAAATAATTATTTAATTTTAAAAAAATAATATATTTTTTTATAAAAATATTTCTTTTTTATTAGCAGCATTTTTTTATTATAAAACTAAAGGTCATTAAATAAATATTTATAGAAATATGTTTCTTTTATTGTGCATTTATTTATTTTTTTAACAAAAATATATTTTTTTATGAGAATCTTTACTTTCTAAATAGAATCTTATTAGGTTAAATAAAAAAAATAAGAAGCAAGACTCGAGAATATGAAAGCAATAAAAAAAAGAAATAATAAAATAATTAATATGAAAAAATCATTTAAAATAATAAAATAAATATTTTATTCTCAGTTAATATTCATAAGCATATTTTTTATATAAGTTTTGCATATTAGATTTATATATAATATTTTAAACATTATTTTCATTTTTTTTATTCATAGTGGATTTCATTCACAATTAAAAAATGAAGAGTAATATAAAAAAATGGTTAAAGCATTGGTCTTTGCACCTAACTTTCTCTTCTTTTTGTAATGAATGGATTAAAAGTCATTATTAAGTTTAATTTTTTTTAAATAAATGACATATCATCCATTTAATGCAAACAATTTGTCGTCATTTAGTATAAATTTCAGCCACTAAAAGTAGAGGTTTTGATTTTTAGACTCAAAAAAATTATTTTTCAACTTGTTTCACATCTAAAAACAAAATAAACTTATTTTTTACTCCAAAACACTATAGAATTGATCAAATAAGAAAATTACACATTCAAATTACCTTTTCCAAGCTTGGATCTACTTTTTTATATAAGATAAAATTCTCAAACCATTTTCATGGAACTCACTCTTTTAAACGAACTCGTTAACATCACGATTAACCTTTTTAGTTGCTAAAATGTGGATAGTCGAATATTTTCTCTCTCCTCTTCTTTTTCTAGCAACTTTCTCACTTTCTTAACACACAGGGATCAAAATACAAACAAAATCAAGTTTATGGTTTAAACATAAATTTCTCAAATAATAGGAATAAAAAATGTAAAAATTTAAACTTTAGAGATCAAACTATAGTTTTCTTGGCCTTTTGAACAATAAAAATGAAATGCCTATTTCGTTTTCTTAATTTTGGGTATTGTCCATTCAATTCTTCTCAGAAATAAATTAAAATTCTTTTTTATATAAAATTGATGTTTGATTCATTGATGGAACACCTTAGAGACCTCACGCATATGATAGAATGCAAATAAAAGTGAAATATAATACGTAAATCGATGTAAATATCAAATGTGAGGATGAAATAGTGAAGAAATCAAATTAAAGGAACAAAAAAAAAAGATAAAGAAAAAAAGAAGGCATTATAAAATAAACAATGTAATTCACATTACTTCAAGATAGAACCCACGATAAAAGTAGTTTTGTTTTAGTATTTTTTTAATTTTAATATGTTGATTTTATCATGCGAATCAAAGTATAATATTCATTCTCTAATTTACAAGGGTTTGTATGTGTGTTAAATATAAGATGTTGGTTTTATCAGATCAACAAAATATAATGGAGATACATATATATATATATATATATATATATATATATATATATATATATATGTATTAGACATAAATGTTGATTTTGTCATATATATCAAATTATAATATGTATTTATAGTTTACATATAGTTTATAAAACCAAAGAATAGTCACATTTTTAGATAATGCGATAAAGCAGTAATATTTAGAATTTCTTAATAGTTAATTATCAACATTTTTAGATAGAACTAGTTTTGTTGCACGTATTATATATGGTATGGATTCAAGGTATTAGGATGTTATTGTAAGCATAATTGTTTTAAGCAAAAGGTGTAAATTCATAACATAACAAGTTGATTCGGTCGAAACTTTAACTTAAAAAGATCTAAAATAATGTTATTCACACTTTTTTAAAAAAATATACAACCTTGTTATTCTAAATACAAGAAAAGAATGTATAGGTTGTGGGGAACTCTTTAATAGTGTGTCATTGATCCTGACCCAGTGGGTTAACCTTGAAACCTCTTAAACCAACTTCTTGCTTAGACCAAGTTTCAAATTAAACTTTAAGTTAATCTGATTGGCTCATTCGTCTCTTTCTTTTCCTTTTCCTTCTTCCCTCCCTTATTGGGCCTTCATATGAGTAGGGTGGGATGAAATTTAGGATTAAATTGAAGAGTTATTAGAGAATCAGAGACTAATGAAATTTAGGATTAAATTGAAATTTAGGATTAAACAACAGTCTTTCTTGTTGTTATTAAAATCATCATGATCGAGGCTTCTTTTTATAACAATAAATAGTGGTTTTATAGATTCGGTGTATCTTTAGTGATTTTTTTTTCTTTCCCTCTCTTTTTTAACTTTTCTCTCCTCAATTTCCAAGCCTGGTTTTTAGTTTTTCTTTAATAAATGTTGGTAGTAAGTTTTAAAAATTATCGAAAGAAAGAGTTTTATATAATTTTATTAGGGGAGT
>Ga0325414_1003107_pt1 | contig 17158 bp, 8 predicted proteins | sample PopdelMetagenome_8_FD_206183 | JGI IMG/M metagenome (GOLD analysis project Ga0325414, IMG submission 206183) | Populus deltoides microbial communities from Bellville, Georgia, United States - Leaf-PdKOR-R3 | ecosystem: Host-associated > Plants > Phyllosphere > Phylloplane/Leaf | place: USA... | reverse complement strand
AAAATCAACCAAATTATATCAAATAAACCCTCACCCGATTTAATCTTTTCTACTTAGAAAAAAAAACCATAATAACTTTTAAATATTTTTTTTATTAAAAAAAAAATCTAATCCGATCCACAACATGTTTCGTGTTAAATATGTAATATCTTCTAAATCTCCACTCACACGTCTTTTGAATAAAAAAATTTGCACTGGAAAATCTGTCACTCCACTTTTATTGGTTGTATATGATTAGTCAATTGCGGGTTATCCATCCAAAAAGCCCTAAGAAAAGGAGAAATGGGAATCAAAATGAAAGAATTATCAAGGATTGTGCGAAGTGGTGGATACAATGAACATCCATATGCTTTTCCTTGTTTAGGACCCTTAATTCATCAACGAGCAAAACCGAATTCTATTCCTCCATGCTTTGCCCAGATGAAGGGAAGAAAACAATCACAAACTTGAGACAATAAATTGCTAAGTTACTATCTTCCCCTTCTTTGCTCTCCTCATCATTATCTTCAAACACTAAATCATTCTTCTCGTCATCAGATTCATTTCGAGAACCTGTAATTTGAGGGAGTTTAACTCCATTATCAGAGGAACAATGTTTCGGAGATTCACAGAACTACCATGGATTAAGGTGAAGAAATTTGCGTGGACTAAACCTCCATCCTTGTTTCACTAGCATGACCAAACCCATCCCAGGCGCCATCTTTTTTTTTCACAACGAGACTGCCAATTTCTCCAACGCCTCCTCTGACTATGGAAACCTCCAGAATTTTGCAATCACTACTTACTTCCTTGCATAAAATATGCATCGGGAAGCTTGATAGATAGGTGCAGCAGAAGCTACGGACTTGAACGGTATGGCTTTGGCAGCATGGACAATACAGAATGAGGTGTTTGGGAGGGCCAAGATGTATCATTTTCATTTTGGTTGGGGTGGCTGTTACATTTTCAAAATGTGATTTATTTAAGAAGTTTCAAAGAATAAGGGGAATTTTGAATTTTTTTGTAAACTTGGGGGAGGCGACAAGGCCACCCCCATTCGTACCTGTTTCACAGCATCAGAGAAATGCTTTGCATCCTTTGCCTCCGACAAATTTTTTTCCCCTGGGATCATTGCGCTTGCTGTCTTGTCTTTATGGCAGCACAAAGTTCACGTCATTTTTTATCTTGCCTCGGCTTCCATGGCCAAAAAAATGGTTTACAACTACTGACTTGCTTCTCCAGCTCATGAAATTTCCGGGATGCAATGTATCGGCAGGGAAATGAAAAGAAACAATTGAATAACAAAACATTGATTACAACAATTTTCAAATTAATTTTTACAAACAAATATACAACCGTGAGAATGGCTGAACAAGAATATAAAACAAGAAAGGTTAAAACAAAGAAAAAGAATCACAGTCAACCCAAATCAAAGTATATGTCTGGTCTTCGACCAGTCTCTCATTCTTGTCCCACAAAGTCCGCTACTTGCCTCCATATTTGGCAATCCAATGAGTTAATGTTCAGTTTGGTCTCTAACTTGCTCTGCTAGCCTGCCTGCTCTTCAGCTTCTTGCGACAGCTGAACCTTCTCACGCCCACTTCTCAATGATGCATTTGGTCTGGGCACTTGTGGACCAGTTATAGGCTTCTGCAATGGCTTCAGCGCAGCCATGATTTCTGCAAATGTTGGCCTTAATTTTGGATCTCTGCGGTTTTAAGAAATGTCAATTTTACATCGATTAAGTAAATAAATAAATAAATAAAGAACATGTCCAAGTAAAACTATATGCCATGTCTTTAGCAGAAGCTGCTGCTTTTGACACAAAAGCATCCAGACCAAGGTTATTAAAATCGCGATTCAACTCGTAAAATCATACGATTTTAAGAGTTAATATAGGCTAAACGTGCTAAATCATTCATAAAACTCCGAAATGGGTAAAATCGGGTTAAAATCGGGTAAAATCGTTAAAATTGGATGAAATCGCGCAAAAACACGATTTCACACCCGATTTTACGCTTTCAGAAAATAACAATTGTGCGCCATTGTTCCCTCCAGCTCCAGGTGTCAAACGTGTATTGGCTTATTGGCTATTACACAATACACAACTACACACTACACACAGTCACAGAGCAATTGGCTATTACATAATACACAACTACACACTACACACAGTCACAGAGCAAATAGTTAACACTCTTCAATCTTCATCTTTCTCCATCAACTTTCACACAATATAGCAGAGGAAAAAATCAAAATCCCTAAGTCAACAACAGCTTTCTTCATCCTTATTCTCCTTATCTCAGCCGTCCAAGTTCCAACAATCAACCACCGGTCCACCACCAACAACCCTCTTTCTCACCAGCCACCGTGAGATCTAGATTTCAGACAACAACAGCGGCGGCTCTCCAGTGATCCAGTCTCCACCAGCCATCGTAAGTTATTCTATTTATCTTTTTTTACCTTCTGCAAATAGCATCATGATTTAAAGTCTAGAGTAATTTATTTGTAAATTGCAGACTTGTCCATGTCCCCTGTTTCATGGGTCTCTCACCGAATCCCAGTCACGGTGAATTTGCAGAGAACTATGAATTTTACAATTTACACAACTGTTTGAATATTTATTTTTTTGATGGGCTAGGTTTCGATAACAATAAACAAGTCTGTGAATTTGATGGGTTAGGTTTCGAAAACAAGTTCGTGAATTTTTTGATAACAGTGTTTGCTAACTGTTTGTGAATGCTTGAGTTGAGTACGTTTGGCTGTTGTTTAGCAGTGTTTTGTTTTGTTAAATTTGTCTGTGAATTTGTTTTGATAACAGTGTTTCGATAACAAAATCTGTTAAACAAGTCTGTGCATTTTTTTGATAACAGTGTTTCGAACTTTCGATAACAAAAAAATGTTTTGATTTTCAATGTTATATAGATGGCATAAACAAGTCTGTGCATTTGTTTGTAGTGTTTTGGTTCACAGTAGATAACCAAAGAGGAAAACAATTTGACAGAATGGTTTGACAGAAAACTGGTTTCCTTGTTTATTTTTCAGAGCTTATAGGACAGAAAGGAAAACACTACAAACAACAAATAAATCATTTGGAGAAAAATGTAAGTCATGAGTTATAATGTTATATTCTGTCATGAGTTTTGGATTCAGTGTTTTGGTTACTAATTTTAATTAGTTTTTGAATTCAGTATTATGGTAATTCTTTTTTGATAGCTGGATGTTTAATATCTAAAATGTTTCTGAATTCAGTATTAGTTTTTTTGATAGCTGGATGTTTATATTCTGTCATGAATTTTTTTTTAATGTATTTTAAAATTCCTTACGATTTTATGATTTTATGATCCGATTTTACGATCCGAGTTTGTTTTACATTTTCCGTGCCGTGTTAAAATCGCGATTTTAACAACCTTGATCCAGACCCAATACCTGGTATTTTCTCAAGATGTTGTTTTTATGTTCGCATATGAAAATGAGAGAAAAGGGGCCTTGAAGTTCGTTACAGTATGTTCAGTGGAACTACCAGTTTTCATTGGGATAAGTATGGCTTCCATAAGTAGAAACTCTTTATATTCTAGTTTAACTCAACCAAAAATATAAACCAAAGCATGTTTGCAGACAGTGGTATCAAACTGAAAAAAGAAGAAATCAGGTGTTTGCAAAGCAGTGAGGATAAAAGGACCCAAATAAATAAATACTCACGTCTTCCAGCAGTTCCTAATAATATCTGCAATTGCAGGATCCATATCATCTGGAATGTCGAGACGGCGATGTTGAAATCCAACCGCACCAACAACTTGCATTGGGTTCATTCCACCCCATGGTTGTTGCAATGTAGAGAGCTCCCATAATATAACCCCGAAGCTATAAACATCACACCTGCATTTTGATTCTTACTTTAATATAAGCATATAATGAAAAGTTCATAAACATTAAAACAAATTTTAGAAATATTTGCATACTTTTCATCTGAAGGTTCATTTCTTAGCACTTCTGGGGCCATCCACTCAGCCTGAAAAGTCATGTAAGAGGAAATTAATTTTTTATGAGTGACAGTTTTAATAGCAGAAAACCAACAGGTATTATTCAAGGAAATGAGGAACCAGATTGCAATAAAAAAAATTTAATACATGTAAATGGCATAGCAGAAGCGCTTTTTGGTGTCAATATGTAACACACAATGTTCTACTCAAAGGTACCAAGTGCTACATGGTTCATTAAGAATATGCCTAACATTATGACTCATAAATTTCACATTGCATTCAAAATTTTCCACTAACTTATTTCAGAATTTGGTCTATTAATATGTTTTTCTTCCATAAATTAAGCTCAGAATAGCTAATGAAGAGTATCCAACTCCATTTCAATCTCAAATTATCGGAAGGTTCTTCTCGATGTCCCTTTCTCACCAATGCTTTGAATTTGTTTCTCTTTATTCATCTCTTCCTCTTTCATCACATTCAAATTGCACTAAACCAAAAAACTACTAGTTCAGATCTTATTCAACTAATAAAAAATATTAGTGGTTGTTAGATTTGAAGATAATTATTCCTGACACATTTTAATATATTGGTACAAATCCTTCAATATAATAAAAATCACTGATAGTGAACAATCTCATATAATCATTATAATGTTATTTTTAAAATATAAATCCATATGATGCATGGGCAAAATGCTATTACTTGCTTATACATACACATACATAAATACATAATACAAAGCTAAAACATAAAAAGGTACAGCTTATCAGGCACAGCTTACCGTTCCTGCAGTTGATCTTGAAGAGAGAAATGTGCTGTGCTTCATCCTCGATAATCCAAAATCACACACCTAAATAAGTAAATGAAAAGGAAAAGGACTTTCAAAGTCATGCTGGGTAAAACTTGGGAAATAATAAACGCATGGAATATATTTCAAATGTTTTTTCAAAGATGTTGGTGAAAAGATAGACACCTTAACTACCCAATTTTTATCAACCAGAAGATTGGGGGACTTCAAATCTCGGTGTACTATCATTGGGGTGCAGTTGTGCAAATAATTCATTCCCCGAGCCTGAAAATTTTCAATTATGAGAGCCTCCAATGAACTCAGCATGATAAATAAAATTTATACTATTTGATATTTGAATATAGGTCAAAATTAAAAAATCATACAGCATCAAAGGCCATCCTCAAACGCCTCCGCTCATCCAATTGATTGTTAGGCCGGTGAAGTAATCTATACAAGCTACCTCTGCAAAATATTAGCATGCTTCAATACACCCCAACTAACATGAATATTTGGTATAGAAAACCTACAACTCTCAACTCAAAGGCAAGGAAACTGCAACTCTTGTTGAAATCTTGTCAATAAACTAGAATACAGCTTACAGGAAAAGACTACAGTGAGTTTGACTAGGAAAAAAAACACTGGAAACATGAATGTTCCAGTGACAAATAAACAAGCCTGCTGACAAGATACAACATATGGGCTTTAAACTATCCGACCCTGTACAAATTCTTCTGATGAAGCCATTTCAGTGGTTTTAAAAGCATTCAGGGTAAGCATCTGCTTTTCAACTTGCTACAATCTCATTTGTCATCAGAACTTGAACGTTTTCTCAAGGAACAATGAACTACATAAGTACTTGAGCATCATACAAATTGCATTTTAAACCCAAACTTATCAGAACAGGTCAAGAAGTCCTTAGAAGTGCTATTTGTTTCCTGCATCAAGCGCCCGAATAAATCATATCAGTCTTTTCAAAAGGCTTATACAGCATACATGGGCTCTTGGGTGGGAGAATTTGGACAGTCCTAACATTTATCATGCTTGCATGAAAATGTTTGCTCTCAATACTCAAACCCGTACCTTATGATTTCAAGTCAAAGAATGTTATCATTGGATCATGGGACCAAGTAATGGTCCATTCAGTAAATATTCAAATATTTACTTGCAGATGATGTTATTTGAGATAGATTATGAACATGGAAGTTATAGAGCACCAACATACCTAGGAAGAAACTCTGTAACAATTGAAAGATTTGGGGCACGAGTTACTGCTCCCATGAAGAGAACCACATTGGGATGCCTGACTCTCTTCATGATTCGAACCTAGCAATTCAAACCACAAACAGATTTGCTAAATTTAACTTTGGCAATGCAAGTTTGAAGGAAATCCTATAAGAAAAGATTTTGCTAACATGTATAGACAGAATGGTCATTTGCAAAATATGACACAGCTACACCTCAAAATTTAAAAACAGTTCACTGAGAATTCTAAGCAGAAAGGTACACTTGAATCATGCAAACCAAAAGTATTTCACCCTAAAATTTAAAATGTCAAACATGTTCTTAATTTGCAAAGACATTTTTTTATAATTGCAAAAATGAAGTTTGAAGCAGCCAACATTAGAGTCAAATTTACATATATGAAAGACCAATGCCCAGTAATCATGTCATCTACTAAAACCGAGATATATTTTATGCAATGACTACAGTTTCCAGAATATGATAGCATACCAAACAGAGCACTGAAATCCTCCATTGACATTTTTCACGGGTTTAGCTGTAAGCAGGTAAAGGTGTACCAAAGATCTCAGACTAGAAGGTTAATAATTGGAACAAACCATTTGTTGCCAAGTATTGGAGAGCCAAAAGAGAAATCTTCAAATTTTAAGAGAGTACTATATACATATCATGATTTGCAAAGTCAATTCAGCATCTAGGAGATTATCCCATAAAGTGCAAATTTTCTGTGAATATGTGCTTATACCTATAGCATCAACTTAACAAAGTGTCCCAATTACCATTAAATTTCTGGAAGATGTGCTCAATACTAGCATAGTTATTTTGTCAGCCTGTCTTTGTTTCTTCAGATCAGCTAGAGAATATGAAAATAACAATATGATCAATTGAAAGGACTGCTGACCTAAATCATATATAGTATGAGATACCTGGGATGCTGCATTATATCATGCAATAATGAGAATTAATGTGCGTGCTCACCTAGATATTTTCTAATAATAGAAAAATTACCACAAGGTTAAGACATCTTCAACTGCAAGCATTATAAAAATATTCAACTATGCTTTGCTTTCAATGATATGAAATGAGTGAATTACTAACACAACAGCAAGAATAGAATGGGCTTATACCTCACTTCTGAATTCTGCAAGAGATTCACCCGTAATATCTTGGTCTAGGAACCTCTTCACAGCAACTTCCTATGAAATACAAGAGTCAAAACAAAGTCAATATATTTTCATAAGTAAGCATTGGGATAGAGTATTTATTATCGTCAGCAGATATTCTGTTTAGTAGAACTATATTTATCTATCAGAAGCTGATAGGCACAATCATGAAATCCCAGCTGTCAAACTTCACTGCAACTTTTTCCTTTGGCAAAACTTGCTTCCTTGGATTCCCTTCCCCAAAATTGATCAAAATCTTGTAAGAATCTTCAAATTCAACTAACTCATTCTGGCATTGTTCATTTTGTATAGCATTCCAAAAAATATCAGTGACAAGAAGCCATTTATTGTCTTTCTGGCACATGCATGCAACATAGAGATAGCAAACAGGCTTAGCTTTAGGGGTCAACAGGAAAATACTCACTGTTCCATGCCAGTCTCCACGATATACCTCTCCATATGATCCTGCAACACAAAGCATCCTAAGCAATCAGAGGAAACCTAACTGGGAGTACAGTTATCGAGATTGACAGTAGATATGAAGTCATAAAAATAACAGCAAGAGCAAGTGGCAGTACCAAGTCCAATACGTTCACCCAAGGAAATTTCATCCCATGGAATCTCACACTCTGCAACATCATCCATCGCAGCATCAGACTTTGAGCTATCATTTCCAACTGATCTGTCAGATATTCTCTCACCTTCTGAATTGGCACCTAAAGCATCACATTCTCGGCCACCACTGCCATGGCCTTCACTGCTGCGTCCTCCACTACCCTTGTCCCCACTACCTCGTGGCTCATAACCAGCACTATCTGTATCTCCATCACTCCGTGCACCCTGCTCATATTGCTTGTTGACAGCTGCTGTGGTTGCCACCACTGCTGCAGCTGTGGCAGTGGCAGCAGCTGCAACTGGTAGTTCAAGGTTTGAGTCAGTACCTGACTTTGCTGCAGCAACAACCATAGAAGATGCAACAACAGCTGCAGCGGCAGCAGCTGCAGCAGCTACCGGAACTTTTTTTACATATTTCACAGGAGTAACTTCAGACTGCAATGGTATGGGTAGTCCAGTAATCTCCCTTGTATCAAAAGGATGGTTGACCCCTGAACCCTCCACAGGTTTAGATTGATCAGGTGGATTACCAGGTGAACTGGCTTTATATGGCAGCCTATGAGGAGGCAGAGGAGGCAGAAATCGAGCAGGAACAAGATCATCTTGATCCTTCACACTTCGGATTTCAGTCCTCTGTTTGTGATCAACCTTATCTACTGTTGGGGACTTGGTCTCAGCAGTAGAAAAATCCAACTGTTCAGCATAGATTTCAGTAAACAGGTTAGGGGGGGCAACAACACCACTTTCAAGCAACACATCGTGAAGTTTCTGGGCTAACTGTGGATTCTCTTTTGCAGCATCAATCATATATTGTGAAACATCTTTTACTTTCATTCTACGGGCAGCAGGAGAACTAACACCTTCAGTCCAAGAAGGAGAGCGAGCATGTGCATAAGGGTAAATAGGTCTGCCAGGAAGCTCCCGCACTGGCACCTTCTCAGCATTAGAAGTTTTTCCAAAATCATCTGAAGACATCGTAGATTCTTCTCCACTTTTACTCGGCCTAGTTAAACTTGCCCCCTCATGAGATTCACTTCTTCCATCAGATTGGTTCCCTACAGCAGCAATATTTCTCAATCTGGATTGCTTTTCCAATGTCCCAAGTTCTGAATGTTCTTCAAATGAACTTGTGTGTCCACTACTAGAAGAAGCTATATGAGAAGAGTCAATGTCTCTAGATAAAGGACTGGAAGAAAAGAATGTCTCATCGTATTCTATATGTGATCCAGCTGCATCAGAAGGAATAAGGGTGCCAGGATCTGCTGTTAGATCAACAATGTATTCCCTGAAATTCACAACATCTATCACCTTAATAAACACTTTTATTAAGCATTTCAATCGTTTCCAACGAAATATTACAAATTTTAGAGGCAAAAACCTCGTAAGAAAACTAATGCAAAATCATGTGTGCCACATGCAGAAGTTTTCTTGTACAAGAATCTCATATAAGCTAGTTTGCAGAGCTAAAATCTAAAAGCTTCATCTGCATTTAAGAATCCATTGACTAGAAGCATCAGAGATAGCACCTCACATTTGCATACCAAATCATGTTCTATTCTACTGCACAGAAAAGAGTGAGCTAAACCCTAAACAATCCAGCAGAATTTCATTAAGAAACTTCACCACTGGAAGGAATAAATAAACTACTGTAACTGTAATTACCTTCCATCATCGAGCTTTACAAAGTTCATAGCTACATCATCAGAACCAGTGTACAGATGCCCTTTTACCAACCGGCATGGTATGCCAACACTATCAGCCAAAACCTAAATAATAATTGAAACCAAAAGGTAGAGAAGAGAGGCAATTAGTAAGAAACCAAGACTTCCCAAACAGTACCATCAATCTCATAAAAAGAATTTTGATGAAATATGGCAAACTTAAAGCTCATAAATATGAAGAACAGCAACTGGTCAGAAGACTATATCAGTAATATGTATATGAATTTTCAAACACTAACATGGAGGATATATGAAATAAATATTCATAAGCATGCTTTTCAACATATAACAAAACATGAAAGGGAATCTTGATCAGTGTAAATTTTCTCTGCTCTGGCATAGAATATGAACCACTGTATTACACTCTGTATATATGCTTCCTAAGGAAAAGAATCTTGATCAGCATAAATTTTCTCAGCTCTCTGGCATAGAATATGAACCCGCTGTATTACACCCTGTATATGCTTCCAAAGGAAAAAGATGTGATTACAGCTTCAGCAAGACAAACCATACAAAACCTCAGAGGGTTTCAGTAGTGTCAATGCCTTTCACAGGATACAGCTTTGCTTCTGCAATGCAAGACACCAATTTCCATATGCTAAGTTTCAGAAGGTTCAAACCAAGATTTCTATAAACAAATTTGAATTTCTGTTGCTTCATTAAAGATGAGAATATAATTGAATGGCTCGCTGGTGCCAAGGACAGTCACTGGAGATCAAAAATCCGAATCTGTGGTCATCAGCTGCTCTAAGAGAAGGTGAAACCACCTTATCTCAGGGTGAGTATTTCCTTTTAGCATGAATATTTATGTGTTAGTAAATGCACCAATAATAACACCAGTCTTTGAAGAGATTAGAGACTAAGTTTAAGAAATAAAGGTGCTTGGTAGGCCACTTCCTAAAGAACCTGATAGAGATTGTTTATCAAAGTTTATTATTGGATAGACAGGATATGCAGAGCCCAAACTGAGTAAATGAGGAATATTACTGATATTTGGAGTTCAAAAAATCAAGGACCTGTTCAGTTCATTTGAGGAGGATGGTTTTGAACCTGTCTTATCTATAGATCTATAAAGCATGTTCAAGATTGATTTCAACAAGTCCATCATGACTATTGAAAAAATTTCTCCCACAGCAGAGACCCATTGTTGGATGCTTGAAGAATGTTGCATAGTAAGAAAGTGTGCTCAATGTGAGCAGGTAACATGCAAGCATAAACTTCGTCAAATTGTCCAAAACAATTTTCAAATATGTCAGCAGAAGTAAACCATTTACCTAAAAGTTGTAGTAGCACCCTAGACTAAGTGTATCAAGCACTAAGATAAAAAAAAATGAAAACTGAAGTACCTTGAACATTAATGCACGATGACGAGGCAAGCCGATTGTAAGAGAACCAAGTGGCAAAACCATGCTACCAAGGGTTGCTTTCAAACTATAGCTAAGACTGCGCCATGCTCTTGACAAATTGCTGGGATCCCCAACTGATCCACCCATGTAATCAGAAACTAAAACAGCAAGCCTTCCCACCAAAGCACTGCCAATGAAAATTTGACATTCTGACCTTGACTTGACAGTCATCTCCAGTGCCTTCTGTTCAAGTTTCAACAAATTAGCATCAGCAGCCCTATTGACCAGCACTGCTTCCCAGGTGACACCATCTGAGACTGGTGTTCCTTGCAAATCAACGAGAGGAGGCATTCTGTCTGTTGTGGACTCGGTCATGATTCCATACAGGTCATAAAAACCATCCAAGACCTTGTCATCATAGCTAAGAGCATTGTAATTCTGTGAAGCATGCATAAATCTACGATATGAGATTGGTTAGAAAGGAATAAACATGTGATAAATTGAGTTCGAGAAAAGAGTGTCAACTGAAGGAATAAATCTAATGTATATCATATTAACTTCCTATTAGTCTACAAATATCTTCAGTGCATAGAAAAATGAGATATAAGCCAAAGCCAGAGACTGCAGACCAGGTTTAAAAAGAAGATAACAGAAGTCATAATCAAAAGAGAAACATTGACCTCTGCTATGTTTTCCACATGTAGAAAAAGTAACAATGGAAAGCACTGACATCTTCCTGGTTGATTTTCCGGTGACAATAGGCCATTAGCATGCACTAATTCATACATTTATATATATTCCCTCCATCACTACAATATTCAAGACTGTGCTTTTTAATTTCTAGAACAAAACCATCAACTATCTCCTTGACAATGAGCATTCCAATAAGATCAAATAAGCATGATTTCAACTCATTGATCTCATTAAAACACAGGAGTTGAAGGAACCAACTTCACACACTAATAAACATCCAGTCATAGATGTGGAAAGAGGAAACTAAAAAGTTGTCAAGAACACTCCTGTCTTTACTACCACAACTTCACTTATAATACTAAAATTGAGAACGATGTAGCTTTCCATTTCCTCCCCTTTTTCTCTTCCAACCAGCATTTTTGTAATCTCCACTAACTTGATGAAAGTTAAAAGGTCCCTACTAATTTTCTCCTTTCCCTTTCTTCTTTCATATGTACATGATCTTTCAGATTTTCTAAATTGTGAAGGTCATGATTTGTCCACTATTTATATTTCCAACTGGCTAGAGTTAATAATACAGAGGAGCATTATTGTGAACCTTCAACAATATTATTTACGGTGCCATAATGATACTATAGAATGATAGTTTCAGGTATTTCTTTATTTACAGGTGCTAGAAAGGATGACGAGTGACATAGGATTTCTAATAATGGCACCCTCATCAGCCATTTTTCTCTCCTTCTCTTGTTTCCGCAGTTCCATTATCATTATGTCGGAGACAATCTAATTCATGGAAGCAATTTTATAAATTTATTGGCAATCTAAAAATTGTCAGGAGAACAATCTAATGAACAAGTTCCATTCATATACATTTTCCTCAAACCATTGTATTGTATCATAGAGGAGTTGACTTAACAAGTAGCTGTTAAGCAAAAAAATTTCCTCATAACTTTCTACTGTATCTAGATTATGAAAAAGGATACTTTGAATAGATTAGACAGGAGAAATGAAGAGACAGACAAACTTACCCAATACCGATAAGCAATGACTTCAGCAGGAGTATTCTCGGGTGCACAAGAGCCCAAGCTTATTTGCTTAACAGCCTCAATCTGAACTGCCTCGGGATCCTCACTTGCACTCAACTCCAAAGCGAGCTGTATCTGATACTCCTCTTCAATATCAGGATCCCTGGAGGTGGTAGACCCTGAATCACGCCTTGCAGCTTCTGAAACAACATCAAAACCACTACTACTAATTGACTCCGGTTGCTCCACCTTCTCTCCTCTAGTCACATTTGAAGATGATGGTGGACTAGGACTTTTTCTATTAGCAACTGAACTTAACCAATTTGAAAGGCCAGAAAAGGGTTTATTCTCTTGGGACCTAGAATGCAAAGACTTATTATCAGGGGATGATCCATTAGTGGACTTATGGCCTCTTGATGAATTTGACCCCTCTGCATCCTCTGATTGATTAGGCATGATATGAAGCTTCTTGAGAAAGTTCTTCATATTCTTTGACTAATTTGTTCAGTGCAAAAGAAATAAAAATCTGGCCATAAACCTCTCCATTGTCTTGGACCAAGCATGAAATCTCAATCACAAAAAGTCTAAAATACAACCAATAGAAACACAAATTAAGTTCAAACCAATCCAAAACACGGATATTGCCTCAAAGCCCGCAACATTAACTGACCCTAAATCAACCCATCAATCCAATAAGCAGAATAACCATTTCAAGCAATACCCAGTTCATCTTTTCAAAAATCAAGAATGCCCAGATGCTTCAATTGAATGAAAATAGCTCCCCTTCCAGGGAACAGCAACACCCTTGCCTACTTGCATGCATTACACAAACAAAGACTATCCCACTAAACAGAATTGATCTTTGTAGCCTCCAACAAGAACAAACCAATACCAACACAGTATGGAATGGATCTTTCTTTGGATATAGGGAAGATGGTACATAGAAAAGAGAGAAGAAAGGGTCTTAAGGAGGGTTAAGTTTGGAAACAAGAAAAGGTAAGAGATGCAGCAGAGAGACAGCAAAGCCAAGGAGCAACAAGTGGGAGAGTAGGACCCGAGAAACAAGAAAGAATGACCCACTAGGAGTTTTTGAGGCACAAGGATTTCAAGGTCCCATAAAAAAGATTAATTAAGTGGCAAACAGAAACAATCTCAACTCGCTCACTCCCCTTCTCTCTCTCTCTCTCTCTCTCAATCTTTATAAAAAAAAAAAAAAAAAAAACTACTCCTAGCTGTGTCTCTCTCTCTTCAGAAGGTCCCAAAACTGATGTCTCTTTCCTGGTCCCTCTCTCTAGATGGGATTGAACTTTGAAGTCTCAAACTCCTCCCTCCCTATGGAGGGGTATTATGGTGGGCATTAGTTGGAAATTTGAGAGGCATGGAATAATATTCAATTTGCAAGTTGAAGAGATTTTACTTTGAAACTGGCACTATTTCTTCAACTTTTTTTCTTTTTTTTTTCTTTTCAAATGTTTGACTTGTCGTTTTGTGCTACAGGCATCCTTTTCCATCACCTTTTGGAATTCGGACAATTGTTTTTAAACCGAATTGGTAAGGTAAAGAAAGGTCTTTTTAATTTATTTTTTTAAATATATTAAAATATTTTTTTATTTTTTTATTTTTAACATCATCGTATTAAAATTATTAAAAATATTTAAAAAAATTAATTTAAATTTTTTATAATAAAATATATTTTTAAAACCCATCTAAAAAAATTATTACACTCTCAAATACTCATTAATCATAAGCTACTTTAGATTTTTATCTGTTAATGTTTTAAAATTAAAAATACAAAAAAGGTAAGATTGTAGAGATAAAGATAAAAATATAAAAATAAATATATTAATGAAATAATTTTGAGTTAATTTAAGTTTTTTTAAAATAAAAATAAAATAAAAGATAAAAATAAAGAGACATAAAAAAATATATAGACAAAGAAAAGTATTATGCCCCCAAAACAAAGATTAATATTCATTGTAATAATATAATGATTATATTACTCCTTGAATATTAAAACTTTGAACTAGACATGTAATCTTTTTACCATGTTTTTATGAATTATATTTTGGTAATTTTGTTTTTAATATACAATAAAAAAAATTTATTTAACCATGTAATTAAATAGTATAATGTCTATTACTCAAGGATATTTTTGTATTTTTAATTTTTTAAAATAGTGTAACTACTTTGATGATCTTAAAGGCAAAACCAATTGAACTCTCATCTAAGAGTTTTTTTTTTTTTTATCATTTTACATAGTTTTTATTATGATTTTCAAGAATACTTAGAGACATCGCTATAAATTAAATTTATTAAATATAATTTTGAAAACAATTTGTTGGTGTGTAAAGGGTTGTCCAACCATCAAACACTACCTTTTAAGGCAACGTTTGGAAGATATTGATACCCTCTGCATGGTGGTACAACGCGTTTTCTAAGAATTCTAGCAATTTGTCATGAAAATCATTTTTTTTAATTTTCTTTTCTCTCTTCTCCTTGAGTTATGCACCAACCCTTGCAAAAATTCTAAACAACCCCTTTAATTTTTTTCTCCCTTGACATTTGGTCCCTATATTTTTTATTACTTTTTATTTTATTTTAGAATAAGCTATAAAGTTATAGATGTTTTTCAATTTTACCCTTATAATATTTTTTAATCTATATATAATTTGTAAATAATATATCAAATCACAAATATTTTTCAATTTCACCCCCTAACATTTTTAAATATATAAATAGTCTATTAAATTTTAAATATTTTTCAATTTAACCCCTATGATGTTTTTAATCTATTAATTTTTTTTTGTTATTTTTAAAATTTGGAACTCTTTTCATTTTATTTCAGATCATTTTTTTTAAAATTGCATTCTTCTTTGGTTTTTTTCTATCAAGTTTTATCCTCATTATTTTTGTTGCTTTTATAGGTATTTTCTAAATATTGTTTACTGATCTCATCCTTCAAAATTAAATTGGTTGAGAATTATACTTCTTGATTGAATCCGGGTAAAAGATTTCACGGATTGTGACTTTTAGATATTAGACTAGGTTTAAGAAATTTGTCGGGTTTACTTGGTTTTTTTCCCTTTTTCTAAAATGATGTTTCCTATTTTTTTTTTTGTTAAGTTTATGGTTTGATTCTATTATGTTAGCCTTCATCAATTTCTTTCTATTTCACCCATTATCATTTTATTAATATATCAAATTACAAATGTTTTTATTTTCACCTCCTATGATTTTTTAATCTTTCAAATTTGGTCATTATTATTTTAATTACAATTTATTTTGTTTGAGATCATTTTTAATATTTATTTTCAAATTTCATCCTCCTCATGTTTTTTCCTATCAAATTTTATCTCTGTTCTTTTTGTTGTTGTTTTTTTCTTTTGCAAAGTTTTTTTATTAATAGTTTCTTCATGATTTCATCATTTAAAATTAAATTTGTTAAGAGTTAAGTTTCTTAATTGAACTCAGGTCTAGGATTTCACAAGTTGTGGGTTTTAGAAATTAGAACAGATTTAGAAGGTTCACCCGGGTTTGCTTGATTTTTTTCCCTTTTAAGCTTATTTTCAATCTTTTTTTTTAGGTTTTGTTTTTATTTTTTGGGTTTGATTATGTTAGATTAGCCATCTATAATTTTTTTTCAATTTCACCCAACCTATTTTTTAATCTATAAATAATCTATCAAATTATAAATGTTTTTCAATTTCATCCCCTATGATTTTTTAATGTTTCAAATTTGGTACTTATTCTTTTAATTGATATTTATTTTGTTTGGGATTTGTTTTTCAAATTTCATCCTCCTTAGGTGTTTTTCTCTCAAATTGTATTCTCATTCTTTTTGTTGCCTTTTTTTTATTTTGTAAGTTTTTTTTTATCAATATTGTTTCAACAATTTCATCCTTCAAAATTATATTGATTGACAAGTAAGCTTCTTGATTGAACTTGACTCCAGTATTTAATGACTTGTAAATTTTTAAGATTAGATCAGGTTTAGGAGATTCGCTTGAGTTTTTTTTGTTTTTTTCTTCTTTTTTAACCTCATGTTTTCTCCTCTCTTTTTTTTTTGAAGTTTTACTTTTTTTTTATGTATTATGGTTTTCCTTCTATTAGGTTAGCATTGAGTTGTTTAATAATCTGAATAGTCTCAAGTATGGTTTTTTTTATCTTTTTTTTGTCATTTGTTTTTGTTTTTTTTATATTATTTAAATTACCACTTGAACCAATGACCGAGGACTTTGATATTTTAGCCTAACACGTTTTTTCACATAAAAACAATTACTCGACCTATGGTGAAGCACGGGCAACATATCTAGTGTCTTATATATCTTAACTATTTTTATCTTTTTTTATTCTAAATTAATAGCTAAACACTAACTTAAAATGTGATAATAATGATATATACTTGTGACACGACCAAAAGATTGATGTCTTCTCCCAAGTGCAAGAGTGTCGAAGTAATAAATAACCCGGCAAGACCGGGGTCGAACCACAGAGAGGTTAATTGTATAAATTATAGTTAACAGCAACACAATAACAACAACAATAGTAGTAGTAATAATAATAATAATAAAGAAGAAGAAGAAGTTGATGAGAACTTTGAGATG
>Ga0325414_1003106_pt1 | contig 17159 bp, 16 predicted proteins | sample PopdelMetagenome_8_FD_206183 | JGI IMG/M metagenome (GOLD analysis project Ga0325414, IMG submission 206183) | Populus deltoides microbial communities from Bellville, Georgia, United States - Leaf-PdKOR-R3 | ecosystem: Host-associated > Plants > Phyllosphere > Phylloplane/Leaf | place: USA... | reverse complement strand
TTATTATTATTATTATTATTATTATTATTATTATTATTGATCTGGGTCACGTTAGCCTATGTTGGCAATAGTGGGCTACTTGATCAACCCAAAATTGCATCGGTTGATGTGTGTTTGAGTAAAATATTGTTTTATTTCTGAATTTCGGTATTTGGGAAGTTTTAGATTGTTGGGTTTTCAATGTAGGTTTTGTTAATATGTTATTTTCTAATATTTTGGTTATCTTCTAGTTTTGATTTGATCATTGGTTTGTGTGCCAAGATTTTCTTGTTTTTCGCTCCATGTTCTGATGCAGATGTTATCCGGGGTTCATTGATTTCATATGACGGCATTGTCTTGGTTTTTGAGTGTCATTTTTATTGTATTATTTTGTCTTGATATTTTGTCATTTATTGGTTGGTTACCTATTCTAACACCACCATGTGAGTATACAAAACATCGTACTATTTGATGTTGGGGTCTACTTGGATTGGTGGCAAATGTTTTATGGGGTTGGCCGAAGTAGATGGGAGATAGAACCAGTTGTTCCTTTGAGTTTGAGGCTAATTTCACATCTCAAAATCCATATTTTTCGTTGGACTAGCTCATATTCTGAATGGCATAGGCATCTTGTGTATTATTATACTAAACATAGGTCTAGAATTTATAGCATAGATCTTTCCATTATGTTTCAGTATCTAACCTGCTGAGGATGGAGTTCTTTGGTACTTTTGTGGAACTAAGAACCTGAGCAAGAAGCTAATGATCATAGTATTATGAGGTGACTATGGATGATTGATTTCCTCTATAGATGTGATGATAGGGACTTAGTTACTGATTATCTCAGATATGAGAAAACATGTGTAGTTGCTGAAACCTGTGATAGATACTCTATCTGGAAAAGGTAGATGTGAGTACATATGTATCAGGGATTTCGTAGTTTTAGTTTCTCAAAATTGAATGATAATATCATCCACCAAAGCTCTTTTTCTGGGATTCAGAAAAGGATTCAACATACAATGTGGTAATGAATTTGAGACTGCAAATTTTGTTGTAACATCTGAGTCATTAACAGAATCTAAACATATGCATAATCTGTGGAAAGTTCTTATGGTAAACTTTGAATTTGACTATAGAGCATTATTTGTAAATGGGGATACTCAATTTTAGAATTATCTTAGACAACTCTTCTTGGGAAATTATATACTTCCTGAGCTTCTGCCAATGAGGCTTATCCTATAAGGTATTTGTTTCCACTGTTTAAGAGGTTTCTGTAAAGTGTTAGTAAACAGTTTCCTGTCAGTCTCCTCCTTTTCCATAGACAAATTTTATCATTGATGCTCAGTTTTGGAGATAAGATATATGTTTAAGCATGCATTGTCTGATTTAAGAGTTCATGTTGAGCAGCTATTCAATCTGGAAATAGTTCAGATCTGTCATGCTTTACTTGCAAAATTAAGTCATGCAAGCATGTTGGATTTATGATGAAATCTTTACCTGTTTTGCATGGTTTTGATTCAAATTGTACTATATGCATGGGATATCAATTATTTTTTACTTTAATTTATTTTACTTGTGAAATTATTTTGTTTGCTTCATACCAAGAAGTTTCTGAGTGCCATCTTCTCTCCATTCTACAAAGTTGTTGCCTGCAATTATTTAGTTATCTATGCCTTTTCAAGTAGTTTACATCTTTTCTTTTCTATTCCATTATCTAACATAAACGCTGCTAGTTCTATTTCAGGGTAATCCTTTCTCTATATTCTGCCTGGAGTTGTGGCAATCCAAATAATTGAAGTGCAGAAACAGTATGGCTGTTTCCATGAGAGATTTAGACTCGGCCTTTCAGGGAGCTGGACAAAAGGCGTATCCTTTGTTTGATAATATATCAAACATATTTGAATTATTCACTTATGAATCTCTTTTTTCATGAGTTGCTCACTGGAAGTTCTGATTCTTGAAATGTAGCATATATTTTAGTTGCGTAGTAACACTCAAGGGATTATAATTATTACATCCTATTGTAGCATATACTGTAGTTGCACAATAACTCAAGGGGGGAGAATTATTACAATCACTTATGTTAATCTTAGATAGATATAGTTTCCAATTGATTTGTTTCTGACCATACCGTCCTTGACAATATATAGTGGACTTGAAATATGGCGGATTGAAAACTTTCGTCCTGTTCCTGTGCCGAAGTCCTCTCATGGAAAATTTTTTACTGGGGACTCCTATGTAATTTTACAGGTTGGTGTTTTGTTTCCTATCCACTGTGTTTCTTGTCTATGTGCACGCACATCTGCACCTGCATGTGTGTTTTATATTTGGTTGCAAAAGGAAAGGGTTCATATGATCATATCATTGAGTGAATTGTTGGTTATATGATTTGGGATGTTTGGAGGCCTTTCCTCTAACTTCAATCATGAGTAAGATGACTAATCAAGTAGAAGTTGTGGGAAGGTTCTCGAAGATGGTTTATCTATGTGCATTGATGTCTTTTTTAATGTTTCTGTACATATTAGGAAGTTGACTTAGTGAACAGGGAAGAAAGGATAAGTAGATGACAAATGATACATTAAGAAGTAATTTTGTGTGAGCATAAATAGAATATAGCCTTTGAAAGACAGGGAAATGGGAAAAAACAAGGATCTGTTGATTAAGATCTTGTTGAGTATGAATGGGAAGAAGGCTCATGTTTCATTGTCGAAAGAGAAAAGCAGGAAGACACTGGCAAGTGGTTTTGCTTCTGTTTTGAGTCTTATCTGTTTGATCTCTATCATGCGCACTGTTTTAGAGCATTAACTAATTCTCTCTATAAATTGGTAGACTGTTTTGTTGAGTGAGTGATATAGCTGTTTCTTATACCTTTTTTTTTTTTTTTTTGAAAAGTGAAGCCAATTCTTTGATTTTCTGATATTTCAGAGTGAAAAACTTTTCATTAATTTTTATTATTGTGATGCCATATTTGTTTTTCTCCCTGCAGACAACTGCACTAAAAAGTGGTTCCTTACGTCATGATATTCATTATTGGCTAGGTAAAGATACCTCTCAGGTGAGTCTTTGTTTTTCATTTTCCAGATGTTTTTCATCGTCAGAATTGTGCTCTATGCCTTTCATCTTGTGACCACTCTTTTAAAATAGGATGAAGCAGGTGCTGCTGCCATTAAAACAGTTGAACTAGATGCTGCTCTTGGAGGCCGTGCTGTGCAGTATCGTGAAGTACAGGGACATGAAACTGAGAAGTTCTTATCTTATTTTAAACCATGTATTATACCTCAAGAAGGTGGAGTTGCATCTGGATTCAAACAAGCTGAGGCCATGGAACACCAGACACACTTGTTTGTTTGTAGAGGAAAACACGTTGTCCATGTGAACGAGGCAAGTCTGTGAAGTTATGTTTTGTATTTATCAGGAAGAATTATCATCATTATCAATTATCGTCTCTATATTAAGCATCTAACCTTTTGTTGGCAGGTTCCTTTTGCTCGATCCTCACTCAACCACGATGATATTTTTATTCTTGATACAAAGTCAAAAATTTTTCAATTCAATGGCTCCAACTCATCCATTCAAGAGAGAGCTAAAGCTTTAGAGGTGGTTCAGTACATCAAAGATACTTATCATGATGGAAAATGTGAGGTGGCTGCTGTTGGTAAGTAGAGAATTAGACTGGAGACTGCAATATTGATAGTTTACAACTATTGCTCTTTGATTCTAGTTATCTGTCCTTTTCGCTTAGAGGATGGAAAATTGATGGCTGATGCTGAAACTGGAGAGTTCTGGGGTTTCTTTGGTGGCTTTGCTCCACTTCCAAGGAAAACAACTAGTGATGAGGATAAGACTGATGTTTCTTTTCCTACTAAGCTGTTTCAGTAATGTCTTCTCTCAAATTCCTTTCTCCAATGACATATCTTTGCATGCCATAAGTCTTTTATCTACTCTACTAATTGTTATCATCTAGTATAAACAGATATATCCGTATGCATCATTACCTTGAATTATATTTGTTTCCTTTTTGTCTTCTCTGAACTGTTTCTGAGGATTTTCTATGAAAGATAATAGTTAGCATGAATCACATTTCTTTTCAGCAAAAAACAATTACCAAAACTGTATAATTATATACCGAAACTTTTTCTTTGGCGTCTTGTGTTAAATATAAGATTCACTGTTTTACTGAATTATGGAACCGAACAATAATATTTAGAGTTGTAACAATATTATTTTATACTAATCAATTTATGTGTTGCCTTTCAAGTGTTGAAAAGGTAGAACTTGTTGGGTTTAATTATTTGGAGATAGTGAATGAAAATATATGGCAATCAATACATATGCTTTGATTTTCTGCATTTAATATTGAGTTTGATGGGAGATATGATGGATGAACTATCATGTACAATAATGATGTAGTTCTGACAAATTACCTTTTACATGAAAGTGTTGAGAAGGGACAGGCAGAACCTGTTGAAGCTGATTCTTTGACAAGGGAGTTGCTGGACACCAATAAGTGTTACATTCTAGATTGTGGAGTTGAAGTCTTTGTATGGATGGGGAGAAATACTTCTCTTGACGAAAGGAAAAGTGCCAGTGGAGCAGCAGAAGTAATACTTTATCCCATCTTCAATATGGAGATCATAGAATGTCTGCAATGATATAAATTCTCAATTTTCTTTGCTTGTTGTTGATCCCGCTGATCAGGAGTTAGTCCGTGCTGCTGAACGTCCAAATTCCCGCATTGCTCGTGTAATTGAGGGGTTTGAGACAGTGATGTTTAGATCAAAATTTGAATCGTGGCCTCAGACAACTAACGTGACCGTGTCTGAGGATGGTAGAGGAAAAGTTGCAGGTCAGCAGTTGAATTATCTCATAGATTTTATTCTTGTATTTGGTTTTTATTCTTGAAGCAATCATGACCATCATTAGTGTTAGGTATCATTCATTCTTATCACCATTTTCCAATGCTCATGGATCTTCTTTTCAATGATTCTACAGCACTTCTAAGACGCCAGGGGGTTAATGTCAATGGTCTGTTGAAAACTGCTCCTGTGAAAGAAGAACCTCAACCATACATTGATGTCACTGGGAATTTGCAGGTGCTGTATATATTATCCTAGTTTTGCCAATTGATTAGGTTTGGACTTTGGATCCTAGGACTGGCAGGATGCCCATTGTTTATTCCCAACCCCCACCCTGAATTCAGATCTCATTTATAATTTTACTGTGTAAAAGAACGTAAATCTCAACCTAAGTTGAACTAAGAGCTCAAGTCTTTCCTGTATTGTTTCATTCAAAGTAAAAAGGTTCCAAGTATTTCTGAAATGCTTCTTAGGCATTTTAGATTTGTATTTTTCAATGCAATTCCTCTCCGAAATCAAATTTATGCTCTCTTGTTCCTCTCAACTAATGATACTTCTTAATTCACTAGTCATATCCACAGAAAATGCTTTCTGATTAGGTTCTAATTATAGCTCCACCATGATTGCACAGGTTTGGAGTGTGAATGACCAGGAAAAGATTCTCATTCCTGCTGCAAATCAGTCAAAATTTTACAGTGGAGGTTGCTATATTTTTCAGTATTCATATCCAGGAGAAGACAGGGAAGAATATCTTATAGGAACATGGTTTGGGAAGAAGAGTGTTGAGGTGAATGTCAAGCATCCTATACTAACTTGTGCCCCTATTTCATTTTGAGCATGTGGTGCTGTCATTAATACCTTTTGGAACATGTCACAAAATAGGAGTGGGGCATTCCAGTGTCTAGCACAGAATGCTATCTTTGCATTGTTTTCTTAGTTTCATTTCACGCATTATGTTCTGGATCTCTTGTTTATTGGGAAAGTGAAAGTGTTTTAAGCATAAAATGTAGCTTGTGCATATGAAATGTTTTAGCACAAAAAACAGCTTGTTCACACTGTTCATCAGTGATATAGTATTAGCCAGACAGTTAAGCAATGCTCTGTCTGGACTTTTGGTACCAATAAAATCACATTGTTAATGTGTTTAATTAATCGTGGTATTGGCATTGTAGAGACAAACATCTGATAATTGTTAATATTTGTATGTGCCTACTTGTGTTAGAATTCATGGCTTTTCTTTGTTGTCCCTACAACTTTCACTGGCATAAGAACTTTTCTTCCCCTTCTCTCTTTTGCTACTTGTGCATTTTTATGTTTGTCCCAGTTGTTCTCATTTTGAGTGGTATAGACACAAATATATTCGTCAAATATATTTTTATTGTCATATATACATCAAATCATTGGCCATGCATCTGCTAAGCTAAATGTGAGGTGGAAATAACTTTATTGATTCTGGTTAATGGTTTTTTTGTTTTAATCTCAACAGCGGTTGGCTCTATTGTATGGAGAGGGTGCACACTTGTATATATTTAAAAAAATGAGCTCTTAATTGTGAATAGTGGATGATTACGCATGTAAATATTTTTTCCTACATATAGTCTTCTGCTGGAAGCAGGATGGGTGCTCTGTGCAGGCTACAATTATTTATGTACAAAACCCATATTTTCATATATTTTTGTACACATGAATTAGAGGTCTCGTCTTGCTTTCTCTGCCCTTTCTAGAAGTTTTGTAATGCAACCTCTTCTAGGTGCTGATATATGGAGCCTATTAGTTTATCCTCTTATAATACATTTCTCATTGAAAAATAGGAGGAAAGAGCTTCTGCTATTTCATTGGCGAGCAAGATGGTTGAATCATTAAAGTTTCTACCTGCCCAGGTAGTATTCTTTTTTCCAGTAATTACTTTTTTTTTGTTGTTGTTGTAACGAGGAGATTGCTGTACATATTTGGGACCTTTTCTGATTCTATCTTTTTATTAATTATCAGGCTCGCATCTTTGAAGGAAATGAGCCTATCCAGTTCTTTTCAATCTTCCAGAGCTTTATTGTATTTAAGGTTTGTGAGTTTGTGACACATCCACTGAAACTTCAATCAAGAATTTAGTGTCAATAATTTAGTTTTTAATATTTTTTTCCAACTTTCAACCAAATCAGCTAATTGTAAAGTTTATCAGGGTGGTCGTAGCTCTGGTTACAAGAAATATATTGCTGAAAATGAACTCCCAGATGAGACATGCAAGGAGGATGGTGTTGCGTTATTCAGGGTTCAGGGTTCTGGACCTGATAATATGCAGGCTATACAAGTTGAGCCAGTATGTGCCTTTATCATTGTTTCTACAGTTTGTTATGCTGTGTGATATTGAATATCTTACTATTTTTAATCTATGCACTATTTTTACCTCACTCTTGATTGCCCCTTTTCATTCCTAGACAATTTATACTCAACATGATACAAATATCCATAATCTTTTGCTCATTGCTTTGGAGATGTCTTAGAAGCGGCCGTGAATGTTTTAACACATTTCCTGAATTGAATTGCATTTCCAGGCTGAGTTGCATAAGTCTTCTCATTAGGAAAAGGGAAGTGATGGAGAGAAAATAAGGAAAAAGAATAAAAATTAAATTGACCTGTCAAAATTACACTAAAATTTTAATCATATTTGTGGTTATATTAAATTGTCTCGTACATGTTAAAGTGTAAGAAGTTTATGAAAAGAGTGTTTAATATTTTTAAACAGGTCCTAGTAATGTGGTATTACCAAATATAATTCCCTAAAGACTTCAACTTTTGTGTAGCATGTAGTTTTTCAGGTTCCTTATTGTTGTGTATACAAGATGATACTCACCCTTTTATCCTTTTCATTGAAATTCAATCAGGTTGCATCTTCACTGAATTCCTCCTACTGTTACATATTACATAATGACTCCTCTGTTTTTACGTGGTCTGGAAACCTTACTACTTCAGAGGACCAGGAACTTATTGAAAGGCAGCTGGATTTGATAAAGGTTTGATATTTCTTCCTAATAAGTTCTTTAAGTAATATGATATACGATGTACAGATTTCATTTTATTTACTTAGCTAATTATCCATAATGGATGATATAATTACATGGAGATGCATCATTTTTGTGGTCAGATATGCTCGTACTAAGAATTATTCTTATATCAAATTAGATTCTTGAATTACTGCCTTCCAAAATTTTATGTTGCGTGCATAAAGAAGCTCATTTTAGTTTTCAGGTTATTTTGGTTTAAACTGGGCTCTTTAATGATCTTGTTTACCTGTGAAATTTCTGCAGCCAAATATGCAGTCTAAGCCACAAAAGGAAGGTTCGGAATCTGAACAATTTTGGGATTTGTTAGGAGGTAAATCTGAATATCCCAGTCAAAAACTTGCAAGGGAAGCTGAAAGTGATCCGCACCTATTCTCTTGCATATTTTCGAAAGGTAGGGAAGATAACCTTTCTGGTTTTTAGATTTGTTTTGTTGCCTTTCACGTTTGTTCGTATCTCATGTAAATTGTAAAAGTCTTTCTTTTCCTTTTCTCGCATGGCTTTGTTGCTGCAAAAATTCATGGTCGTCTGCAGGAAACCTGAAGGTGTGTTTCCTTTCTAGTCAATCATTTCTAGTGCCATACCGCCATAGGTGTTATTCCAAGTTCTGCCTGTTTTAAAGCTGTGGTGGTTTTTAAAATTCTCATTTTCTTTATGTATTCATGTGTTATGGATTGGAAGGGTTGTGAGTTTTCAGATGTTTTCCAATGAGTACATTGTCAAGAGACTTCTATGTACTTAAGTCTTGTGCTTTGGCTTTTATAACAAGTTCTTGTCATTGCAGGTTTATGAGATATACAACTTCTCCCAGGATGATTTAATGACTGAAGATATTTTTATCTTGGATACTCACTCTGAGATCTTTGTCTGGGTGGGTCAACAGGTTGACTCCAAAAGCAAAATGCAAGCCTTAAGTATTGGAGAGGTACCATGTACCATTTATTAGGGTTTAGTTAGATGCAATAATTATGCATTACTTTGACAGTAGTAGCTTGCATTTGAAGTACTGCACTTCTTTCAAGTTTTTGGTCTGATGTCCATAGTTGGCTACCACTCAACCAGTTTTATCATTTATGGCTCAAAAACTCAATTAAACGTGATTTGGCTTGACCCTTGGTTAGATTGTTATGACAGGTAGTTTACAATAATTTACTGCTCATATGAGCTCTGTTTTAATTTAGTTTTTGTTCTCACTTTCTACAGAAATTTCTTGAGCATGATTTTCTGTTAAAGAAGTCATCCAGTGAAACTCCAATATATATTGTTATGGAAGGGAGTGAGCCACCTTTCTTCACACGCTTCTTCACATGGGATTCTGCAAAATCTTCAGTGAGTTAAATTTCAGTTCTTGTTCTGCAATCAACTCATATTTTAGATTTCTATGTGATCTTAATGCTTTCATTTTGGGTGCAGATGCATGGAAACTCATTCCAAAGGAAACTTGCAATTGTAAAAAATGGGGGTACTCCACTTGTAGATGTAAGATATCTTCAGTTCTTTTATCCTGTGTACAAGTATCTCAGAATATCATGTAGGTAGTTTTCTTAGTTGCATATTCACTTAATGTATCTTTAATTAATGTTGGTAGTTTGTTTGCCGTCTTTCTTCACATCTTTGATCTTTCCAAGCATCTCATTTCTTTGATCTCAAGTGTGGACCTCTTGTTGATTAAAGCAATAGGACATAGGTGATCTAGATATTACAGTGATTAATTTGGAAACTTGCTCTTATGATTTTAATTGAATATATGTGTGTGTGTGTGTGTGTGTGTGTGAAAAGAAAGCATCGGTAAGAATATGCAATTTCCTACTTGGAATTATACAATAAAAGGTATGGAACAAATACACAGATGAAGTCAGGAAAGAAATAGAAAAGGTGTTTTGTGTTTGCCACTAGACATGATGCTGGTGCAATTGCTCTATCTTGATTTATGTTAGCTTTAGACCGATGTTAGGTCGCATGTTAGCTCTTTGGTTACTATTCTTCAGAAGTCTGGGTTAGCGTTTGTTATCCACCACCAACAATAAATAGACAACTAATGAATGAGAAGAAAGATAGGTGTTAAATTTTTGAAGAGCACATAAACTCTATGGTCTGAGCCTATCTTGTGATTCTTCATTGAATCTAACAATCCATTGACATGTTCCATCGACATGCTTGCTGATTTTAGTTCCCATATACTGTTGTCACCATCATTCAATTTCTGATTACTTATGCCATGCATTTTTAGAAACCCAAACGTAGAACACCTGTATCTTATGGAGGCAGATCTAGTGTACCTGACAAATCACAGCGTTCCAGAAGCATGTCTTTCAGTCCTGACAGAGTTCGAGTTAGGGGAAGGTCTCCAGCCTTCAATGCCCTAGCTGCTAATTTTGAGAACCCTAATGCCAGAAACCTTTCAACTCCACCACCAGTTGTAAGAAAGGTATATCCAAAGTCTGTGAGCCCTGATTCAGCAAAACTGGCTTCCAAATCTGCAGCTATAGCAGCATTGACTGCAAGTTTTGAACAACCGCCACCAGCACGACAAGTTATTATGCCGCGGTCTGTCAAGGGTATGCACCTTGCTTCTTGGAAGCTATTTACTTCTAAATCTCCAATCTGTATAGGTGTGTAAATTTGATATAACTACTTGCCATGTCTGAAGTGAGCCCTGAGACTCCAAAATCAACACCTGAGTCAAACTCTAAGGAGAAGCCTATAAGCATCAGAATAGAATCCCTGACCATACAGGAGGATGTGAAAGAGGGTGAAGCTGAAGATGAGGAAGGGCTCCCAATTTATCCATATGAACGCCTTAAAGTTAACTCGCCAGATCCTGTAACTGAAATTGATGTGACCAAGCGAGAGGTAAAATACAAACAGTTAGACAATACTTTTCTTCAAGCATTCATTGTTGACTTTGTTCTGAGATATTTCTGCTCGATTGCTTGCAGACTTACCTCTCAGCAGCAGAATTTAGGGAGAAACTGGGGATGGCAAAGGATGCTTTCTATAAGTTGCCCAAATGGAAACAGAACAAGCTCAAAATGGCCCTTCAATTGTTCTGAGTCTCCATCATGCCTCAGCTTTTCCTTCAGCTCGCTGCTACGGAGGCTGCCGGTGGAAAAGCTTGCTTGTGAATCTGTAAAAGTTGTTCCTGTGCAATAGTTGTATTTTTGGCATCCTCAATTTCTTCTATTCTTTAGTAATCTAAATGACACTTTTGGTTTCTTGCTGCAGTGAACGAGCTTGGTTTCTCAGAATTTAAAAGGGACAGCATCAGTGCTTTTTTAGCTGCTTCTGCCCCCAGGAAGCTTGTTTTCTCGATTGTCTAAACAAATCAGAGATTTTTGCCATTTCTCACTCGTTTCCCTTTCTTCCTTCTCCATATGGTGGTTTGAATGTCAAACTCTACATATTTTTTCCCCTTCCTTTTTTCGGTTTGAGTTAGTTCTTCGGTATTCTTTTATGGTTACAGGTTGATTGCGAGCTTGAGTTTTTGTTTTTCATTTTCGCATGGGATTGTTTTCAGTAGAGTAGGGGCTTGAGAATGAAGAAGATTTAGGTTTATTGTACAACTGAGGATGTAAGTGTGTAGAGCAGTGTAAAACCAGTCCACTCATCATTTGTTTCCGATTAAAGTGTGTTTCTTTCCTTCTCGGCGTTCCTTTTTTTTTTTTTTTTTTATGAGTTAAGGATACCACCCAATTATATATAATACTTCAAAAAAGATTACTTATATTCCATTCAAATTAAAAATAATCATGAACAACTTATACTTGTTAACTCCAAAAAAATAATATTTTATTTTGGATTTGTGATAAAAAAAAAACGAGTTTATGATATTAACTAAATAAAAAATATGAAAGAAAATAGTTATATAAATAAAATATTGTATTAATGATCCTTCAAGGTTTTTTTTTTTTCATATGAAAAACAGTGAAAATATTATAAAAGAAAACTATAAAAATATCAAATATATGATTTTAAAACTTATTGTAAATCTGAAAATATGGATTTTCAATTCCTAGAGCTATAACAATCTTGATTGTAAATTTTATCCCTTCTCTGGCCACCGGGCAACGGTCAAAGTTGAGTAATAAAGTAATAATTAAATTATATAAAAAATAAAAATAACCAACAGATGCTTTTAATATGACAATGGATAAGGGGTGTCGAGGGCTTAAATTATACAAAATCACATTCAAACCGCAGTTACTGTAGAGTAATTTACTTTTTACTCTTTAACCTTCCTATGAAATAAATAAATAAATAAATAAATAAATAAATATCACAAATACAAGAAAGAAAGAAAGAAAGGAAAAGGAAAAGTGCAGTGCTGTTAGTACCATATAAAAATATCGCCAAACGAGAAGACAGAAAATACATAGAGAGAGAGAGAGAGAGAGAGAGAGAGAGAGATAATAATAATAGAAGAAGAAAATAAAAGGAAAGGAAACTGATAGTTTAGGCAGTGGAATTTGGAGTACTTGTGATATAATAATAATAATGAAAGAAAATCTAAGACAAGTGCGAGAGAGAGGGGGAGAGGGAGAGGGCGGAGGGAAAGGGGTGAGAATGGCGGGGAGTGGTAGCGAGAGAGTAGCGGTGGAGTTGTGTAAAGGCATCAACGGCCTTGATAAGGTTGTGCTCCGCGGGCCACGTGGCTCTTCTGCTGAGGTATTGATTTATAACAACAGCAATGACATACGCCACCTCTTTCTTTCATTTTTATGATCTGATAGATTTTTGTTTTTATTTTTGCGTAACATTTTTACTTTTATTATCTTTTTTATGATCTGGAAATTGTATTTTTATTCTGAAAGATTTAATTCAAGATTGAATGGCTTTCATTTTCATGACCAATCTCTGTGATTCTTGTTCATCTTGATTTTGTATTTGGCGAAGGAAGGTATGAATTTTGGAGAAACACTTGAATTCTTTCAGCATTTCTTGTATATAATAAAAATGCATTAGGGTTTATAATGATTGATTGTGCTCAAATTTAGGGAAAAAAAGCTTAGAAATACCCCCTCTTTTAATCATCAGAACTGTGCTTTTTGTCTTTTGATAAAGTTAGACGTCATAGTGATTAGGGCGTCTTTTGCATGTTCTTCAATCCGAGAAAACTGAAGTAAATGCAATCTAACCTGTTTCTACGAATTTAGATTGAATTGGGTACTTTCCATCTAAAAGAAATATGTTGCTTTTTTTTTTTTATTGTTGCACAAATAAGGAGAAAGATTCAAAGATGATGTTGAACTGTGCTTAATCATTGTTGTGCCAAAATGTTGTGTTGTATCATCGAGTTGTGGCCAAGAAAAACTAGCATTCAAGTTTATGTAAATTAGATAATGGTGCATGCCAAGGTATTTATTTACATCAATTATAATATTTTTCTTGTTTCTCTAGGTGTATTTGTATGGCGGTCATGTGACATCCTGGAGGAATGACCATGGAGAGGAGTTGCTTTTTGTCAGCAGTAAGGTGCTATGCAACATTCTGTTTATTTGCACCATTCCTCTTTGTTGTGCACATTTCATTTTGGAATTTCATGAAATTGTTTCCCATTATCAATCCTTAAGCAAATATTTATAATATATGTTTTTTTGTAATATTTGTAACCAGACTGTAAATTAGATGCAAAGAATGATGAAGAAATAATTAGTACGCAGTTTTCATCCTTTAAACTAGAACACAAGTGGCACCCTGGAGGAATCCTGTACTCAAACTATCACTTGTAAAGGTATAGTTAAAAAAAAAAAAAAGGATAGGGAAATATAAATTGGTTCACAGAATGTTAGGGTATCTAAATGCTTCTTTCACATTCACCCCACTGTGCTGAACTCCATTGTTTTTTGAGAAAATAAAACCTCTAATCTATATAAAGTGAATGTAGTGCCTTAACTTCAGATTGCTAAAAATCATTGGAGATTCAGTTACGTGATTTGGTTCTCCATGCACTGTAGTGAATACATTTAATATCTTGCCATCTTTTGTTGGCCTGGATTTTTGTATTTGCGTATGCTGTTATCACAATACTGCTATGTTCCTTGTCACCACTTGCTTAGATGATGGGAGAAGGGTTAATTGACTTGTGACATCTTTCCTGAGTTTACTTTGATGTTTGTCCTCTCCTCTGAAATACTGTATGAAAACTAAACTGACTATAATCAATGTCTGGTGCAGGCAATATTCAAACCTCCAAAGGCAATTCGAGGCGGTATTCCAATATGCTTTCCTCAAGTATGTACTTACTCTGCATCTTTCATTTCCAAGATTTTCAATTGGCTTCATCCTCCCTTCTAAAGCTTGCTCTAAATTTGCAGTTCGGAAGTCATGGTTCCCTTGAGCAGCATGGATTTGCCAGGAATAAGTTTTGGAGCATTGACACTGATCCACCTCCATTTCCAACAAATTCAAAGTCCTTTATTGATTTGATCCTTAAGCCGTCTGAAGAGGATATGCAGAAGTGGCCTTACAGGTGAAGTCATTTTAATCTTTTATCCCTTGCATCCTTATTTATCAATTTGGGTTCTAGAGTCTTTATTACCATTTCCACTCCATATTCCCAATGGGATGAACAGTAATTTATTAGATCATCTTTCTCTTTACTGTTAGTTATGAGTTTCGTTTGAGGGTAGCTTTGGGACCCGGGGGAGATCTGATGCTGACATCTCGCGTTAGGAATATAAATGCTGATGGAAAGCCATTTACATTTGCATTTGCTTATCACACATATTTCTCTGTTTCAGACATCAGGTAATTAGTTAACTTGCTACATACCTCCTAATATCATTAAAATTGTCATTGTTTTTCTATCCATGCTTACAGATAGCCTTAATTGTCTCTTAGTAGAAGTCACATTTTTCTGTATTATCAGTCTCTTTATCTATGTATAGTTGTGTCTGCATTGGTTTCATAAATTTATTCCTTTAGCTACCATTTAGATCCTTGATCAGAAAGTCTTAATATGGTAACAAGTTTGATGTCATCTTTGACAATAATATGGCATGGAAACTGGAAGAGTATTCTGTTCTATGCTTCTAGCTAGAAGAAATTGTGTCATATATTTTTTGACTTGAATGATTTTGTGCATGTATTTTCTTAGTATTCTGTAGGTTAGAATCCTTTATAAATCTTATTTGCTTGTTTACAGTGAAGTGCGGGTTGAAGGTTTAGAGACACTGGATTATCTTGACAACTTGCAAAATAAGCAACGTTTTACTGAACAAGGGGATGCCTTAACATTTGAATCAGAAGTAGGTTAAGAATACAGGTTTCCCTTATGCTTGCGTTCTTCTGCTTGCAATGTCTTAATTTGAGCATTTATGCATGTATAGGTTGACAAGATATACCTTAGCACTCCTACTAAAATTGCAATTCTGGATCACGAAAAGAAGAGAACCTTTGTACTACGCAAAGATGGAATTCCAGATGCTGGTAAATTTGACAATTTCTTTTTAACTTTGTTAAATTAAAGGGGACCTTGTTAAGAGTAAGGATTTGTTTTCTCCCTAGTACAGATGAAGTAGCATAGCCAATGGACTGATTAAAAAATTAGATACAAAATCCTGATCTACTACTAAACATGGAAATACCTTTTCATAATGATGCTACCATATCCTTTTGTAATTTAATCCCTGGTTTGTTGTTACCCTCCCACCATTACTTTTTTTGGCAATTGCTTTCCAAATTGATTTAGAACCTGTATACTTTCACATGGGAAAATATTTGGCGCTACTTAGTTCTACTTCATTTCTCTTCTTAATTTTTATCCGTGCTTTCAATATCTAAATTTAAGAGCACTTGGAAATCTTAAGTTTCCTCAGTATAGCAGTTGAGAGCTCTTTCTGCTCAGTGATGTAATCTTAATTTCTTTTTCTTGCATGCAGTGGTGTGGAATCCATGGGATAAGAAGGCAAAGACTATGACTGATTTTGGAGATGATGAGTACATGCACATGCTCTGTGTGGAGGCTGCTGCTGTTGAAAAACCCATCACCCTAAAACCTGGTGAGGAGTGGAAAGGAAGGCTGGAACTTTCTGCGGTTCCTTCCAGCTATTGTAGCGGTCAACTTGATCCTCAGAAAGTTCTTCAGAGCAGCTAACAAGGATCCTTGATTTTGATATACATATTTTGTACAGCTACATGGGCTGAAAGTTTAAAATTCAGCACTCTGAATATGTAGTTGGTGCCATTCAGGACTGGAATTCACTCACATCTGTGTTGATGGCTCAATTATGCCTTTTCTTGAGAAGATGTTGAAACTTGAATGTTGTATTTTCTGTAGATCACTACTGTGAAATGAGATGGTCCTTCCCTTTTATATATGATCCGGCGCTTCGCCGGGGTTTATATTTTTCTGTGTCAAAAACAATTTTAAGTACTGAAAACACATTTCAAATAATTTTTTTTAAAAAAAAACAAATAACTCAAGGTATAGCCCTAGCCAGGTTTGATAATCTGATTTTATTTTAATGAATTGATTAAAAAATTTGGCAATGATAACAATCATACAAAATAGAAAAAAAAGACCTCAGAAAAAAAAACTTATTTCCAATAAGAATAGATAAAAATATCTTATTAGAGCTAATAGGAGATAATGTAATAGGAGATAATGTAACAAGATGAGCTAAATCCTGTTAATTCTCAAAACTCATGATCGAGGTTATAATATTAGATTAACTTTATAAAAAAAATTATAAAGTCATTTAAAAAAAAAACAAAACTAATGTTGAACAATAATATCATAAAAAAATAAATAAATAAAAAATCGATACACATTAACTTTTTAAATTTATAACCTGACTTATTAGACTAAAAATATCATACATTAAAAAACAATAAAATCTAATCCCAAACAAATTAAATTTTAAAGAATGAATCAATACTACTAGTACTACTATTATTATTATATATATAAACACTTCATGAAGCTACTGATATTATTGCATGTAGTTCCCCCAACTACAAGCAATAGGGTTGGCGTATTATGATCATTTCAAAGTCGGATTTGTATTAAAGTCGACAATTTCCAAAACATAAGCATGTTCTTGCTAGAACAATAACCTTGTATTAAATATAAGGGACGCCATTGGTGTGGTTCTAATTTCTTCCTCGAAAATTATTATTTTCTATTAAGTCTTTCAATACGATAATATTTCCTTTGGTCAGTTCTATGTTAACTCAACCCTTAGCTATGCTAACTTCTTAGCTAATTAGTATTATATTGGAAGATTTCTTTTTTAATGGGACTTTAGAATCACACACACACACACAC
>Ga0325414_1003105_pt1 | contig 17161 bp, 15 predicted proteins | sample PopdelMetagenome_8_FD_206183 | JGI IMG/M metagenome (GOLD analysis project Ga0325414, IMG submission 206183) | Populus deltoides microbial communities from Bellville, Georgia, United States - Leaf-PdKOR-R3 | ecosystem: Host-associated > Plants > Phyllosphere > Phylloplane/Leaf | place: USA... | reverse complement strand
TCCATGAACCCTTTGCTTAGAAGATGCATCGTTACAACATCTTGATGCAGAAACTTTAAATTTTTACACTTCCTGCATGGACACCTAATACCGCCATCAGTAAAATTCCTCGGAATAGATGTTGCGAAATTAATAAAACCCTAGACACTGTTACAATAATCCATCCTTCGCAATCCTTGGGGTGAGTCCCGATACATCCATGAACGATCATCCATGACTTCTATTGAACCTCTATAAAACATAACAAAAATATTAATTTTCCCCGACATTATCCAACAAACTAAAACAACAATTATGTTAAATATTCATTATCAATTATCAACTATCAACGTCCATACATACAAATTTATACATATATAAATTTATAGAAATCACAACTTCGAAATAGAATTCATAACAATTAAACAAGACTCGTTAAACAAGCTATTAATTATTTATTTCATCACAACGACACATTTAATTCGGTGTAATTCAAAAAATTTTTTAACAATTTACAAACAAATATAATTTGATAAAATCTAAAAAAAACTATAACAACTACAAAATTATACATTCATACTACAAGTTTCTTTGACAAATAACAATTAAACAAGTACAAACGTTAACAAAATACATATACTAAAACAATAAAATTCACAATTAAATATTAAAACTAAAAAGGATAGATTTACTTACAAAAAAATGATAAAATCTACAAGAAACGGATATTGTGACCATATACGGATATTGGGATGGGTGTGGCTGTAGTTTGGGAGGCGAGCTGCAGTTTGGGAGGGGAGAGGTGGGATGAGAAAGAAGAAGAAGGAGAAACAGAGGAAGAGAGTGTCGGCAGCTCGGTGGGTATATGATGGTTTTTCCGAAGGAATCATCGACGGATTACTTCCGTCGGTGATTCCATCGGTGATTCCGTCGGTGACAGTGCGACATCACTGTACGGATATCTCAGTTTGAATTCCTCGGTCATTCCGTCAGTAAAATCGGCTAACGTCACCACGTCATCGGCAAAACGGTCGGTATATACCAACGAAATATTTCCGTCGGTATATACCGACAGAATTATTGACTGATTTATGCCGTCGGTATATACCGACAGATTTTGAGACAGAATTATGTCCGTCGGTAATTATTACCGACGGAAACATTCCGTCGGTAATTCCGTTGGTTTTCTTCCGTTTTCTGGTAGTGAAATTATCAAGTGAACAAACCTTGGTCACAAGCACACATCCACCTACAGAAATCAGAACTGATCATGGAAACGAAACATCAATTTATATTTTGAATATTTATTTCTTCTTAACATTGGTTAGTTAACGGATCCGCCGTATAACTAACCCTAACCATCAAACAACCACAGTGTCCGCACTAGTAATTTAATTTAATAGCAGCCTTAAGAACTAGATAAGTTGATTAATCAAGAAAACATAACTGTCTGCAGTCTATGTTTGATTTGATTGAATATTCTCCCTAAGATTAATAACGTAGATCCGCCATAATTATTAAACTCAGTTGCTTCACAAGTTCATATACCACAACTCCGGTTTTGATATCAAACTTAGCAATAGATTGTCTACAATAATAACTTAGAGTCCGCTCTAGCAATTAAAATAAACAATCATAGGAAAAATAAGCATAGGAGAACAAACATATTCATCATATAAACTGAAAAGAAAAGGTAAAATAAATCTCACAGTTCTTGAAATCCGAAGGTTTCCGTGTCCTTACAACCAAGAAAAAGTGTTTAGCCTTGCATGTTTGTTGAACAACTAATCAAAAAAAAAATGAAGAATGCATAATTTAGGGTTTCTTAGAGGAAGGGAGCTTTTTTCTCTTCTTGGCTGGCTGCCCCCCTTCTCTTCTCTCATTCTTTTTATATCCTAGGAAACCCAAGGTCTCTATTTTACAAAATAGTCCTCCATTAAGTAGACTGTTTACATTTAAGTACTTCAATAACTATTTTTCTAAAAAAGGAGAAATAGCCTTGCATGAAATCTTCAAGCTTTGACTTAGAAGAGCTAAATTGCTGAAATAAAAACTTGGATATCGGTTTAGATGCTTCGAAACGTAATTTGGACTCGTTTCTTCATGAAACTTGTTTGCTGGCAGAATTCAGATGTCTTCTTTGAAAAATCATATCTCACTCATATGAAATTTTTTCTGGCATCAATTTTTAAAGTTTATATAAATTTGAGTCATGAATCCAACAAAATTGAGTTTGCATCAATTGGACTTCTATAGCTTCAGATATTCAAGTTTGAATGGTCGAAGGTCAACACTGGCAGATTGCGAGATTTGATTTTGAAGGCTGCGATTTCCATGCTCTTCCTTATTTTATTTTCTTGCCTTTGATGTCCAAAAAGGTATGGATGTTAGCTTTTTAATGCCACTGGAATCACTTCATTTCAACCTCTAGAGCTCACGCTCTGCACAAAACATCGACTGAAGATCAAATCTGCCAATTATCTCCAATTTATTCCTTTTTGCATCTTTCATCCAAAAGTGCCTTTAAAACATAAAACAAAGAATATCAAGGCATTTTATATATAAAACATAGGCAAAACACTAGTTAAATGTGGGTGAAACTATTGAATAATATGGTTGCATCAGTAGTTTAATGAAACATTAACATTATCCCATGTTTGAAGCGTGACATTTGTAGTTCCTTCATGTACTTGGTATAAACAACTTGTAGTACATATAGATGCACCAATTCTTGCAATCGGCTATAATCTTAAATTTGGCTATCCTCTTAAAGCATCATTTGCCGAGGTTAACCGTTCACTCACCCCGGCCATCCACTTTGGATGCCATCAGCCAAAGCTAATCAATTTTTTATCCCTAATCATCTATTTGGATACCATTAGCCAAAGAAAATCATTCATTTGTCTCAGTCATCCATTCAGATGTCATTAGCTAATCAACCATTTGTCAACATTTAAGCATTCAGCAATCTGATATTTATACTAACACAATACAATAACATTCATGATGTCACACCCAACATCGCGGCGACCCTAAAAATCATTGATCGAATTATGAAAAAAGAACAGATATCTGGCATCTTGTTCTTTTAGGGGAAAATGTCTTGTTTAAGGAGTCGCCACCTAGTATTATGGTCACTAGGAACCCTAACTGGTCAACAGAGATTCTATGATATGGGACTAGTCACGTAAAAGGGAAGATATTATCACCCCTTAAATGTTCTACCTGAGGCAGACTGCATTGCTGGCTTTGTCTTAAATTGCTAAAAATTTATTCGCTTATGTTATGATGATTTGTTTATAATATTCCTGACTCTAGCGCCAGTGAATATTCGACTACAGATACTTCCAACTCTGGCGTTGGTAAGTATTACGTAACCCAAAACAAAAATGAATGGTGTTGCTGACTTTAGCTATTTAAATAAACCAATAAAAATAAATTTAAATATATGCATGCATATTTTTTTATTTTTTTTTCATATTTTTTTTATTTTTATATTTTTTTGGGTTGGGCCCAACTTAGCCCACATGGGCTGGGCTAGACCCAGCCAGCCCGACCCGGTCACTGGCCCAAGCCAGTGACCTGGCTGGGCTAAGTCCTGCACGCGTGAACTTCACGCGTGTTGCACTGTGTGAAGGTAATTAAATTACCTTCGCACAGTGTTTACAAACACAATATGCAAAGAATGAAAGGAGAAAGGAAAGAGCGACCTTTTTCGGGAGGCGAAGATGCTTGCAGCGCTGATGGATTCTCGTCTATTGCTCCCCTTTATCTTCCTTCTATGTTCACTTGTCTGCGTGTTCCTTTTGTTTTTTCAGCGGCTTTTGAAATCGAGAAGATGATGAAGAGGCTGGCCTGCTGGGAATTTGTTTTGATTCTGGGTTTTCATTGTTTGCAGGGACGAAGGCAATGGCAGAGCCAATACTCGTCTCTGTGTATTGCTACTTTCTTGTTCTCTCCGTCTCTCTGTGTATTATTTCTTTCTCTGGATTTATGCTCTGTTTTTCCTCTGTTCGTTTCTCCAGTTTCTAGTTTTTCATCTGGGTTTAGCTTCAGTTTTTTTTTCCCTCCTCCCTCGGTTCAGCTCTTTTTTTTTTTTTCAGTTCTCCCCCCTGGCTTTTTTTCTCACGAGGTTGCTCGTCCTTTCCTTTTATAAGACCAAAATTGGTGGTAACGGCCGACCTCCTAAATGCCCTGTAACCGACCCTTTAAGCGCCTTCAATGATGAAACGTAAGAGTTGGCTGCAAACGGATTAAACAAAGGATGAAGACAGTGAACAGTTTTGTCCGAGAAACGACTCCGTTTTCCATTCAACTGCTATATTTGATTTGGTCCTTGAATTTTTTGAATTTTTACAGCCCAGTCCTTGAGTAAATTGTAATTGAACCTCTGCACCTCAGCGCCATTTACACATTGGTCCTTGGATTTTAATTTTTTACAAATTTGACAAGAATCAGCCCTATACTTTGATAATTTTTCAATTAAGTCCCTGAATAAATTAATTCCAAGCTCAATTAAGTCTAAAAATTATCAACTCTCCAATTAAACCCTTGATTTGATTAATTAAATTAATTCCAAGCTTAATTAAGTTTCAAAACTTATCAATTCTCCAATTATACCCTTGATTGGATTAATTAAATTAATTCTAAGCTCAATTAAGTCTCAAAACTTATCAATTCTCCAATTAAGCCCTTGATTTGATTAATTAAACTAGTCAAGAGTTTAATTAAATCTTTAAACTTCCAATCATGTTGCCCTTAACCCAAATTTTAATTCATTCTTCATTTATTTTATTTTTACTTGTTTTTCATCATCATTTTTTCACTTTTCAGTAAATAAAATAATAATAATAATAATTAAAATAAAAGGGTCAAAAATTGGTTTATGACACATGATAAAGTATTTCATTATTCAATGTTATGAAAAAGGAAGGTGAAAGTCACCTACCTGCTCCACCTGTGGGTTGTTTTTGTCTTGGCGATGGTCTGATCCCGACTGCACCACCTAAGACATCAATGGTCACAAATCAGTGCATTTGTATCTTTGAATCACATTCGTTACCATAATTATCTCAAGAGTTCATATGTTCCCATTCAAGTGTTCCACATTTTACACCATCATACCATGAAATTATTACTAGCATTTAAGTCATTTCTGCCATGGGGGCCTATTGTAGAAATTGGCAGCGAAAACTGGTTCGCTGCAGGCTGCCCAATTCGACACCGAAATTGTTTCGCCACTGGTGCCACAATTCCAGCAACGAATGCTACTTCGTTGCAGCCAACATGTTTTGCGGCAGCGAATGCTACTTCGCTGCAGCCAACACGTTTTGCGGCAGCGAATGCTACTTCGCTGTAGACAACTCAATTTCGGCAGCGAATGCTAATCGACTTTTAAACGACTTATAAGACCATGTTTAGAACACCTTACCCGGTAAGAATCAAGGTTTTGATCTTCAACTCCCTCCTTTTCTTTCTAATGACAGCCGACCCTCCCCTATTCTTTTCTTGTTCAAATTTTCTTGTTAATCCTTAATCTTGGATGGGTTCTTGAAATTTTGAGTGTTTCTCTCTTGATTTGCAAAAATGGATACAAAAACTCCATCTTTTCTTTCCTTACGGTTACTGCAGATTTTTTGGGTGAGAAGAGGAGTATTTATACTCTATAATTATTCTTATTTGCATTTAGGCTCCATTTTCTTTAAGTGTATTATTTTTGCCCCCACATCTTTTGTTTTTTCTTCTTCTTATAATTAAGTTATACCTCTTTTCTTTTCTTATAATTTCACCCCCACAACTTTTAGTTTAATTTATTTTCTTTAATTTAATCCAGCCTTGATTTTTTTCCCGGGGTTTACAATATGTCAATGCAGTAGTGAGAATACATGAGGTGCCTTTATCAATAGTATTGGATCGAGATCCTCGATTTACTTCTCAATTATGGCCTAGCATACAACGTACATTATGATCAAAACTAAATATGAGTACAATTTTTCATCCTCAGACTGACGGACAATCTGAAAGGACAATTCAAACCTTAGAAGATTTATTAAGGGCGTGTGCTATGGAATTTGGTGGAAATTGGGAGGATCACCTACCTCTCATGGAATTCACCTATAATAACAGCTATCGGGCAAATTTTTTGGCTGTCGATTTTTAAATGTTTGGTTGTCGATTTCTGAATCGGCAGCGACATGGTTTTGGCTCTGATTTTTGAATCGGCAGCGGTATAGTTTGGCTGCCGATTTCTGAATCGGCAGCGACGTAGACATTCAGTTTTTGCTGCCGGTTTTTTAAACGGCAACGATGCAGTTTTTACTGTCGATTTCTGAATCGGCAGTAATGCAGTTCTCACTGCCAATTTCTAACTCATTTTTCGCTTCCCATTTCTATTCGGCAGCGACACAGTTTTTTATGTCGATTTTTGAATCGGCAGCAACTGAGTCTAATTAAAAGTTTAAGAAACAAACCATATTATCTTAAGAAGCTAAGATGGAGGGGTAAAACCAGTTTTGGACAGACCAAAACAGGGACAAGAACACATCTAAACCAACCCCAAACATCCCACCTCATTTAATGGGGAGTATAAATGCAAGGAGAGTGAGAGAGAGAAGGTGACCCTCCCTCTTCCCAAAGCTATCTGCAGCTGCTGCATGTCCAGCTGCATGTTGCTCTTCTCTTCTTCCTTCCCAATGGATAAACCAAACCAGTAGAGAGTGCCTTGTGAAAGTGTGAGGCAAAGTTGAGATCTTGAGAGAAAATTGAACAACTGCCTAGAGGGAAGGGAAAAGGGGTTAGAAAACATGAGAGGAAGAAGAAAGAGGAGAACCAGCAGGAGAAGAGAAAGAATATTATCAAACCTTCCTCAAATTTACTTAAATTCAAAAGGTATGGGTCATGAAACTCCCTTCCTCTCGTTCTTAAGACCCGGAACCAAAAATGAAGAAGAAGACCCTAAGAAAATTGAACTAAAACCTAAGCTAGCTGTGAAGCAAACTAAAATTAACTAAGAAGACAAGGAAACAGAAACGAAATGAGGCCAATTTCCAGAACATCTAACAAAGAGGGTCGACCTTAGCTAAGGGGTTGGACAATATGCATGTTTGTGTTCTGCAGGGATTTGATGAAAGATTATATGATGGAATCGATGGTTTCAATGTGTGTGTTCTGCTGGAATTTGATGAAAGATTATGTGTTGGAATTGATTAATGCATGTGTGTATTTTGCTGAATTTAGTGATAGTTTATGTGATGGGATTGATTATTGCATGTGTATGTGTGTGTTCATGCTGAAATCATGTGACCTTGTCGGAACCTAATGACAAATTGTGTGTTTTGTAGTGAATTTGCGATTCATTGCCGAAACTGAGTTGTCTGCAGCGAATTAGCATTCGATGCCTAATTGTGTGTTCTGCAGTCAATTTGTGATTCGCTGTCGAAGTTGTATTGTCTGCAGCGAATTTGTGATTCGCTGCCAAAACTAAGTTGTTTGCAGTGGATTTGTGATTCGCTGCCGAAGTTGTATTGTCTGTAGTGAATTAGCATTCGCTGTCGAATTGTGTGTTCTGCGGCGAATTTGTGATTTGCTGTCAAAGTTGTGTTGCCTGCAGCGAAATGAGTTATCTGCATGAATTTGTAATTCGCTGCCGACACTGAGTTCTTTGCAGTGAATTAGCATTCACTGCCGAATTGTGTGTTCTGCAGTGAATTTGTGATTTGCTGCCGAAGGTCTATTATTTGCAGCGAATTTGTGATTCACTGCTGAAACTAAGTTGTCTACAGCGAATTAGCGTTCGCTGCCAAAAGTGTGTGTTCTGCAGTGAATTTGTGATTCGCTGCCAAAGTTGTATTGTTTGCAGCGAATTTGTGATTCACTGTTGAAACTAAGTTGTCTACAGCGAATTAGCGTTCGCTGCCAAAAGTGTGTGTTCTGCAGTGAATTTGTGATTCGCTGCCAAAATCGAGTTGTGTACAATGAATTAGCCTTCGCTGCCAAGAATGTGTTGACTGCAGCGAATTAGCATTTGATGTTGAAGTTGAGTTGTTCTGCAGCAAATCAGTGTTCGCTGCCGATTGTGTATTGACTACAGCGAAAATGCAATTCACTGCTGAAATTGAGTTGCATGCAGCGAATTAGCATTGGTTGCTGAAAGTATGTTGGCTGCAACGAAGTAGCATTTGCTGCTAAAATTAAATTGCTTGCAGCGAATTAGTTTTCGCTGCCAAAATGTGCAGCCTGCAGCGAATCAATTTTCGTTACTGAACTGTGCAGCCTGCAGTGAAGCAGTTTCGCTGCTGAATTGTGCAATCAGCAGCGAACCAGTTTTCGCTGCTGATTTTCTACCATAGAATCCCCGGTCAGAAATTACTTAAATGCTTGTAACAATTTCATTGTATGATGGAGTAAAATGTGGAACACTTGAATGATGATGAATGTAATTTGAGGATGCAAAAATACTGATTTGGCATTGATGTCTTAGGTGGTGCGGCCGGGATCGGACCATCATCAAGACAAGGAAAAACCATAGGTGGAATAGGTAGGTGGTTTCCACCATTTTCTCGTATGATGTTTATGTTTTGAAACGATTTAGTTATGATGATATTTTATTAAATCCTTGTTGAATGAAGAAATAACGATAAAGGGTTTGATTGAATTCTTGATGATTGTCGAAACGACTATGAAATGTCGATTAAGTTCTTGTTAAATGTTGAAACAATGATGAAAATGTTAATTTTCTGAAATGACATGTTTGAGGTGGATATATTATTGTGGTTTCCACCATTTTCTCGTATGATATTTATGTTTTGAAATGATTTACTTATGATGATATTTTATTAAATCCTTGTTGAATGAAGAAATGATGATGAAGGGTTTGATTGAATTCTTGATAATTTTCGAAACGACTATGAAATGTCGATCAGGTTCTTATTGAATGTTGAACAATGACGAAAATGTTAATGTTCTGAAATGACCTGTTTAAGGTGGATATATTATTGTGTGGTTTCTACCATTTTCTTGTATGATGTTTATGTTTCGAAATGATTTAGTTATGATGATATTTTATTAAATCCTTGTTGAATGAAGAAATGACGATGAAAGGTTTGATTGAATTCTTGATGATTGTCGAAACGACTATGAAATGTCAATCAGGTTCTTATTGAATGTTGAGACAATGACAAAAATATTAATGTTTTGAAATGACCTGTTTGAGGTGGATATATTATTGTGTTGTGATGAATATTAAATTGACTATGAATTTGGGCTGTTGATGAATGGTAGTATGAGTATTACGAAGGATCCACTGTTGTATTTTATTGGATGTAATTGTGATAAATGGTTGTATCAGTATTACAAAGGATCTACTATTGTATTTTATTGAATGTAATTGTGATGAATGGTTGTATGAGTATAACGAAGGATCCATTGTTGTATTGTATTGAACATTAATTGTTATGAATGGTTGGATGAGTAATACGAAGGGTGTACTATTATAATACTGAATGCTAAATTGTTATGGAATGTTTGTACGAATGTTTGTTTATTAGATTATTGTGTTTACTGAATGTTCAACTATTATGGAACGCCTGTATGATCATCATAAAAGGTCTGCTATTATGTTGCAGTGAATGTCGAGTTGTGATGAATTGTTTCAATGAGCAATTCAAGGGATATTACCATATTATAATGATTTCATAAACCACCTCTGGAACGTTTGATGGGTTGATGATTAGCTTTGGCTAATGGCATCCAAAGGGATAACCGGGATAAATGATTGGTTAGCTTCGGCTAATGGCATCCGAATGGATGACCGGAACAAATGAATGATTAGCTTCGGCTAATGGCATCCGAAGGGATGACGGGGACAAATCATTTATTAGCTTCGACTAATGGCATCCGAATAGATGACCGGGATAAATGATTGATTAACTTCGGTTAATGGCATCTGAAGGGATGACTGGGACAAATCATTGATTAGCTTCGGCTAATGGCATTTGAATGGATGACCGGGACAAATAAATGACTAGCTACAATAAAAGCATCCTAAGTGGATGACCAGGACTCGCAAATAATTAGCTACGGCTAATGGCATCCAAAGTGGATGTCCGAGATGAATAAATGATTAGCTTCGACTAATGGCATCTGAAGGGATGACCGGGACAAATCATTAATTAGTTTCGGCTAATGGCATCTGAATATATGATCGGGACAAATAAATGACTAGCTATGGCTAATAGCAGCCTAAGTGGATACTGGGATGAACAAATGATTAGCTATGGCTAATGGCATCCAAAGTGGATTCCGGGATGAATAAATGATTAGCTTCGACTAAATAAATGACTAGGTTCGACTAATAGCATCCTAAGTGGATGACCGGGATGAATAAACGATTAACTTCGGCTAATGACATCTTAAGAGGATAGTCGGATTTGAGAGTTATGAATTAGTTTTCAAGAATTGATGTGTTCATATATACTAGGTTTTGTATATACTAAGTATACGAAAGAACTATGATTGTTATGCTTTAAACAGAGAATAACATTAGTTCGGCTAACAATATTCGAGATTAATGATTAGGTTTGAGTATTGTAATTAGCCTCGGTAATTGATGAATTATTAATGGTGGTATTTACGTAAGTAAGGATAAATAATAGAATTACGCTCTTTTGATCCATGAATGAAATGTAACGCTAACATTGCTTTATTATGTTTCTTTAGATTGCCTATAATGCTTGAAATTATCTTGTGCTGTAACAGGGACATCATACCAACATGGTGCGTAGGAAAATACATTTCGCAACTCACACATTTTGAAAAGAACTATGTATTCACATGTTATGGGTGATATGAGTTCTATATGAAGGGATGTGTTAATCACTCAATTTGTCGTCCGACCCCTTTTATAGAGACTAGTAATGAAAAATTAAAATGGAACACAAATGTGAATGTGCGAACAAGTTGATATGATGTATATGAATATACATATGAGGTATTCATTTTATGAGGATGTCATGTTGTGAAATTACATGAGGTCAGGATAACAAAAGTACTAATTGTGTAACTTGTTGTTCGGCACTCTTGTATGAACTCCTGATGTTAGCGAGACTAGAATAGGAATGTGAATTTGTGAGTATGTCAATATGATGTAATGTAAACCTATGAGTATGAAAATATAATAATATGGGCATGTGTATTGAGAATCCGTTTTATGAGAATATTGATTTACATTATCCTACGTGGATTGTGCCTTGTTAATAAATGGAATGCAATTATAAATATGCAAAATGATATGGTGAAAAACATCCAGAATCGGACAAAACAAAATCCATCGATTTTGGCCTTAAAAAAGTTGGGTCATTAAAAGAGAAGATTAGAATTATAAGAGATCAAATGAAGACATCTCAAGATAGACAAAAACGTTATGCCGATAGACGAAGGAGACCTCTTGAGTTTAATGTGGGGGATAGGGTGTATTTGAAGATGGCTCCTTGGAAACACTTGTGAAGAATTGGTATGAAAGGGAAGTTAGCGTCGAGATACATCGGGCCCTATGAAATTTTGAAAAGAATCGGCCCAGTATCTTATCAATTAGCCTTACCTCAGCATTTGGTCAAAATACATGATGTGTTTCATGTATCAATGCTAAGAAAAGCTGAAATAGATCCAACCTTGCTGCTACCTCAAGTTCCAATAGAAGTTAATGAAGGATTAACTATGGAAGTCAAACCTGTGAGAATTATTGATCAAATAAAAAAGGTGCTAAAAAATAAAAAGATTTCTCTGGTAAAGGTGTTGTGGAGGGGTTCACAATTGGAAGAAGAATCCTGGGAGCGAGAAGAAGAAATGAGGAGCAAATACCCAAGATTGTTCTTAAAATCTGGTAAGAAATTTAATTTCGAGGACAAAATTTTCTTTTGTAGAAGGGAAGAAATGTAACTTCCGGATAATTTTATGTATTTTGATTTACATTAAAAAAAGGCGACAAATAATTAAATAAATAATAAAAAAAAATTATAGAAATTTATGGAGTGGAAATTATTATCTGATAAGGTTAATGTGGGACAAGGATGAAATTGAATAAGTCAAACTTTTAGGCCAAAAGGTTTTAAAACAAAATAAGGAAGTACTTAAATGAAAAGGGGGAAAAAACTTGTAAATATATAAACAAGTGGGGAGTGGAAAAAAGGAGCATGTTGGCCGGCCATGTTAGGGCTTGAGAGGGAGAAGAAATTGAGTGCAAAATTATCAAGGTTCATCCAAAACAAATCACAAAAAAAAGTGTGGAACTAGTGATTAAAATATGCTAGGAAGGGTTTGAACAATGAAATCCCAAAAGGGGAACAGGGAATTTTTCTTATAAAGGGGTGGCATTGAGAGGAAAATAAGGGGGAAGGAGGAAAGAAATTTTTGTGGTGATTTCAAGCTTCTCATTTCTTATTTTTTTGGGTTAGAAGGTAACAAATCATTTTCTCTTAATTAAATTGATGCATTTAGTGTATTAAGATTTCATTTAATTGTATTAGTGTATAGTTATGGTATGAGCTGTGAGGTTGATTAGGTTAATCCATGTAATTGTGATGAATTAATCTTTAAATAAGTGAAATAATAGTGGGTAATATTTTAATTTGTAAAATTAAAGAAATTATATAAGTGATGAATTGATATTGTTGTTTATTTTTTTTTATCAAATGTAAGAATTGTATAGATAAAAAATAAACACGCTGGAGACCAACAGTATATATATATAGACAAACCCAGACAAAGGGAACAAACTCCCTTGAACAACCTAAAATCAAAGGGAATAGGCTCCCTTGAACAAGCATCCAAACCATATGGCAATAAACATACTTGAAAAACCAACCTAGCAGACAAAAGCATCTGCTTGGAGACCTAAAAACCGGCAGTATCAGAGAGACGAATCTCCTAACAACCCAGCAGATTGGCTGCAATCGCAGGACTAACCTCCAACCAGCATACAAGAACTAATCCGACCAGTAACTGCAACCACGCATGAACCAGCAACATGCTTTCCATCAAGAGAAGGATAGCAGCAGTTAAGACAAGGAGCATGCCCTTCACCAAACATAACAAAACACGGCAACAAACCAGCTATCCATAAAAGCAAAACAGTTGCTCCAGAACAGCACCAGGTGAGGGGACCAAACATTTGGGGAGAGAGCCTCACCCAAACGGATCCCATTACCAAGCAATCATGAGACCATCCGCACATCATCACCAGCAGACCAAACCTGCACCATAACATTGTCTAAGTCGCTACTAGGACAGGCTCCATCCAACACTCTCCACGTAGAATACTAGCAGAGCAGCAACAGAGAACACTGCGTCAGTAACCCAAGCATTTGGGGAGAGAGCCTCACCTAAACTGTTGGGATCCATAGCAACTATCTAGAGAGAAATAGAGTGGGAACAGACTTCACGAGAGCCTAAGAAAGGAACCCAATGGCAGCCAAATCAGACTTGTAGAAGAACCAATATGGAACAAATAGGGTGTACAGTTTGGACATGGGGAGAGAACCTCACCCAGGCAGACAAAGCCCCAACAAAGCAGCAGTACGGCAACAGACAGAGGCAACCCTGAGAAAGGAAGACATCCACATCAAACAAAGCCCTTGGCTGATAAACCAGATGTCAGTAGAGGGGGGGGCAAGCATTTGAGGAGAGAGCCTCTCCCAAACAGGGCCCCGCAACAGGCATCCATTGCAGCAGGACTCCACACATTGCCAAATTCATACCTACAGCATACTCCAGAGAGGAAGTAGCCTCCACCCACAGTAAAGACCATCAAACCGAGACACAGAGACCCGACAAGGGGACCAGGACCACGCATCAGCAAGCATCTCACACAGAAAGCAGGGATATACTGAGATTCACCTAAGGCACTCCTGCAATATAGGAATAGCAAGCTGACGGCAGCAACAACCTGCACACCCAACAACAGGGGAAAATGCAGGGGAAGAGAGACTCATGGCATTAAGCCAGGAGTAACAAGCCAGAGAAGGAAATCACAGCAACTCTAGCAAACCATAATTTCAGCCAGCTTCAAGAAGCACATCATACTAAGCTGCATATAGCAGCAACAAGCTAACTAACCTGCATAACGCAAGCTAAGGAGGAAAGCTAGCATCAACTCCAACAAACATGCAATAACCAGCCACAAAAGCCAGACCACACAAGACAAAAGCTTGATAAGAGCAGTAGGACAAGCAAAAATCAGTCCCAGAACAAACTTCATCGGCAGCAAGCTGCAGACAAACTCAACGTAGCTACCCAATAAATGTAGCATCAACAAGAACAATCAGCAGAAACAAACAAACTCCACCCAGCCATCCAGTAAGAGAGACTACCTAAACAGCATCCCAACACCAGCACAACCAAGAGGAGAAGCAAGACATCTACAGAGCAGAATATAATAGCAGTAAACTATAGCAAGGCAAGAAGAACTTGCAATCAGCTACCAAAATATGAGGTACATGACCCCATGATATGCCAGAAGGCTAGCATGCCCTCTGATACACCAGGGAGGGAACATTACAGAGAAGGGTGGGTAAGAGAAACCCTACCATAACCAAATGCTCTGATGGGAAGTGGAGGAGCAACAACCCGGACATCAAAACCTTCAAAGAACCTAGCATCAACAGTATCAGTAGAGAAATTGACGCCGGCAGTGGTGGTAGGAGTAGTTTGAAGATGACTAGACAAGGAACCAGAGACCCCATCGGGCCAAACAAATAGCAGATCCTTGACAAAACAGGGTGGAGGGAAAGAATTCAAACCTCCATCTAATTCGTCTGTAAAGAAAAGAGGGGCCACAGGTTCATCGGCAGAAGCCCCAACTTCAGAATCGTTAACACATCCACCCGTTAGGGTTACGGGGGAGAGACAATGTACGCTCTCTGTTTGCTTCCGATTGAAAGCAAACAAAGATGTCAATTTTGGACTGGCCATGGGAGACGTGAAGAGAGAGCACGCTGATTTCAGGAGTAGCAGGATGTCCACGAGGAGAAACTTCAGGAGAAGGAGTGCATCTCTCTCTAAATTCTCTCTATATCCAGCGCTGATATTGTTGTTTATTAATTAAATGGGTTGTGTAGTAATATTGATGATGAAGAAATTATATTAATGATGAATTGATATTATTATTTATTAATTAAATGGGTTGTGTGGTAATATTGATGATGAAGAAATTATATTAGTGATGAATTGATATTGTTGTTAGTTAATTAAATGGGTTGTGTGGTAATGTTGATAATGAAAAAATTATATTAGTGATGAATTGATATTGTTGTTAGTTAATTAAATGGGTTGTGTGGTAACGTTAATGATGAAGAAATTATATTAATGATGAATTGATATTATTATTTATTAATTAAATGGGTTGTGTGGTAATATTGATGATGAAGAAATTATATTAGTGATGAATTGATATTGTTGTTAGTTAATTAAATGGGTTGTGTGGTAATGTTGATAATGAAAAAATTATATTAGTGATGAATTGATATTGTTGTTAGTTAATTAAATGGGTTGTGTGGTAACGTTAATGATGAAGAAATTATATTAGTGATGAAGTGATATTGTTGATTGATAATTAATTGATGAAAAATTATATTGGTGATGAAGTGATATTGTTGATTGATAATTAAATGAATTATGTGGTAATGTTGTTGATGAATTAATTAAATTAGTAATGATTTGATATTGTTGGTTTGATAATTAATGTGCTTTTGTGGTGGTATTATTGACAAAATAATTAAATTGATAACAAGTTGATTGTTTTGATATATAATTAAATTGATAATGAGGTGACATTATTGATGTAGTAATTTAATTGGTAACGAAATGAACCTGCAGGAGTGGGCGAGGCTACAGGAACCACTCAGCAGACAGGTTCAGCTAGCAGAACGCAAACAACAGGTATGTGAATAACACCTTGAATTTTTCTAAACTCTAAATATTTAAATTATCTCCTCAATCAATGAAATTTTATACGCCATGCTGATAAACTTTCACATGATCATTTAATTTGTGAATGGGCGATTGGCAGGCCAGTTATCTTGGTATAGAACTGGTACCCTGTGAATGGGTGGTTGTGAGCTAATTATCCTGGTATGGATCTAGTGCCATGTGAATGGGTGACTGGTGAGCCAGTTATCCTGGTATTGAATTGTTCCCTGTGAATAGGCGGCTGGTGAGCCATTTATGGAACTGGTGTGGACAATTTCAGATTTTAGATTTTTGATTTTGTAATTAATACTGGGAAGATGGGTTGTAAATTTAGAAACTTCTTTGTGAGTAATTAATATATATAAATGTAAATTTTAAATGCTCTAATTGAACATGGTTATCGTTTGAATTATTATGCAGGTTCATTTCAATATCGCGCATCCTAATAGCCTTAGTGATTACTCTTATTACTAGTAGCTCTTTTGAACATGTAAATCAATAATAATAATAATAATAATAAATATTTTCTATATATTTGGAAGGTCATTTTGTTGTGTATGTATGTACTTAAATGAATTAGCTTAGTTAAACTTGTATTATACTGTGTAATTATGTTTCTAATTATAATGGTGTTATATATATATATATATATATATATATAGACACACACACACACGTAGTTATTATCGTTTGTTCATTAAATCTATAAACTTTGATTATGTATATACTTTTAAAATAATTGTTTTTCTTTATTATAGTTAACATGATTACTCTTTGAATTGATATGTTAGAGAATGTAAAATATTGTTGATTAAGAAATATTGGAGTATAATAAAAGCATTGAATTGTGAAAATGGTTTATGACATGATCAAAAGATTGATGTCTTTTCCCATGTGTAGGAGTGTCGAAGTAATAAATAATCCAGCAAGACCGGGGTCGAACCACAAGGAGGTTAATTGTATAAATTATAAATAACAGTAACACAATAATAATAATAATAATAATAATAATAATAAAGAAGAAGAAGAAGAAGAAGAAGAAGAAGAAGAAGAAGTTGATGAGAACTTTGAGATGGAAGATTAATGTAAGGATTACACAATGATAACAACAAATGTCAAGGTTAGAGGATCCACTAATGGTATTTCAAACAAGTATAGTATAAACTCTTATTATTCAATTGGAAACCACACACAAAGGAGGTTCCAATCAGATTATAAATTG
>Ga0325414_1003104_pt1 | contig 17168 bp, 9 predicted proteins | sample PopdelMetagenome_8_FD_206183 | JGI IMG/M metagenome (GOLD analysis project Ga0325414, IMG submission 206183) | Populus deltoides microbial communities from Bellville, Georgia, United States - Leaf-PdKOR-R3 | ecosystem: Host-associated > Plants > Phyllosphere > Phylloplane/Leaf | place: USA... | reverse complement strand
ACTCAGTATATAGGCTGGAAACCTGTGACCCGATCTTTGAGATCATTCTCAGGTATAACAACGCCACGTACTGAGTATTATTATTATTACTATTACTATTATTGTTACTATTATTGTTGTTATTATTATTGTTGTTGTTATTGTTTTATTAATTATAATTTATACAATTAACCTCTCTGTGGTTCGACCCCGGTCTTGCCGGGTTATTTATTACTGTGACACTCCTGCACTTAGGATAAGACATCAACTCTTTGATCGTGTCAGGGAGAAACACAAAAACTCTAAAAACCTTAACCCTAAAAACTCATCCTTACTAAAGACCCAGCTGCCCCCACTTGGCAAAAAGAAGAAGGAGCGGCGGCCCCCCCTACTTCTGACTTTTTTTTCTTCTCCCTCAACCAGCCACAACCGATCTACACCCCACACCAGACTGACTCAATCTTCTCCCCTCAACCGAAGCCTCCCCTTTTCCCCGAGCTTTTGCTCCATTTTCTTCTCCTCTCTCGGCCAACAACACAGGCACAAGCCTCCATTTTGCCCATAGTCGTCACTACTTTCTCTCTCAGTCACTTCGTCTTTCGCTTTCCAGCCGGCTCAACTTTTCCCCATTTCCTCTTATCTCCATCCCAGTTGTTCCCTTCCAGCACAAGACTTTCCCTCTCTGGCAACATAGACAGAGATCGGCTTCTGCACCTCCCCACAGCGGCCAGCCACTACATTTCTCTCAACCGGTTGTCGCCGCAAACAGCAGCAGCGCCATCCTCACCAGTGAGCCAACAGCCCACACACGGCAGCGCCAGGGCAACACTCTTCTTCATCTTCTGCAACCGACTTCCTGCCCGCCTCCTCCCTCCAGCAACGCTCGTAGACCTAACAGCCTCCAGTAGCGGCCCGATCACAGCGGTACCTACAAATCAGTAGCCATCCTTCCTTTTTCTGCCAGCTACCCGAAGCGGAGGGGAAGACGAAAAACCCATAGAAGAGCCGATCTGCAGTGAAGCAGATCTAAAAGAGAAGAGAGAAAAGCATATCCGAAAACCATGAAAAAAGATTAAAATAATTTGCCTGTTGTGTTGTTTTAGTATTTTACAGGTCATCGCTAGCGAGGAGGGGAAAAAGAGAGGAAGATGCGACCGACCCTCCTACGCGCCTGGGTTTCTTCGGTGGCGCGTGGAGGAGACGCGACGCCGCTCTTCCGGTGGTGCATACAGCCTTCCCTGCAATTCCTGGAGTTTTAGGGGTTATTTTGTAAATTTTAAAAATTTTTAATGTAATTTTTGTTTAGTTTTGAATTTTTTAGTGTAATTTTTGTTTAGTTGATTTGAATTTACATTTTTGTATTGTGGATGTAAAGCAAAAAAAGAAAAGAAAAGAAAAAAAGAAAAGTATAGTGAAAAGGAAATGTGTGATTTGTATTTTGTTTGTGAATTTTTTTTTTGTATGATAAAATTGCAAGAATAAAGAAGGATTTAATATTTTGATTTGCTCACGGATAAAGAATTATGAACTTACACGTAAGTCGTATTTCTAAAATTCGATGACAGAACAGAATCTTTAAAACTTCTTTAACACATCAAGTCTACGAAGAAGCTTACCTCAGGTACGGTGTGTTAGGGGTGCTAATTCCTTCCCTAACCACAACCAGTTCCTTACCCGTGAATCTCTGACAAGACCAGCACCCGGGTTTCCTAGCAGCCCTTAATTAAATACTAGGTGGCGACTCCAACGAATTAAATCAAAAAACGATAACGAAAAATCGCCAAGTCAATGCCGTGCGGGTGACCTGCGACAAGTACCATGCTGGAAACCCTGACCACAATATTAATACTTGCTTAGCATTCAAAAGGAAGCTCTTGCAATTATTCAAAGCATGATAGATAACCTTTGAAGATACCCCTAACACCATGCTTCTAGTAGTAGTGAAGTAAATGTGGAGTTTGGAAGGAAGAAAAGGAAGGTTTTAAGGGTAATCATGGATAGGATGTATGACATGTTATTGTAAACATGGTGTTTTCCAGTAAAAAATGAATTAGGTTCAAGAAAGAGTGACAATTTTTGTATATTATACGAGGTAATGGGACATAACATTAATGGATATGAAGCGTTTAACCAGAAGATGATAAAAATAATGACTTATGGTCTATTACAAATAGAGAATAAAGAAAAGGATGATGTCATAGGCATGATAAGTCTTCAAGGGAATAAAGCAAAAATATACAGGCTTTAAAATACCGAGAGCAGTCCACCAAAACTCATCGTGACAAGGCTTGTCGTTTCCTATAATAGGAACTATAATGCATTGCCTTATAATTACAAAACTTCTCCCAGTATTAAGGGCTTTGCTCTTATGTTCTAAATCGAGATTGATGTCTTAACTTGAAGTGTGAGGTGTTATACACTTGAAGAAATAGAAAGGTAACAAAAAGTCAAAGGCAAAGAGGTTGTAGATGCCATCAAATATATGGAAATAAACAAACTTGAGAGTGAGGAAGATGCTGGTGAATTCTTAAAGTTGATGAAGTATATTGAGAAGTGTGGTATAACAGCTGAAGAAAACCCATGCCAAGATATTCCTGATGTATCTTATCATGAGTTCTAAGCCACACCACAATACAGTACAAAAAGTGTTGAACGAGGCATAAATGTCCCAAGACATTGCCTATAGGACTATGAAGCATCTGGTCGGAAGAATCTATGTGACAAATTACTTATACTTCACTAAAGACGAGCTCAATGCTATACGAACAGGTCATAATAAACCTTAATACATCATTGTGAGGTGTAAGGATTGCACATTGAAAAAGTATTGGTGGACAATGATTTAGCTTTAAATGTACTCCCAAAGCATGTGCTGGATGAAATGCCAGTTGTTTCAATGCATATACTGCCAAACACCATGATAGCTAGGGCTTATGATGGTTCCCCAAGGCAAATGCTCTTAGTAACCTTATAAGTAATGGACATTTATCCATCATATAACACGTTATTAGAAAAGCCTTGGATACACGCCACTAGCACCATAACATCATCCTTACATCAATGTTTAAAGTATATTATGAATGGAACATTGGTGACACTTAAGGCCAAAGAGACCCTAGTAATGGTGAAGAATATGGCAATTCCCTATATAGAAGCTGAAGGGAGTAAAGATGAAAATCTCCATGCTTTTGAAATTGTAAATACATAATGAGTGCTAGAAAAAATGGTATTTCTAAAACCGTTAGAATGATGGCCAAATATTTCTTAAAGCATAGACTTTCTTTCTAGTATGAGCCAATCTCTAAGAATCCTAATAGGATAAGTTCGATAAGGTTGAAGGTTATTTATGTAATGCACTCGAAAGATAAGACGGATATCCCTACCTAAAGCTTGGATGCTATGGGAATCAACGCATTGGAACAAAATAACAGTAAGGTCAAGAGTTCTAGTGAGAAAGGAAAGGATATGGAAGGAGAATAATTGTTACCATAACTAACTATTCACACCGTGGAAGAAATGTCTGTAAAGACCTTTGTACGAAAACTAGCAAGTAATGAAAGGTTCCAAAATTAGACGACCCAAGAGGCTCATATAGTGTTTAAAAAGTAAATGACAATGTCGTTTTGGTGTGCTTTTATTCTTTCTATATTTGTCTTTGCTTTCATAGCAAGTTGGCAATGTTGGTTGAAGATGTCAACATATGGTTGTCTTTGTAATTGATCCTTTCTTTTCTATAAATGAGATCATGCATTTTATAATTTTTTTCATTCTCTTTATCTTTGTAAAATACAGACTTACAATAAAACACCTTCTGCTTTAGGAAATCTAAAAGTGAATCATTCAAAAAATCACAAGCACATTACACTGAAAATGAATGGTCAAATTTTGATGAGTACACAATTGCAATGAAAGAAAATGAATAGGAAGAGGATGATGTAAAAGAATTCACTTGGTTAGTAAAGCAGTTAGAGCATGATTAAAAACTGACAAAAAAAGAATTAGATATAATTAATGTCGTTTGTTACAGGGCAGGATGAAAGAGAATTGAAAATAAGGACTCTAATCACTGCTAGTGAATGGTAAAACATGATCTCATTAATACGCGAGTGTATTGATGTGTTTACTTGGTCCTACACAGATATGACTGGTTGCAGCACATAAGGTGCCATTAAATAAAGAAAGTATACCTATTAAGATGAAAGCCGAGATAGAAAAGCAATAAGACGCTAGTTTTTTAAAGGTGGTTAGGTACCCACAATAGGTGTCTAACACAGTAGTAGTTCCCAACAAAGGTGACAAAATCAAAGTCTGTGTAGACTATAAGGATTTAAATAAAGCAAGCCCAAAAGACAACTTTTCTTTGCCACACATCGATGTCCTGATTGATAAAGTGATGTGAAGCTCGATGTAGTCCTTCGTTGATGGTATCTCTTGGTATAACCAAATCAAATTGGCCAATGAAGATAAAGAAAAGACAACCTTCATTACTCCATAGGGAACCTTTTGCTACAGGTGATGCCATTCAGATTGAAAAACATTGGGACCACTTATCAAAAGACAATGGTAACTCTGTTCCACGACATGATGCATAATAAAATTGAAGTGTATGTGGATGATATGATTGTTAAAGCTAAAGAAGGGGAAGACAATTGTTAGAATTTAAGAAAGATGTTTGAAAGGTTGAGAACGTATCAGTTGAAGTTGAACCCTATAAAATGCTTATTCAGGATAAAATCTGAAAAGCTACTAGAATTAATGATGAGTAGCCAACGTATAGAAGTCGACCTTAATAAAGTAAAAGCAATTCAAGTCATACTAGCTCCTAAAACAAGGAAAAAAAAGTAAGAGGATTCTTGGGTCGTTTGAATTACATTGCTCGATTTATATCTCAAATGACAACAACTTGTGACGTAATATTCTGACTCCTTTGAAAGAAAAATCCTAGGTTATGGAACAAGGAATGCCAAGAAACTTTTGATAAAATCAAGTAGCATTTGCAAAGTCCACCTTTACTAGTGTCTCCCATTCTTGGCCAACTATTGATTCTATATCTGACAACAACCGAAAAAAACAATGGGATGTGTACTCGAGCAACATAATGAGTCTAGTAGAAAAGAGAGAGAGTAGATTGCGAGTCCAAATACACAATGGTAGAAAAACTTTGTAGTGCACTTGTATAGACTACAAAACGACTTTGACAGTACATGTTGTATTACACTACATAGTTGATTATAAAAATGGATCCTCTCAGATGTATCTTTGAAAATCCTTGCTTATCAAGCAGAATAACAAGATGGCAGGTGTTGTTGGCTAAGTATGACACGGTGTACATGATAAGAAAAGTCATGAAAGGATGTGTTATCGTTGATCATTTGCAGACAATGCAATTGAAGATTATAACCTTTGAATTTTGATTTCTCAAATGAAGATGTTCTGGTAGTAGAAAAAGAAGAAGAATCAGACTGATTGACAATGTATTTTGACATAGAAATAAATGTATATGGCAATGAAGCAAGAGTAGTGATAATTTCTCCTAATAGAAAGCAATATCCTATTTCGATCCAGCTTTAGTTTAAGTGCACCAATAATACGGTTGAGTATGAAGCTTGCATCCTTGGATTAGAATTTGTATTAGAATTGAAGAAAAAAAAACTTGATGTTTATAGAGACTCAATACTGATAATTTGCTAAGTGAAAGGAGAATAGCAAACAAAAGATAAGGAGCTGAAATCATATTAAGAATATTTGTCCCAACTAGTAAAAGAATTTGACAAGATAAAATTCATTTATATGGAAAGAGAAAAAATTAATTTGTTGATTTTTTGCTACTTTAGCTTTCATGACAAAAATTGATTTTGGGAACAGAGTGCAACCTATAAGTATTGAAGTCAGAAATTCTCTAACTCACTATTGCTCAATCGATAAAGAAGTGGACAAGAATCTATGGTATTATAATATCAAACAGTTTATCTAACACCGGAAGTACCTCTTAGGGGCATTCAATATAGATATGAAAACCTTGCAAAGGTTAGCCATGGATTATTACCTCAATGTAGAAGTGTTATACAAGAGGTCATCAGATGGAACATTGTTAAGATGTTTTGATGGGATAAAAGCAAAAAACGCTCCAAGAAGTTCACGAAGATATTTATGCAACTCATGTTGGTGGACATATGACGACTATGAAAATACAGAAGTCAAGGTATTTCTTAATGACCATAAAAATGGATAGCATAGAATATGTCAGAAAAATGCCATAAATGTCAAGTATATAGTCATAAGATAAATGCGCCTCTAGCTCCTCTATTCAATTTGACATCTCCATGGTCATTTGCAATGTGAAGAATTGATGTAATTAAACATGTCATTCAAAAAGCCAACAACGAACATTAGTTTATCCTAGTGTCCATTAACTACTTGACAAAATAGGTGAAAGCTAATTCATATGCTTATATAACCTAAAAGATAGTGAAGTGATTCATTGAATGAGATGTAATTTGTCAATATAGAGATCCTGAAAAGATAGTGACTAATAATGCTCATAACTTCAATGGAAGAATCATAGTAAAGCTTTGAACAAAATGGAAAATCAAGCACTCAAATTCATCTCTATATAGGCCAAAGATGAATATTGTTGTAGAACCTGCCAATATGAATATCAAGAAAATTATGCAGAGGGTGGTAGTCACATACAAGGAATGATATGAAATGCTCCTTTTTACTATACATGCATATCACACCACAATAAGAACATCTTCATAAGCTACATCTTATTCCTTGGTTTACATTATAGAAGTAGTAATACCGCTAGAAGCGGAAATCTTATTTCTAGGGGTACTGATGGAATCAGAACTTGAGGAAGCTAATTAGGTCAAGATGAGATATGAGCAGTTAAATCTTATCAGTAAAAAGATGTTAGCTACAATCTATCATCACCAGTTGTATCAACAAAGAATAGCTAAAACATATGACAAAAAAGTCAGACCTAAAGTGTTTTAGGAGGGAGATCTAGAGCTGAGAAATATCTTACATCTACTTGACAAAGGTCAGAATAAGTGGGCACCAAACTAAGAAGGCCCATGTATAGTGAAGAAAGCATTCTTTAAGGCAGCTCTGTTATTAATAAAAATGGTTGTAGACGATTTGCCTAAGCCTGTGAACTTTGACTCTGTGAAAAATATTAAGCGTAGTGTACTTATCTTCTTTAAATCATAAAATTTTGTTATTCCTTCTTGTTATATCTTGTGCATTTTGAAAAAGATCTCAAAAGGCTCGACAAAAAAAACCCTTTTCAAAGATCATTTTCTCTTAAACAAAGTATTTCAAGATTTGAAATTGGCTAACGATTTTAAGAAAAATCAATGATATGTCAAGTTCAACGATTCACCTAAAAACTCTATAGGAGATGGCTAAATATCTAGATGAACAACTCAACCATCAAAGTTTGTTGTGCAAAAGCTATATGAAACAAAGATGATGAAGTTTTCATGAGTCATAAACTCGTAAAACAATTTCGTGGAAATCGATATGGTAATGAGGTTAGAATTTATCAGTCCTAACCAATCTTGCTTGAAATGAGGAAAGACCACTTTTTATATCCCTTAGAGATAAATATGTCACTTGCAATCTCAATTTGAGTAAAGTAAAGTTTTTTTTCTTTGTTAGATAATTCTGACTAAGATCACACCCTACATCGAGGGTAAGTATTAGAAAATGATGAAAATAAAGGTATTTGAGAATGTCCATTAACGATGAGAAGTGGTTGGAAAACCCAAAAACAAAGTAGAATACCTATGAATGGAATCAATGAGGTATTGATTAAGGCTGCATAATAAGAAAGTCCAATAAACCTAAAAAAAAAAGAAAAAAGCTTTGCTAAATGATAAATCTTGAAAAGACACACAAACAAAAGCTTCTTTTGTGGTTTTGACAAACAAAGAAAAGGAAATCATTGAGGAACTTGTAAATGGAATAGAAAATAGCATTGGTATTTTAATATAAGCAGATACAAAGATTTCAAGAAAGAAAAGCTGATTAGTTGTTCAATCAAAGGTTTAGAATGAAAAGAAAAATCTGGAAAGATCCATTATCTCAACTTCTAAAACTGAAGGTCTTTGATAGCATAGCATATGCTGGAAGAATAGCAAAAAAGTATGAAAGGGTATAAAGGAGTGAAAGTGATCATAAACCCATAAGAACCCTAAAACACCATTTAAGCTTGAGTTGTGAACTCATTTTCTATTATAGCTATAAAACTTAGCCTTCATTATGTGCATTGAAAAGTCTATTCAAATCAAGCAAGTGGGAAGGACTAATAAATAACACTCTCAAATGTAAAGAACCATTTATGAGAATCATGATGAAGTGAAAAAGTATTTGTCTTTGTTTGCATTGAGAAAATCCAAACACAAAACTTCAAACAAGTATCTGATCTTTTTTTTAACTCAATGCAAAATAGGTCATCTCCAAAACCAATCACTATGATGAAATATCTTTCTTCAAAGATTAATTCAAATCCTAAAAGTTGCATGAACGTTGTTATTACACATTTCATTGAAAAATCTCAGGTTTTCGAAAAGACAAAGTAAACCTTATGAAATCTATATTAGGAAAAACACAATAAAAGAAAAACCAAAATGTGTGTCACAAGTATTTGAAAAAAAAAACACACAAAAAATAATGTTGTCATAAGACACAGAGTTTTAATTCATTCCCAATTAGGAAAAATGTGATAGCATTCACTACGACCTAAATATTCACAAAAGGAGAAGGCTATAAAGGCAGCTTAACACTCAAATATGAAAGTAACTCGAATATACTTTCTCAAATAAACTAAGAGGGTGGGCCGACAAGGGATACCACTTCAAAAATTACAACCCTCACCAATAAAAAAAAAGAGATTATGAAGAAAAAGGGGGCTATATTTCAAAAGGCATGCATTGCATATGGTTAAGCCTCAACTTTGAAATAGTGTTGGCACATGATTCGTCAATCAAGAGGAAAGGTAGTGAAATTTATATAGGTGAATAGAAGCCGAGAAATGGCAAAGTCATCTCATCCATAGAGTATGGATAATTAAGGTTATAAGACAACACACTTGTTTTAAGAGTTTACCCTTGGACGGTATTTTGTTTTGAAGTTTGTCTTAGACAGGTTTTGGATAGATCAAATGTAGATCCTAGTATTTGGTTTTTGAAAATGGTAGGTCACCCGTGAAAATAGATCAATTTTTTAATTTTAAATTGGCATCTCACCCGTGAAAATAGATCAATTTTAGAAAAACATGAAGGCTTACTGAAATTATTTTTAAAATTTGAAAAAGGACAGATCATCCATGAAAATAGGCTAATTTTAAAATGGACAGGTCGCCCGTGAAAATAGAGTTATTTCAAGGAAGAATGGAAGATTGCTGAAATTCTCTATGGAATTTGAAAAAGAATAGGTCACCCATGAAAATAAGTCAACTCTTTGATTTTCAAAATGGACAAGTCGCCCATGTTAATAGATCAATTTCAAGGAAGTATAGAGGCTTGATGGTCATAAAAAAGGTAGGTTGCCTGGGAAAAGAGGTCAATGTTTTATTTTCATAAGAAATAGATCACCCATGAAAATAAACTAATTTTTAAATTTTAAAAAGGGCAAGTGACCCGTGATAATGAGACTATTTTCTTTATAAAAGAAAAGTCTTTGGAATTTCAAGATGAGTAGATCACCCAGCAAGTCCAATAGATATTTTTTCTTTACATGCTTACTATGTAAAACCTTGATGAGATTTTGCTTCTTAAGCCTTGTAAAAAAGGGGTATATGTTGTTCCCCTTTTAACCCCATAAAAAATCAAGAAAAAAACAATAGAAAATATAGAAAAAGAAAAATCAAAATACAAGAGGATTTACATGAAGAAAGCCTAGAAGATTATCCAAGTTAGTGTTGAAACCCTAAAATGATAGGTGGAGAAGTTGGAGGACCAGTATGTATAGTATTGGCAAAAGGCCCATAGGTACGGACTCAATGAAAATTTTGGAAGACTTAATTAATTTTATTAAGGATTTAATTGCAAGAAAACAAATGATATTTGAAGCCAATTTAGGCTTTAATTAGAAGAAATTAAAGTTTGGAGGTTGATTTGCAATTTTAAATGATTGATTTAGTCAATTTAGAGGCTTAATTGCATAAATATTGAAGTTTGATAGCAATTAGAGACCTAATTAAAGAAATCCAAAACCAAGGACCATACTGTAAAAAGGTGAGTGATTGTAAGGATTGAAATTGACCAAATCATTAGCCAAATTAAAAAACATTGAAAGTTTGATGGTCAATTAAGGGTCCAAGTGCACAAATCAGAAACCAAAAACCAAGATGAAAATGGTCTTAAACTTTGGGGCTAATGATTGAGTTTGGTATAGGTGAAATTGCATAAAATTAAGAGTTTGGAAGACAATTATGAGTGCGGTTAAAAGTAATTAGAAGAATAGAGACTAAAATAAAGTCTGTCATATCCCAAATTAAAAACTCTAATTTCTAGGGTTTAACCTAGATAACGTGTCGATTAACCACTATTTAGCTTCTTCTTCGACTGTGTTTGGCTGATCAAGTAAGCACTTTCAATTTAATGAATTTGGTGTTTCTAACCACCTTTAGGAAAAGATTGATAAAGAAATTCTAAAATGTGAAAGTTTAAGAACCTAGCACAAGGATTTTTGCAAATTTGATAGAAAGTAACAAACTTGAAAAAGAAGGAACAAAAGGGCAGCAACTATTGTTTCAGCTTGAAAGGTATACAGCACTCATTTATCCTAGTAAATGTTGTCCATGAGGCATATCTTTAGCATGTTCTTTCATGTTTTATAGTGTTTTTGAACATTTATAGCATTATATTGCTTTTACCTTTGATTTTGAGTAATGCACAAAATGTTGTTTTTTTCTTTGTTTGATCTTGTTTGGAGTTGTCTATTAATGTTGTTGGATGTTTAAAATATACTTGGATGTTTAGATTAAATGAAATATAGTGATTTAGAAATGTGGCAGTAGGGATATTGATGTTTTTTCTAGTTTGATAATGTGTGTTCTTGGTTTCTAGGAATGGTTTGGATTCTTAGTGTTTAAAGAGACAGTTTTGAATCTAAATTTGATGTTTTTATAGGTTGTTTTAAGTTGGTAACCTCTTGCATGATTTTGATGATATTTATTAGTTTTTTTATTCAAACATGTTTGGTTATGTGTAACTTGTTAGAATGAAGAAATCATGTTTTAGAAGTCAAAAAATGCTAGTTTTGGAGGCTTGACAATGTGTTGGGTTTGTAGGACATTTTTTGGATTGTTAGACAATGTTCTTCGTATTTTTAGAAAGAATGTTGCCTTAGCTACATGACTTGAACCCATTTTGGTCCAATTCTTTGTAGAGAATCTTTCGAGCGACTTTATTAGCAATAATTTAGCGTTTTTTTGCATCAATAATATGTTTTCAGTATGATTTAATCCTAGGATTTTGGTTGACTAACGTGCCCTTAAGCCAAAATTCCTTTTATCAAAACAATGGCAAACCAAATAAAGCCTCAAGAATTTGATCCGGTTTTGACCAGACCGAGTCGACCAGAAAACACGGGTTCAATCATTAACCAAACCAACACCCAAAACTAAACTAGGACAGAGATTTAAACCGAAACAAATAAAAACTAAAAAACCACAAAAAAAACATACAATTTTCTAATGAAAATGGATCAAACACTCAAAAAATGAAAAACACGAAAAACAATGAAAAATAGTCAAACATAAACCTAGCAACGTAAACATCAAACTAGACCAGATTTCAACCAATAAAAAGCAAGGTTTTGTTCGAAATCATGCATAAATCAAGAATTAAGCATCTATGTTCTTCAATTAACACTCAAAAACCATAATTTAACCAGAATATGTTTGGGCGATCAAAAGAACTCTAGAATCCAAATGCACGAATACATGTTATTGATTTGTTTTAACCCTAGATTGTTTGCTAAAGATGACAAACTAACATGTTTGTGCCAAAAATCAACCCAAAACAACTCAAAAAACAAGAAGCTAAGTCAAAGTCCATGTGAAGAACATGAAAAACATCAGATTATTCCAGCGCCAAAATTAATCCAAAAATACAAGATGAGTTCAAACAACATCAAAAGATGTTTAAACATTAAGAAAGCATGAATGGGTAGGCCATATGGACTCCACCATTAAGTTTTCACATGGTTATACTTTCTTTAAGCTTGTTGGTTATAAGCTGTTACTTCCCTTCTATTTTATTTCCTTCTTTCCCTTTCAATTTCTATTCTTTTCAAAGCTTGTTGGACCTTCTATGTTAGGTATTTGAACCTTCATTCTAAGGTCTTTTTAAAGAATATATCCTCACATTCTTTTCTCTTTTTTCTTCTTCTTATTTATCCTTTGATTTTTAATGGTATTCATAGGCTTTTTTGGTGGATTTCCTTAAAGAATGATCAAAGCTCAACCCTTTCATCAAAATGAGAGAGTTCTTGACAAAATCTAGCAACTAAAATCTCTTATACTAGGCTGGCTTTGCAATGGTGGTTTTGGTTTTAGGGGTACTTAGTGGTTTGATAGACTTGGAGGGCGAGAAGCTATTTCTAGCCATTTCATCTTAAAACAGAGGTTTCAAAGTCATTGATAAGAACCTTTTGAGAAGCTATAAGTGTGAACACATGAAAAAGAATGGGTGGCTTTTGAAAATAGGTGTCACAGTTTAGGTTGACTTCGTTGATAACTTTTGAGGCTTTGCTAGAGCAACTCCAAAGTAAACGTCATCAAAAACCACTTGAAGTTGGTAAAACAGGTGTTTACCTTTTGTTTGGATCCAACCTTGCTTAATTTGAAGGTTTATAGCTTTACATTTATTTATCCAAAGATGCCAACTTGATCAACCCATAATCTGAAATTGTAGTAATGATTTATTAGGGACAAGATGTTGGTGATTTTTATGGAAGAATTGGGATGTAAACGTCTAATTTCATGAAAATGGGGTTGTAAAGGGGATGCTCTTCTCCCATTTGCAAAAAAACTCGTGTCATTTAGAGGTCTAGAACTCCACAACAAACTCTTGGAAGGTGCCAACCTGATCATCCAAAATTGCCAAAGAAGAAGATGAATAGTGGGTGAGCGACGTGTCATCTAGGTTAAACCCCTAAAACTTAGGGTTTTAAATTTGGGATCTGATAGATTTTATTTTAGTCCATGTTCTTCCAATTTCTTTTAAATACACTCGTAATTACCTCTCAAACTCTTAATTTCATATAGTTTCACCCTTGTTAAACTTAATCATCAACTCCAAAGTTTAGGGTCATTTTTATCTTGGTCCTTGGTTTTTATTTGTGCATTTGGACACTTAATTGAACATCAAACTTTTACTTTTCAATTTATCTAGATGGTTTTCTTTTGCTTGAAGACAAAGGTATGCATCCTTCACCTTCTAATTTTGGATGAACAATTTATGACCTTTGATAAGAACCATCTAGGAATTTTTAAGTGTGGACACACAAAAAGGTTGAGTGGTTTTGCACAAATGGGTATCTCAATCAAGACTAAGTTGATCAATTTTGAGGCTTCGCTGGAGCAACTTCGATGTAAACATCATCAAAAACCACCTGAACTTTGTAGACGATAAGCATACCTTTTGAATTGATCCATTCTTGCTCAATTTGAAGGTTTATAACTTCACATTCATTCGTTTGAAGGTGTCAACTAAATCAACCGAGAATCTGAAAATACAATGATGGCTGATCATGGACAAGATGTTGATTTCGTTGAAAAAATAGGATCTAAATGTTTGGTAAGAGTAGCTGATCTTTATAAAGGGAGTGTTTCTCAATTGAAGGGTGGTGGTTATAGTCCTAAAAGTGGTAAGATGCGTCATATTCATCCGCATGAAAGTGCCTATTCGATTAACCAAATTGCTAATGAATAAGCTAAACAGTGGTCATATGACATGTCTTCTGGGTTAAGCCCTACAAATTAAGGTTTTTAATTTGGGATTTGATAAATTTCACTTTAGTCCCTCTTTTTAGAAATTTTATGCAATTTCACCCTTGCCAAACAAAATCATCAGCCCTAAAGTTTAACTCCATTTTCATCTTGGTCCTTGGTTTCTGATTTGTGCACTTGAACCCTTAATTGGCCACTAAACTTTTAATTTTTTTCAATTTGGCCCCTAATTTAGTCAATTTCATCTCTTACAATCACATGTCTTTTTCAGTTTGGTTCTTGGTTTTGGATTTCTTCAATCAAGTCTCTAATTACCATCAAACTTCAATATTTATGCAATTAAGCCCCTGATGTGACCAAATTAACCATTTAAAATTGCAAATCGACCTCTAGACTTTAATTTCTTCAAATTAAAGCTTAAATTGGCTTCAAATATCAATTTTTTTTGCAATGAAGTTCTCGATAAAATTAAGTAAGCCTTCAAAAACTCTTATTAAGTTCGTACCTATCCAAATTTATATTTTTTTTACCCCAAATAAAAATATTTTCACTAAATGGGCCTTTTACCAATCTTATACATGTTGGTTCTCCAGCTTTTTCACTTGTTATTTTTTTTTAAACACCAACTTGGTCAATCTTCTAGACTTTCTTCATGTATATCATCTTCTAGTTTAGATTTTCTTTTTCTATATTTTTCTTTTTTCTTTTCTTGATTTTTTATGGGATAAAAAATGAGTAACAACATATGTGCCCTCTTTACAATACTTACAAAGCAAAATTTCATCAAAATAGTGAGCTTGTAAAGAAAAAGTGTTTTTAATTTGGTATTTGATAAATTTCACTTTAGTCAATATTCTTTTAATTACTTTTAATTGCACTCATAATTGCCTCTCAAACTCTTAATTTCATGCAATTTCACCCTTATTAAACTCAATCATCGGCCTCAAAGTTTAACGTCATTTTTATTTTGGTCTTTGGTTTATGATTTGTGCACTTGGACTATTAATTGACCATATTAATTGACCATCAAACTTTTAATTTTTTTTAATCTGACCCTCGATTTGGTCAATTTCAGCCCCTACAATCACACGTCTGTTTTAGTTTGATTCTTAGTTTTGGATTTCTATAATCAAGTCCCTAATTGACAGTCAAACTTTAATATTCTTATAACTAAGCCTTTGATTCATCCAATTAAAGCTTTAATATTCAAACTTTAATGGAGTTTTGCGTCAAGAAATGTATTTTTTTTCTCTAGAATTTAAATTAATAGAATTGATGCCAATTTTGATTTAAATTACCTTAATTTTTTATTTTAAAAAAAACCATGTTATTAATTAAAAAAAGTATATATATGTTTCATCAGAACATATAGAAAATGCATGGATTAAAAAAAAATGATTTTGGCTAAAGAAACACAATCTTTTCCTCCAAAATTCAAAACTTTCAAACTCTTTCAAATATTTATTTTAATTTATGCATAATTAAATAAAAACGAGCTTTGAAATGATTCCACTGTCTTTTCTCTTTCCTTTATTCTATTGTTTATTGTCTTTGCCTACATTTATAAAATATTTATATGTCCATATATTTATTTATCTATCTTTCTTTTTTTTACTAGAAAAACCAACTTCTTATTTTACCTTTTGATTAATTTTAATAACTCTTTTTACAGTTTATTAGTTTATATATTTTTACATTTATTGCATTAAGCACAAACATGATCTTTTCATTTTTTAATTAATAGATTTTATGAAACTAGAAAACATATTCATAACTTCAGTAATTGTTTCTCTTGCATTAAAAATTAACTTGAAATATTGCTTAGTAGCACAGCACAAGCACAAGCACAAAAATTGCTAGTTTTTAAATCTAGTTCGCAACTCTAACCCAGCTATATACTTGAGCCACTGAGAAATTATATCAACGCATGAATTATTTGGTTAAATCTTAGTTAGATTTTTTTTAAAAAAGTACTTGTTTATATGACTGGGTTTTAAATAAGTCCTAATTAAGTCTAACCTGGCTTTTAAAATCGTGTTTGGAAGTGTAATTATATTTCAAAATGCTTTTTACTCGGAAATATATCAAAATAATTTTTTTAAAATTATTTTTAATAACAGCACATTAAAATGATCTAAAAACACCAAAAAATACTAATTTGAAACAAATAAAAAAATAAAAAAAATTTAAATTTTTTCAAAATCACTTTTAAAATGTAAAAACAAAAAGGATTTTAAAATTTTGTCAAATTAATTAAATTTGATTGGGATCAATTAATAAATACCTGCAATGCATTTTTTTTTTTTGTTGATGTTATCTTAAACAATTGAGAATTTGACACATCATATTATTGACATGTCATGTTTTGTAGTGAGAGGAGAGAAAATTGTTTTCAATAGAGTTGCTTTCATGTTATCTCGAGGAAATTCAACAATTTTACAAAATAATGCAATTTGAAAAAACAATATTCATATTTTATTTAATTTCTTCAAAAAAAGTATTACTTTTTTTAACAAATTAAATTATATATAACTAAAGCGATTAACATTTGATATTATAGGATTGATTCAACTAGTTTGACAGATCATTCATATTTTATTGTATTAATATTCAATAAAGTCATTGTTTTATGTTCATTTTGCAGTAGATGTGATTGATTTCTACGACTTACAATTGAGGTGTAATTTAGAGGTTGCTTATAATATTTAAATAAATCAATTCTTTATTGTAATAAAATTCAATTATAATATTTAATTTAAATTCAATTACTAAATAAATTAAATTCATATATTTAAAAAATTAAATTCTATTTTATTTAAATTTCTATATTATCGAAATAGAATTTTAATCCGCTACTCAAGAATGCTTATAGTTGAGACCCAAATAGAGATTTATAATTTTAAGCTTTGAAAAAGATTTTGTATAAGGTTTTTAATCTTAAGCTTATAAAAAGATTAGGCGATATGTTTGATTTTTATCCCATAAAATAATTAAGTTTAATCTTAATTTAAAAAAATTAGTATAGGTTTGATTCTTAACTAGTAGAAAGATTGAGTTTAATCTAGAGTTTGTAAAAGGATTGTGTAATAGATAAGGTCTCATGTGTTAAAAAAACCATTTATTTGAAAAAGAGTTGCTAGGCCTCAACCTACCTAGCCTATGGTATGAGCGTCCTTGCACCACTCTCCACGGTGTTGTTGGCCTCCGTTGTCGTCTAACCAAT
>Ga0325414_1003103_pt1 | contig 17170 bp, 8 predicted proteins | sample PopdelMetagenome_8_FD_206183 | JGI IMG/M metagenome (GOLD analysis project Ga0325414, IMG submission 206183) | Populus deltoides microbial communities from Bellville, Georgia, United States - Leaf-PdKOR-R3 | ecosystem: Host-associated > Plants > Phyllosphere > Phylloplane/Leaf | place: USA... | reverse complement strand
GGGCAGGCCGTCCATCTTCTCAGGGTTTTAGTTCTCACCCATAACAGCAGAGAATTACTGTGTCTTTGAAATGGAACCTGCTGCCACTACTGCTCAAGTGCCAAAGAAGAGAGGCCGAAAACCGAAGCCCAAAGAAGATCAACAGCAGCAGCAGCAGCAGCAGCAGCAAAGTGCTGGTGCCCGAATGAAAGAGGGAAGGAAGGCACAGCAACCCTCTATTGATGACAAGTACACTCAGTGGAAGTCTTTGGTTCCTGTTCTTTATGACTGGCTAGCCAATCACAACCTCGTCTGGCCATCTCTCTCTTGCCGGTATTGTTTCTCTCTCTCTTTTTACTAGGTTTTCCTTACATTTCTTGATTGTCAGATGCTTTCTCCCCTTTGCTCTTTATTTTTTAACGTTCTTTCTTGTCTAGGGCTTTTATTTTACCTTTGGTTTTGAGTGAACCAAAGCTAGGGTTTTTCAATTTGGTTACTTTGCTCCATTTCCATGGCTCTACCACGATTAAAGCTCAGTATGTTTTTTTTTAATCGATCGATGATGCTGTGATTAGGTGGGGCCCGCAGCTTGAGCAAGCTACTTACAAGAATCGCCAGCGCCTCTATCTCTCTGAGCAGGCAAGTTTTTTTGCTTATACTATATGAGCATCTTTCTGGTCAAACATCTGAAACTTCTGTAATGGTAATGAACGAAATGCTCTAATTTATTTTTCAGCAATAGATAAATTACGGAAGAGAACTATTCATCTGCTTAATCTGAGCAAGATGGCCAAAATCTTACTGCTCAAATGAGTCTTGAAGGCTGAAGAAATAAGCATTGTGCCATGCACATTGAATTTTTGTGATTCTGTCCCATCCCAATTAATAGACAATTAATTGCATCCTTACACTGAAACAACATTGAAACTTCAAGGTTTTAATGGTAATAATTGGAGCCTATGGGTTTGGTGTGCAATTGGTCATTCTTTTAGCTTGGAAAGGGCATTTTAATTTACCCTCTGACATCTCTTTCTAGCTGATGCAATGTGAGATTTTGTTACTCTGTTGATGGATTATGACTTGTGGTGCTGTGTTTACTTTCTTAATGTCTTTCCTGTAAGACAGTTTCTATAATGTCGTGATTACTGTTTTTGTGTCCATTCCAATGTTAACCTTGCCAATAAATATTACCTTCCATGATAATTTAGACTTTATTTGGTCACTTTTCTTCAGAACTGTTCTCATAACAAATGTTTTTCCTTTTTCTGGTTATTTTTCTTTATCCAACTTCTTTTGTGTGGCCAGACTGATGGTAGTGTTCCAAATACTTTGGTCATTGCAAATTGTGATGTTGTCAAGTCTAGAGTTGCTGCTGCGGAACACATATCTCAGGTGATTAATTATTTTCTGTTGTTTCTTTCTTCTACCTGCTCTTAACTTTTATTCAATGTCTGGGAGCCGAATATGAGGGAAAGGAAACTGAAATCATTGAAAATCAAGGGAAAGGAAGTTACAGGAGAGAAGTAATTTCCTCTCTTGTTGTTTTGGTGGAAGGAATTTGGAGGAGAATTAATGTGTAGAGAAAGTTTATAAAATCCTTTTTACCTTTCATTTTTATGGAATAGAAAAGTTATTATAAGGGTGAATGAGTAACCTTTTTCCATTATCTTTCCATTTTCTCTCTAAATTGGAGATAGATTTTTGGTGCTCAAGGAAAATTTTCACTCCACTTTCATCTCTTCCCCTCATTTTCTCTCTTGCCCAAACAAATTTAAGTAACTCTCCCCCATCACATTCCTTTCCCCTGAATTCTTTTCCCTCATATCTATCCTCCAATTACTTTGTCAAGTTCCTCAATTGTTTCTACAACTTAGTTTATGTGGTTAACATCTAATTTATTTACTTAATACCATTTGCTTTATCTTTTCAGTTTAATGAAGAAGCACGCTCTCCATTTGTTAAGAAGTACAAGACCATCATACATCCTGGAGAGGTATAGATTTCACATACAGAATGTACACAGCCATAATATATGTAGTTATTACAGTTGCATGCAGTGATGCAGATACATCAGCTGATTATTAAACTTTTGACATTTTTTTTTGGTATAAAATAGGTATCTACTTGATCTCTCTATTAAGTTTGTTGTAAAATTTTAATGCCACATTTCCTGTTAGAAAAAGGAGTATGGACTTGTACTTTTGCTGCATTGGCTCTTTACTCATGTCCACCCTGATCTTAAAGTTTTGCTCTGCTTTTAAAAGGCAGGAAATCCCATTTGAACTTGTTCTTCAGAGATTTTTTTGATATACTTTTTCAGGTGAACAGAATCAGAGAACTCCCCCAGAATAGTAAGATAGTGGCTACTCATACTGACAGCCCTGATGTGAGTGTCTTAGGAACCTATTGGTTTCTTTATTTAGGCTGAACCTATTCTGTTTTTGATTGTTTTTACGGTTTTGTTAGTTCCCATAATTTAATTTTGCCAGCATTGTACTTCTAAAACTTCAGGTTCTTATATGGGATGTTGAAGCACAGCCTAACCGGCATGCTGTTCTTGGAGCTACAAATTCTCGTCCAGATTTGGTAATTTGATTTTGAAATGCAGGATGCAGCATTTTGTTTATTTACTTATTTATCAAGGCTCTCTTTTTATATTTTTAATCAGCACTCTTAGTAGTTTTTGTTTTTTTATTGGTTTCGCTACAATGGAAAGTAGGGTCGTTTAGATGTTTGCCTTCTAGATATAAAAGAGTGTTGTAAATTGTGGACAATCATATGCAAATGCTATCGTGTTTACATGATCCTCTCCATAAAGCATTTTCTTGTACTACTGCTGCATTCCAGGCATATCATCATGCATTTGCACACCCTTTTTATATTTCTAGGGATTCATAATTTTCTATCAAAATGACCCTTTTTTTTGTGTCGCGTGCTAAACCATGTCAACTTGGAACTTTTTCCCACAGATTTTGACTGGACATCAAGACAATGCTGAGTTTGCCCTTGCAATGTGCCCAACTGAACCCTATGTGCTTTCTGGAGGTTGAAAATCTATTTTTAAGTTCTTTTTTCTTTTCTTTTCTTTTCCTTGTGATGGATGAATTTGGGGTGGATTGCTACTTGTGCTTGGTTAGAATATGAAATTTGTCCAGCAGCTTATTTGTGTTATTCTGTGTTTCTCCTTTTGTTGTCAATTTTTTTCTTCTTCTTCTTTTGGATTCGTATTATGGTGTCTACTTATTAATAAATGACTTTCTTAAAAGTTAGGACTAGATTGCTACTTGCACCAAACAGCATATTTGTCTTATTACATATTTCTTTCCTTCTGGTTGAAAAATGTATCTTGGTGTGTACTGTTATGCTGTGTCTCTTTAGTTTGGTTGGATGTTCATGATTCTTACAGGCACATCTAGATTGCTTGGATGGGGACTAGGACAAACTTGATTTATCTTGACAAAGATTTTCTTCAAGTATGGGTTGTTAATTGCAGGGAAGGACAAGTTGGTAGTTTTGTGGAGTATCCAGGACCATATAACATCATCTGCCTCTGATCCAGCCACTAAGTCTCCAGGATCTGGTGGATCAATCATTAAAAAGACTGGGGATGGCAGTGATAAAGCCACTGATGGCCCTTCTGTTGGACCACGAGGTATCTACCAAGGGCATGAGGATACAGTTGAAGACGTGGCATTCTGTCCATCCAGGTATCTCACATGGCCCTGGTTAAATGCATGTAGTCATCTCATTGTTTATTGTCTTAGTATTCAATGTATAATATCCATCTTTCATGAAATTATGATTTTTTTAGTCATCATTTATATTATGTTATTATATTCAGTGTATTATGCAAATAATTGAAAATGTGGCTGTAAAATTAATCTCGTTAATATGCTCTTATACTTTTCTTTAATTATAACTTTGGAAAAGCATTTATGATATGGCTTTTTATTTCTGATTGAGTTTATATGTCTTCTGAAGTGCGCAGGAGTTTTGTAGTGTAGGAGATGATTCTTGCCTTATATTATGGGATGCTAGAACTGGTACTAGCCCAGCTATAAAGGTTATTTGCCTCAGCTTTATATTCTTGGTCTTGTTATTAGCATCTGTCTTTGTAAATTTTTCTTGGATTATGGTTGACAAATCTTGTGGGTATTTATGAAGGCATTCCCAGTATTGATGAAGTGAAAACCTGATCTCATTGTTCTGAATGATGTTAATACTAGTGTGTACTATTCCTTACTCTCTGCACCTGACTGTATTGACTTTTTTATTTATCTATTTTTTTTACCATAATCTGTCCACATTGATTGGGTGTAGAGTTTTGATCAAGAAACTGAGTTATAACTTTTTTTTTAATTATTTCTTTTTAATATCTACTTCATTGAGCCAAAGTATCATTCATGTTTTGTATGCCTTTTTATCTGGTCACCATTCAGTGGTATTCTGTAGATTGTGCTTATTCACTTTTAAAATATCATTCATGTAAAAGCTCAGCTCTGACTATCTATGTTTTCCTGTTCTCCATCGATTTTGGTTTCTGGTCAACAGGTTGAAAGGGCACATAATGCTGATCTTCACTGTGTTGATTGGAATCCTCAAGATGATAATCTCATTTTAACTGGGTATGTTTCAATTTTATGCTTCCTTCAGTTATGCTGTGCTGTCCAGGTGTGGACAAGATAAACATTTTTAGTTTGGTTGATGTTTTGTGCTTGTAAGGAAAAAATTAAATGCCAAAGATTTTTTTAAGCTCTGCTTGTTTTTTCTTCAGGTCTGCAGATACTTCTGTTTGCATGTTTGATCGAAGGAATCTCACTTCTAATGGAGTTGGTTTGCCTGTCTATAAATTTGAGGGTCACAAAGCTGCTGTTCTCTGTGTACAGGTACTCATCAACCTCCTTTTGTTCCTCTCATACCCTAAGCCTTTTTCTTCAAAATTTTAGTTGAAAGTCATTTGTTGGCCCTGGAAGCTAGCTGTAAATGCTTACTTTATTAATCTCCATTTCTTTTTCAGTGGTCTCCAGATAAGGCATCTGTTTTTGGGAGTTCTGCGGAGGATGGTCTCTTAAATATTTGGGATTATGAGAAGGTTTGTATGTCCAATCTCCATACATGAGCTGGATTGCCTGTGCATGGGCATCAACCCATCTAATTGAATGCAAAATAGGTCTCTTGCAATGTAGATCTGTTTGACAAATCATTGTGAAAGTTAACGAATCCTCAAGAGAAGGGGAAAATGAAAGGATTGTATACCCTTTTTCTTGTTTGAAATGCTCTTTAAGAAATATTTAACTAATTATTTTCTAAGAAGCTGAAGAAAAGACCAAACTGTTCATCTATTTTTCATTGCATGTCCTCAGGATATATAGTCGCTTTGGACTCCTCTGCAAGAACACATAGTTCTGAATACATATGTAACTTGTCTTCTAGAAGTCTTATTTGGTTTCTGGATCTTCACATTGAGATAAAAGAAATTTTTTGTGTACGGGGACGCTTCCCATCATTTGTTCGCTGCATGGGTGGGGGATTCTTATCCCAATTGTTCTTGAGCATAGCCCAGCTTTCCTTATGGTGCTTTTGAGCTACACCTCATTTTGGTGAAAGCTTTTCCTCCATCTCTGCCTCAGATTTCAAAAGTTCTAATTAAAGATGCTTTGATTGTTTGGTTGAATTGTTGCTTGCTTCGCTGTGTGATTGGAACTTGGGTGATGTTTTACTAGCTTGCGTCCTCTATGTTTTTCTGTTCTTACAGGTTGGCAAAAAGACAGAGCGTCCGACTAGAGCTCCAAGTTCTCCTGCAGGATTGTTTTTCCAGCATGCTGGGCACAGGTTTGTACCTGATAGTTTTTCTCCTTGAAAACAGTTCCTTAATTGCTAGCAATTCTCAATGGTTTGTAATTGTTTTCTCATTTGTCTTCAGGATTCCTTTTTGAATACCTTGAATATATGTTTTCAAACCAGCATCTATCACTTGCGATTGAAAAAAGGAAATTCTCATCATTCAATATGGTGCATTAGCATTTGTCATTTTATATGGTTTCTTTATCATTTTTCTTCTCCATGCAGCTACATGAACCTCAATTTCTCTAGTTGCTGACTGGTCTTTGTTGGATGCAACCATCTCACCTGATTGTCTCTTTGCCTTGAATGCCTACCATATCTATATGTGAAAAACACTATTTTCTTCTACTTTCTGAATTTGGCTTTTAGGAATCATTGGAAACATCTCTTTGTTGCAAGAAATATTTTTAAGAGATGTGTTGAACCTGATCTCTCTATCATGTTAGCTTTCTGAAGGTTCTTCTCTCCTGAGTTTCTTAGACTGCTAATGCACTATTAGGTGTGGCTGGCTGAAGCATGAATGGTGAAAGCTCTGACCAACCACATTCATACTCTTAACCTGACAAATTTTTGTGATTTAAGATACATACAATGTTAAAACACATGCCTGTCAAATTAAGGAAAGCTCAAATGGCCTCGACTTTTTTGTGTTTAAGTGTTTGTTAATGTCTTATCTACCTCGGTTTAAAGATTCTCATGGTTTATTGAAATCAACTAACAGCTCTAAATTCACTGTAAATAAGCATTTTTCTCATCTTTTGCTTTGGTCTTCACATGTTTATTGTGTTTTTCCTAGTCATATTTAATCTACTTTATATGTTTGATTGATAGCAAAGCGCATCTTCAATATTTGAATCCTTGATTCTTTTTTGAAATTCTCACGTATTTCTTTATGGGCTGATAAGTAATCATATATTTTCTTTTACTGTCATTTAGGGATAAAGTTGTTGATTTCCATTGGAATGCATCTGATCCTTGGACGGTGGTTAGTGTCTCTGATGACTGTGATACCACTGGCGGGGGAGGGACACTGCAGGTAATAGTTGCTTTCCATGGAAATGTCATATTGTGCAAGTGTATGGATAAGTTGGTAAAACATAGAGTATGAAGGATGGGAATTAAGTTTCAAAATTTTGTATCACTAAATCTAAACTTCTAGAGATATCATTACTTTTTCTTTTTCTCTTAGAATGCTTTTAAAGATGTTTCTAATTTGAGTCATTGGGGTAATGCTTAAATTTGATTTAATAAAATGTGTGCAGATATGGCGCATGAGTGATTTGATCTACAGGCCAGAAGATGAGGTTTTGGCAGAGCTTGAGAAGTTCAAGTCACATGTGGTTTCCTGTGCTTCGAAGCCTTGACATGGACTTGGAACAAGACCTGTATGATTATGGGAATTAACACTACTAGTTTATCGTATGGATTTTTAGCTGTATTCCGTTTTCTTGCCTAGGACCGATAGCAGTTAGAGGGGACGGATGCCTGTGTAGGTGGATTTTTGTAGAGATGTATTTGTGCTCCTCTTCTTCTGCCCTTTCCAGATTAAATTCGGATGTTTTCTGGATTTAGACTCTTTTAAATTTGCATTGGTCAAGGATTTGGCGTGGATAATGTGACAGGAAAAAGGGATCCGAGCAGCCTGCAACTTTGCAGGGGTTTATATTGTTGCTGTTGTCATTTGTTGATCTCAGTCTAATTCGTGTGTAGTGTAGACAGCATGCATGTCCAATTAAGTGGATAAACCCGTGAAGCGGTCCATCTGAGAATATTCTGACTATCAGATAAAAGATTTTGAGCCTGTCGGAGAACCATCCATCAGTAGGATAAAGTTGGAACTGTTATTGTGTATTTTTCCTTTCATCATTGAAGTTGAGCTGAAATTTAGATTTACGAAGGGTTAAAACTCGGTTTTCTTATTTCATATTAAATAAATTGAATTCGTTTCAAGACTCTAATGGTAGAAATTCACTTGAACTATTCATGTCAAATAAATAATACCTTCCCTGCTTGTATCTGAGAAATTGTATGGGCGTTTCTTTTCATTTCAGCCATCTGTCCATCTCGAATATGGCATTTATTAGAGGCTAATTGCTTGAATAAGAGTGGTAAAAATTATATTTTAAAGTGTTTTTTAGTTAAAAATATATTAAAATAATATCTTTTTATTTTATAAAATTTATTTTTGACATCGCATCAAAATAATTAAAAAAATTAATTTAAAGATTTGTTTTTCAAAAAATAGTGAAACAACGATTCAACTGCAATGCCAAACAGTTTCTAAATTGATTAGGTTTGTATTGAGTTTAAAATCATTCCATACTTTTAATTTTAGTTTTAATTTTTTTTAGTTCGCCTGTTATGTTTGTCAAAGTTTTTATAATGAAACCAAGGCTATTGTCTCGTATGTTCGAAATAATTTTCGCAATGTAGCTCATTGATAATGCAACTAGGTGCATTAGACCATCCATAAAATATAAAATCTTTATCTACTCATGAACGTAATCTCATCATTAATAGCAATAATCTCATACTAGGTGCATTGTTTAATGTATCAAGTACACAGCTACACAACATGAAATAAATAATAATCCACCATACAAAATCATATTGTTTACTTAAATACACATATCGTTGACAAGAACAACTCATTTACTTAGTGCATCAACTAGTTTTTTTAGGCTACCAGACTATTGTTTTAAGAAAAATATGAACTCTAACAGAAAAGATACCCATTTGGCATGCCAATGAATTAACTTTTACAACCCATTGATGTACTTTAACGTTTCGTAATCAATAATAAATATGAACTCCTTTTGCATTAGGTAGTGTTGCTAATGCTTCAATGACTAAACAATAGCATAAAACTCTATATGATATTTACAATAGTTTTTTTTTAAGCTAGTAAGCTTTTCATTGAAAAATGCCACGAGGCGCCCCTCTTGACTAAGAACACTTCCAATCCCCAAACCCAAGGCATCGCAATTCATCTTAAATAGCTTGTCAAAATCAAGAAGAGCCAACACATGAGCTTCAGTAATCTTTTGCTTTGCTAATTAGAAGCTAGCTTCTATCTTTTCCATTCATTGAAAAACATGACTTTTGAGGCATTCAATAATAGGTCCAATTAGTGCTATAAAGATATGGAAGAATCACTTATAAAAAGATGTCAGCTCATGAAAACTCCTAACATCATGAATGCTCATGGGAGTGAGCCACTCCATAATTGCTGACACCTTAGATTTATATGTCTGCACATCATTAATATATACAACAAATCCCAAAAAAATGATAGTATTATTAAAGAACAAACAATTATGTGGTTTATAAACAATTGCTCATGTTTTAATGTGTCAAATAGTCTATAGGTGCTCCACTCTAAGTATGAGTTATAGATCATGATTTCATCAAAGTAAGTTACTACAAACCCGCCCATAAATGGTCTCAAAACTAAGTGTATGAATCTTATAAAAGTACTAGGTGCATTGGATAGATCAAATGATATCACCATCCACTTATACAACCCATGTTGTGTTTAAAAGTTGCCTTCCATTTATACTTTGGCTTGATCTGTATTTGGTGGTAGCTGCTTTTAATATCAGTTTTTGAGAAAACTTTAAAACCTATTAATTGATCTATAATATCATCCAATTATGGCATGGGCTAAAAATACTTCATATTAATCTGGTTGATAGCTCTGCTATCCATAAATATGCCTCATTTTCCATTTTTATTTGTTACCAAAAGGGCTAAAACTATACAAGGACTTGTACTTTCTCAAGTTTAACTCTTCTTCAATAACTTTACCACATATTGTTGTAACTCTTTAGATTTATTGGTCTAAGTCTATAAACTGGTTCATTTGGTAGGCTAGAACATAAAATCAAGTTGATCTAGTACTAGATGTCTCACATAGGAGGTAGCTTTGGGATAATTCTTCTAGCATTAAGTTTGTAAATTCAACTAAAATCCTTTAAACCTCAATGATAAACTATGATAGAAGTTCAAGGGATTTTGGTTTAGCTGCAACATAATCACTCTTAGGCATCAATACAAGAACTTCCATTTCATTCCCTACTTTCTCTATAAACTATGATAAAGAAAAAAAAATTATTATCCTTACTTGGTTTAGCCTTAACAATTCCCCCCTCACCTGGATGCCAATATTACATGCTTTCCTTTTATGTTAAAGGTGTATGCATTGTGTCACTTGTCATGCAATACATTCCTATTATACTGTTAAGGCCTTCTAATAATATGTGAAACATTTATACAAACAACATCATACCAATCACTATCATAATATTTTTTGTCAATGAAAAATGAAACAAGATATCATTTATCCATGATTACCTTGCTATCCCACTTCAATGAGGTCAGTTTATAGGGATTAAGGTGATTGTTTATTTTGAGGCATGACTTCTTTACTGCCTTTAATGATACAATGTTCTCACAACTACCATTGTTGATGATCAATTCCACGTTTTGCATAGGGGTTTTTTCCCCTCTTTTTACACTGATTTTTTTCTTATTTTTATCCCCTTTTTCAATTTTGTTTTGTTAGTTTTTTAGATTTGTCTTCTATTGGTTTAGTCTCTTATAATTATTTTTAATTTTACCTGTTATCATTTTGTAATTTATAAATATTCTATCAAATTACAAATATTTTTCAATATCACCATCCCTATGATTTTATAATCTTTCAAACTTGGTCATAATTTTTCTAACTGCTATTTATTTTATTTGGGATCATTTTTAAATTTTTTTAATTCATCCCCCTTGGGTTTTTTTCTTTCAAATTTTTTCCTAATTCTTTTTTTTGCAAGTTTTTTTATTGATATTTTTTACATGATTTCATCCTTCAATATTAAATTGATTAAGAATTAAGTTTCTTAATTGAACCCTTATCCAGGATTTTATGGGTTACGAGTTTTAGAGATTATACTAGGTTTAAAAAGTTTGCCTATATTTGCCTGGTTTTTTTTATTTTTTTAAACTAATGTTTTCCTATTTTTTTATTTTTTTTGTTATTGTTTACGGTTTGCCTTCTATTAAGTTAACCTTAAGTTCATGACAAGGATCACCGGTTTCAAAGGTTAATGTGGGTTCACTTTTGTTTTTTTTTCTTTTTAAAATTGATTTATTTCAAAAAAAATTTCTGCTTTTTTTTTTCTATGAGATTGTCTCAAAATTTTGTTAATAGAAATGAAAATTTCAAGTTTACCTAATTTAATAGGGATTGTTTTGTTTTTTTTTAACAGTTTCACCTTACAACATTGTTTGTTCGATAATCTGGATAGGCTCAGGTTTGGTTCTTAAAAAATATATAAGTAATATTATGCCATATATATCTCCAAATAAAATAAGGAATCCTTGCCAATCAAAGAATCAAAAAATCATAAGGAAAGAGAATCCCAAATCAATTAGAAAAATAATGTAATTTTCATACGATAACATCTAACATGTATCAGATAGCCTTACCAAACTTCAATTAACCTGAAATTTGCCTTAACTTAGAACACCTCTGGAATCACCTAGTAAAGTTTAAAGTCAATCCAACAGTCAGATTTTGATTTATACTCAATATCATAAAACCAGACAATAAAAAACATTAAACCCAAAATAACCTTTTTAGTCAATTTGGCCCACAGACTTGCAATGAACTTGATTAACACCTCAATTGGATTCATTGATGTCATAAATTGATATGCATAAAAAAGGATATACCATTATTGTGTGTTGCTTTATAAATGTTCTCTTTTTACTTGGTGTTTTATATGGATTTTATACCTATAAAACTCACCAACTTGCTGGAGGATGTAACACAAATAACAAAGCACAATCAGCCCATGATACCATTTCAATAGTTGTATTGTATTCAAATTAATTATCATAGCATGCCCAACCACATATTGAGCACAAACATGTCTAGCATGACTATCATCATTGTGTGAGCTTATTTATAACGAGATGACGTACAAATCACATAAGTATATGACCCTCTCGAATGTTAGAGCTAAATCGAATCCACCATGTAGAGTAGTATTGTCTATGTAGTTTTCTCAATATTAGATTTCTATAAAGAATTGATCATCAATCCCACTTTATTACCATCATTTTAGCTTTTGCTATTGGTCCATTATTTGCTAGATTTCAAAGGCCGCGTATTCTAATCAGTGCAAGCATATTGCAGAATTTGAAGTAGATTTATTCATACCTAAAAATGAAGGTGTCTACTACTTTCTCTAATCTCAATGAAGTCATCTAGGAAAAAACTAAGAATGAATATTTCACTCCCAAAAGAAAAACTTTTTTACTTGTTGAAATTGCTAATTGAACATGGATCATTTAAAATACTTTGATAGGTGGTCTATTTTTAATTTATGTTTTGTAAACTCTCCTTTATATTTTCGTGGAAAAGGATTTATTCTTCAAATCTTCCATTCCCTTGAAATTGTTTAATGTTTTTTATATTTTTGAGAATTTATTGATGGAATGGCTTTCAACTTAAAAACAAAATAATATAATTGTTGTTACCCATTTTTGGGTCCCCACAAAAGAATAAAAAACAATTGTAAAAAAAAAACCAAAAAATATATAGCAGTGAAAAGAAGATATAAGGGCCCCCAGAAAATAGATAAAGATTAGTTGAGAAAGTTCAAAAATACAAAGATTAAAATTTGACAATATATTTTTTACTAATAAAGGACTTATTGACAAAATAAAATTCAATTTGAGGAAGAAAAATCCCAAATCAGATATTTAAGAACTCAATTATATTTTATTGAGAGATTAATTGAGTTTATGAATGGTTTGATTGCAAGAAAAATTGATTTTTAAGTCAATTTAGGCTTTAATTGAAAGAAATTAAATTTTAGGGTCAAAATACAATTTTTAAGAGTTAATTTGGTCTAATAAGGGGTTTAATTGCATAAATATTGAAGTTTGATGGGCAATTAAAGACTTGATTTAAGAAATCCAAAACCAAGGACCAAATTGGAAAAGGCGCGCCAATATAGGGACTGAATTGATCAAATCAGGGGCTAAATTAAAGAATTTGAAAGTTTGTTGATCAATTAAGGGTCAAAATGCACAGATTCAAAACCAAAGACCAAAGTGAAAAAGACGACCAACTTCAAGGCGAACATTCGAATTTAGCAGCAATGCAACTGAATTGATCTTTAAAATCAAAATCTCAATTGAGGGCTTGATTGAACAACTCAAAAATTAAGGACTGATTTGGGAACAAAACTTTTTGGTGCCCTTTTCTTTTAAAATAAAACAGCGTGTTTTGTTCGAAATGACGTCATTTCCACTATTCATTAAAAAAAGAGCTACAAACGATGTCATTTTGATGGCACTGTTTGTCATCATCTTCCCCTAGACACGCAAAGGCAGGGGAAAAAGATTTTCCTTCCCCTCCTTTGTAGCATCTCTCCCTCTCACTTGCCCAAAAATCCCAACACAACCCACACCCTCGCATGGCCTACCACCATGATAAAAGGGGCAGAGAAGACAAGCATGCGAATGGCTACATAGAGACCCACCCACCCACCCACCCTACCCTTTCACCATGACTGGAAAAGGGTAGGGTAGCTCCCTCTCCCACTACCCTTTATTACTAGATGATAAGAGGGAGACGAAAAGGAGACGAAAAAACAGAAAGAAAAAAGAAAAGAGGGGGATGAGAAGACGAGAGATGAAGAAAGGAGATGAAAAAAAAAGAAAGGCAGAAAGGAAAACAAAGAGTGAAAAAAGAGTGGAGAAAAACAGGGGAGAAAGAGAACAAAATATTAAAAAAAAAAAAAAAAACTGAGGAACCAGAGGGGAATAAGAAAGAAAAGAAAAGGAAGCATAAAAGATAAAAGAAAGAAGAGAACAGAAGAGAATAGAGGAAAAACAGTAACCTTTCTCTCTCTATCTCTCTCTCTGTCGTTTGAAACACCGTTGTCGTTATTTTGTCTAGTCACCATCAGCACCACCATCAATGCAACCGCTAGGTTAGCCTCCCCTCTTCTTCTTGTTCCTTCTCTAGTGTTCTGCTAGTGAACAGTGGAGAATGAATTATAATTCACTATTCACTGTTCATATAACATGTGAACAGTGGAGAGTCTTCTCCAAAATGATCGGGCCAGGTTCGGCCCAGTCCCATAGAAACAAAAATATTTATCGGGCCAACACTTTTTTGAGTCGACATCGGCCCAACCCCTGTCTTAGGCCGATGTTGGCCTAGTTGTTTTAGGCCAACCTCGATCCAATTTCTTCTAAGCTGATTTCGGCCCCACTAGGATGGGCTGGGCCCATCCCTATATATATATATATATATATATATATATATATAACAACAACAACAATTACAAAACAAATTCAAAATCCTTTCAAAAAAAATTTTGGTTTTCTCGCGTATTTTTCTACCAATTTTGATTAATATTGGTTTATATTTTTATATTATAAAAATACAAATCCGGTATTACAATACTTGGTTTCTCTGAAATGTTGCCAAAAAAAATATATGGAAAAACAAAAAAAATATCTTGTTTTCATACATATGACCAAGTCTCTTAAAATATAAAAAATATATAGCAGTGAGAAAAAGATATAGGGGCGCCAAGAAAATAGACAAAGATTAATTGAGAAAGTTCAAAAATACAAAGATTAAAATTTGACAATATATTTTTTACTAATAAAGGCCTTATTAATAAAACAAAATTCAATTTGAGGAAGAAAAATCCCAACTAAGATATTTAAGAACTCAATTATATTTTATTGAGAGATTAATTGAGTTTATGAAGGGTTTGATTGCAAGAAAAATTAATTTTTAAGTCAATTTACACCTTAATTAGAAGAAATTAAATTTTGGGGTTGAAATACAATTTTTAAGAGTTAATTTGGTTTAATAAGGAGTTTAATTGCATAAATATTGAAGTTTGATGGGCAATTAAAGACTTGATTTAAGAAATCCAAAACCAAGGACCAAATTGGAAAAGGCGCGCCAATATAGGGACTGAATTGATCGAATCAGGGGCTAAATTAAAGAATTTGGAAGTTTGTTGATCAATTAAGGGTCAAAATGCACAGATTCAAAACCAAAGACCAAAGTGAAAAAGACGACCAACTTCAGGGCGAATATTCAAATTTAGCAGCGATGCAACTGAATTGATCTTTAAAATCAAAATCTCAATTGAGGGCTTGATTGAACAACTCGAAAATTGAGGACTAATTTGGAAACAAAACTTTTTGGCGCCCTTTTTTTTTTATATAAATAAAACAGCGTGTTTTGTTCAAAATGACGTCATTTCCACTATTCATTAAAAAAAAGAGCTACAAACGATGTCGTTTTGATGGCACTGTTCGTCATCGTCTTCCCCTGGACGCACAAAGGCAAGGGAAAAAGGTTTTCCTTCCCCTCCTTTGTAGCATCTCTCCCTCTCACTTGCCCAAAAATCCCAACACAGCCCACACCCCCTCATGGCCTACCATCATGATGAAAGGGGTAGAGAAGACAAGCATACGAATGGCTACATAGAAACCCACCCACCCACCCTACCCTTTAACCATGACTGGACAAGGGTAGGGTAGCTCCCTCTCCCACTACCCTTTATTACTAGATGATAAGAGGGAGACGAAAAGGAGACGAAAAAACAGAAAGAAAAAAGAAAAGGGAGGGATGAGAAGACGAGAGATGAAGAAAGGAGATGAAAAAAAAACAGAAAGGAAGAAAGGAAAACAAAGAGTGAAAAAAAAGATGAGAAAAAAAGGGGAGAAAGAGAACAAAACATAAAAAAAAAAAAAAAACTGAGGAACCAGAGGGGAATAAGAAAGAAAAGAAAAGGAAGCATAAAAGATAAAAGAAAGAAGAGAACAGAAGAGAATAGAAGAAAAATAGTAACCTTTCTCTCTCTATCTCTCTCTCTGTCGTTTGAAACACCGTTGTCGTTATTTTATCTAGTCACCACCAGCACCACCATCAATGCCACCGCTAGGTTAGCCTCCCCTCTTCTTCTTGTTCCTTCTCTATTGTTCTGTTAGTGAACAGTGGAGAATGAATTATAATTCACTATTCACTATTCATATAGCATGTGAACAATGGAGAGTCTTCTCCAAAATGATCGGGCCGGGTTCGGCCCAGTCCCATAGAAACAAAAATATTTATCGGGCCAACACTCTTTTGAGCCAACATCGGCCCAACCCCTGTCTTAGACCGATGTTGGTCCAGTTGTTTTAGGCCAACCTCGACCTAATTTCTTCTAGGCTGATTTCAGCCCCACTAGGATGGGTTGGGCCCATCCCTATATATAACAACAACAACAACAACAAAAATTCCAAAACAAATTCAAAATCCTTTCAAAAAAAATTTTGGTTTTCTCTCGTATTTTTCTACAAATTTTGATTAATATTGGTTTATATTTTTATACTATAAAAATACAAATCCGGTATTACAATACTTGGTTTCTCTGAAACGTTGCAAAAAATATATATGGAAAAACAAAAAAAATATCTTGTTTTCATGCATATGACCAAGTCTCTCAAAATATAAAAAAATATCCCATATCGTATTTTCATACAAAATAAAATTAAAAAAAAATGTGTTAGTATACATTTTGGGTTTTAATAACCAGTTTATTAAAGTCATGAGAACTAGGCTTATATTTTAAAAATACCAAAAAAAAATATTTTATTTTCTTTTAGTGTTTGAGATTATGAATTTATACGTAAGATATATTCTTGATATTAAAAAGTTAGTTCTTTTTTATTAACATTAGAACGGTTAAAGTTTTACCTGATAATATAAAGATCTACTTATTAAGAAGGATTTGTCTTCAACCTTAGACAACCCAACAATCAGAGAACTAGTTTAATCAGATAAATAAACAATGCAGCTTACCTGAGGTAAGGCGTATTAGAAGTGTTAATACCTTCTCTTTACGCAATTAGTCCCCGTACTCGATTCTCTGAAATCAGTTAGTGTTCCTAGTGACAAAAATATTAGGTAATGACTCTTATTCCCTATTTCCATTGATAAAGGACAAGAATTCCTTATCCTATCCATTTCCCCACACCATATACACTTGGAAATTACTAGGAGGACGTTCGTCAAGACGCCGCACATATGCAACAATAATAATTTTTTTTCATATTTTTTATAACAATTTAAACTTTTACAATGTTTAATATTGTCAAACATATGTGACGACACAAAGATATATCATTTATAGATAATAATTAAGTTTTAACCTACATGATGAATTAATATTTGAGAAAATTACCCTTGACATCCTATAATTTAGTCAGAATTGAACTTATTGAGTTTTGCATAATTATAATTTCCAACCTAAACTTTATGTGT
>Ga0325414_1003102_pt1 | contig 17170 bp, 17 predicted proteins | sample PopdelMetagenome_8_FD_206183 | JGI IMG/M metagenome (GOLD analysis project Ga0325414, IMG submission 206183) | Populus deltoides microbial communities from Bellville, Georgia, United States - Leaf-PdKOR-R3 | ecosystem: Host-associated > Plants > Phyllosphere > Phylloplane/Leaf | place: USA... | reverse complement strand
TGTCTTCATGGCGTCATCCTTATACTTCTCATTTACGAATCAATATTCGTTGGGTGGGGGTCTCCGTTTTCAATAGTGCTAGTGCCTAGGTACAAGTTATCTTTGTGTCACACTCCTATCAAACCTGATTTACTTGGCTTTTTGGGAATTGGTGTCTTTAGGTGTGGGTTGCGTGACATGATCATGAGGTTCGCATCATTTGGTATCAGAGCTTGGCTCTTTTAATCAGGCTATATCCTTTTGAATTTTTTTTTCTCCTTGATTTTGCAGTATATAGAAAACAAAATTAGTTATTTCATTTGGTTACTGTCCAAAATATATCAGTTTATTAGTTTATTAGTTTCTGCCGTAGAAAACTAAACAAAGGAAAATTGGACCAAATCAACTCGGAATTAGCTCAAATTTGATACTCTTATTACTGGGGTCCTAGTCACATCACATATTAAGTTTGGGGTCAATTGCATATCGTTGGCTTTGGATTTCAATTTCGGGTCTAATCAGGTTTGATTCATAACGTTTTTGCGTCAGTATATCAAACCTTATCATAAATTGCTCAAACATTATATTCTGTCTATTTAGAGTTGATATCGCACTATATCTGAAATTTTAGCTCAATTGGACATTATTTACTTTAGGTTGCAGATTCCGACTTAACTCGTCGTAAACGAGTCTATTTTGCGTTGACTTTTGAAATTTGCTTTCTTTCTGTTGTTTTCATTTCTTGAAGTTTATTTTCATCATATCCAACATATTTGGGTGTTGTTTCATCATTTTGCATATTTTTGTTTCTGTTTTTATTCGAGTCTTCAATTTCGTTCATATTTCGGATAGACTCGCTTGCTACTTGCGAGACTATCATCGCAGTTTTGTTTTGCTTGTTTTCTCATTTTTATTACTTCTTGAGTCACATATATTTATATTTGGATTGCACTACCATGGTGGTTTTATTTGGTGTTGGTTGCAGTTGCGCAAGAACCGCAAGAAGGTGAGACGAGAGGTGTGAGCGTGTGAGGATATTAAGAGTGTTTGAGCGAAACACGAGCGATGTGAGGATTGTTTTTACCACTAACCAATTCTTGCAGGTACTATCATGTCAGATCAAAATAACACACCACCCCCTCCAGATGTATAACTTAAATTCCAAATGCAAGCCATGACGAAGATGATGGAAAGAATGAATTTCGTGATGGGGAACGTGTGTGACAGACTTGAGAAGGTGGGAAAACAGGGTATTGTGGCTGAAACATGTACCCAAGATGTGATAAAGGTTGGGGCTGAACCGAAATCAAACAATGACAGTGGGGCCGAAAGGCCAAGGTGGGCTGATTATGAGGATTTTAAGGTGGACGTTGATGATATTATTGATGATGGTTTTAAGGATGAGACCATAGGCCATCAGGAAGGTTTTCAGCAGCCTAGAAACCGAAGGGATTTCATGTATTTTGATGAGGTGTTATGGCAAAAGAAAAAGAGGATTCAAAAGGAGAGGTGGTATCAAATGGAGAAAAATAAAGAGATTAGTGCTCAAAAAAAGAATCCAAGAGTCTATCCTGTATTCTAGGGGAGATGAAGCAAGAACTTGATGTGCTAACGACAACAATCAATGCCCAACAAGCTTCAGAAAGAGAGGAGAAATACGCTGCAATGATGATATTCGAAATAGAACGGCTGCTACTTTCATCCAAAGTTGTTGGCAAAAATTGTTGGTGATTCGAGGACGAATCATCTTGAAGAAAGAGGGAATGATACGATCCAGGAAAGGTCAAATTCAGATTTTGACGTAAAATGTGCAACTATCCAGTTTTACTGCAACAGTCATAATTGTCAATCCAACCGTTGGATCGAGCTGAAATTTTACGTGGACCCTCCCCATATGATTTTCTACCTTGGTTTGAACTTTCAGTTTCATCGGAGTTCAGGAAGATATCGAAACACGGGTCAACAGAGGCTATACGAATTTTGTTATTTACTTCCTTTTGACTTGTGTACTTTCTATTTGGCTAGGATTCTTTTCCTAAAAGGATGTGGCAGCTTATTTTGGAAATCTACTAATTCTACAAAGATCTTTAATTGGCTACAACATAGTTTCCAAGTGTGGCAAGGATTCATAATTATTTCAGAATCCTTTTCTTACAAGGATTCCTTATTTATACCATTACCAAGTCAAAATGAAGTAAATAACAAAATTCATACAGCCTCTGTTGACCCGTATTGAGATGCCTTCCCGAACTCCGATTGACTTGCAATTTTAGCCCAAGGTAGGACAACATGTCAGGAGACTCCACATAAAATTGTAGCCCGATTCAACGGTCAGATTGAAAATTATGACTGTTACTGTAAAACTGGATAGGTGCACTTTTTACATCAAAATCCAAATTTGACCTTGCCTGGATCGTATCATAGCCTCTCTCCATTTCTCCTTCTACTAATAACATTCTAATCCCACCAAATCAATGCATAATTCGTAAATTTGATGGCTACCAATTTTACTTTCTTCGCCTCGGAATAGTTATCGCAATTAAAAATCCAATCCACCTTTCTCTCCCTTTCTTGGTTCTCTAAAGAATTGAAAATGACTTATCAAAGAACAACTGTCTTCTTAGCTATCCTTATACTTCTCATTCGTGAATCAATATTCGTTGGGTGAGGGTCTCCGTTTTCAGTAGTGATGGTGCCTAGGTACAAGTTATCTTTGTGTCACACTCCTATCAAACATGATTTACTTGGCTTTTCGACAATTGGTGTCTTTGCGTGATCACGATGTTCGCATCATTTGGTATCAGAGCTTGGCTCCATTAATCAGGTTATATCCTTCTGAAATTTTTCATTTCTGGTTGTTTCTGCAAAAAATTTCCTTAGTGTCCAATTTCTTCTTCTTCTTGATTTTGTAGCATATCAAGAAAAATTAAATCGGTACCCAGGTGAAAGTGGAGGTAAAACCCGAGGAGTGAAGAAAGTAAGCTTGTGTGATGATAATAGTGTGGAAAAATTAAAGAAACAACATAATTTTTATGCAAAAGGAGCTCAAATCATAGCTGTGTTTTTCACTAACAAGCCTATAATCTTTCTTGTGTATAAGGAGGCTTATTTTAACACTAACAATCTTGATTTTGCTATTCCTAGTGTGGTTGTTTCTTTGTTACAAGAGTTTGATAATGTATTCTCTAAAGACATCTCTAGTGGATTACCACCATTAAGGGGAATTGAACATCAAATTGACCTTGTACCCGGAGCTTCGATTCCTAATTGTCCAGCCTATAGAAGCAACCCTGAGGAGATGAAGGAGATTCAAAGGCATGTTGATATAATCCAGGCAGGGTTATATTCGGATTTTGACGTAAAAGTGCAACTATCCACTTTTACAGCAACAATCATAGGTCTCAATTTGACTGTTGGATCAGGTTGAAAGTTTACTTGGATTTTCCTGACATGTTGTCCTACCTTGGGTTAAAATGTCAGGTTAATCGGAGTTCAGGAAGGCATATCAATATGCGTCAACAAAGGCTGTATGAATTTTGTTATTTACTTCCTTTTGACTCATGGATTTCCTATTTGGCTGTGATTCTTTTTCTAAAAAGATGTGTCAGCTTATTTTGGGAATCTACTAATTCTACAAAGATCTTTAATGGGTTGCAACATAGTTTCCAAGTATGGCGAGGATTCATAATTATTTCATAATCCTTTTCTTATAAGGATTCCTTATTCATCCTAGCTACAAAAAAGGAAAGAAGACTTCAGGATAAATTCTACCTTCAGATCAGATTTCCTAGTCTATTCGGGACTTCTTAATGGTGACAAATCTGATTCTAGCATATTTAGGATGATAATTTTCAGATTTTTATTATTACTTATTTGAGTCAATTGTAAGTGGGCTTAATATAAGTCCACCTAAGGGGGGTCCATTAGGCTTAATTGCAAGTGAGCACCACAATACTGGTCAACAGAGGTTGTATGAATTTTGTTATTTACTTCCATTTGACTTGTGGACTTCCTATTTGGTTATGATTCTTTTCCTACAAGGATGTGGCAGCTGGTTATGGGAATTTCCTAGTTCCACAAGGATCTTTAATGAGCTGCAATATAATCTCCAAGTGTGACAAGGATTCATTAATGTTTCAGAATCCTTTTCTTATAAGGATTCCTTATTCATCCTAGCTACACAAGGAAAGAAGGGCTGGTGGTATTTAATGACAAATTAGTTATTTTTATTATTTTATTTTGTTAGCTACAGCCCAAGGCTTGTTTGGGCTTACTTAATACTTTGTTTTCAGTTAGAATCCAAGGCTTGTTTGGATTAAGTTATGGACATTTTCAGTTTAGGGTTTTGGGTCAGTTTTGAGTGGACCTCATATAAGTCCACATAAAGGGTCCATTAGGGTTAATTTTTCAACTATTTAAACTCATGTAAGCTAAAATTTCAGCAGCTTTGATGATAATTACTTCTGAATTTTTCAGTTTTAATGTTTGAGAGTGATTCTTGCATTCTTCAGTTCCTGAACGAACTGAATTTGACTTATCAAAGATTAACTGGCTTCGTGGCATCATTCTACTCAATCAAATAGTGTTGGTGCCTTGGGGCAGGTTTGCATTGTGTCACACTTCTATCAGACCTATTTCAACTTTCCGGGATCAGATCTCAATTTTGATTGTGGGTTGCGTGACCACGTGATCATGAGGTTCGCATAAGTTGGTATCAGAGCACGTGATCATAAGGTTCGCATAAGTTGGTATCAGAGCTAGGCTCCGAAACAAGGTCATATCCTTCTGTTATTTTGTTTTTTTTTTGTGTTCCTTTAAGTTTTTCAGCGATTGCGTCCATCTTCTTGTTCTTCGTGTCTACGTCATCCAAGCAAAAAAAAAGATGTTATATTTCATCTTGTTATTGTCTTTAATCATATCAGTATATTAAAAAGAAAAAAGAAAGAGAGAGGGAGGGATTAGTTGAAATTTGAAGGATCATTCAATTTTTGCTGCAGAAACACAACTCTTGGAGAACCATGAGAAAACCACCTCGAAATCAATTGAAACTTCATATTCCGTCTATTGGGGGTGCGATCGCATCATATGTAAAATTTAGGCTTATTCTGATATTGTTTGCTTGAGATTTTAATTCTAGGTTCAATTTTGCCGCAAAAACACTACTTGTAGTGAACCATAAGCAAACCACCATAGAATCAATTGAAACTGAGATTGGAGATGATATAGCACCATATATTAAATTTGAACTTATTTTGATATCGGCTTCTGGAGGTTTTAATTGTAGGTTCAATTTTACCGCAAACTGATCATACACGGGGTTTGAGTATCTAGACATAATAGAACGACCTATAAACTGAGATTTGTTGTTTTCTTCATATCCTAATACTATGTATTAAATTCGAGGTCATTTGGATTGCATTTTCTTTAGGTTCCAGAATGGGGTTTTTTGTAGCTGTGACAGGTTTGTTTGGTGTTCTCTTTCAAAATTTGTTTTGTTTCTGTTGATTTCATTGCTGCCATTATACTATCATCATATTTTGATATCTGGTTGTTGTTTGAGTCATTTTCATGACTTTCACATTTGTTTGTTTGTTTTTTCGATAAGTTCTAGTCCAAACAAAAGTCAGATTCGCAATCTTGAGTCTAAATCAGTGTTCTTCCTGTTTAAACTCTATTCTAAATCAGTGTTCTTTCAAATTTTGTTTTGTTGCTGCCCGCCTTTGATGTCCTTAATTAGCTTGGAGTTCCTTGTTTAACTTGGACAAATAAGAAAACAAATTTTGAAAGACAACACCAAAACAGGTGTATGATGATCAAATAAAGTTAAAGAGTGAGCATGAGGCGATGGAGTGAGAAAATCAAGGTGAGGAACAAGGGGAGAGAAGACCATCAAATTTGGCTAGAACCCAAACCACTACAACCCATTCGGCCACCCATCCAAACACAAACAAATATTCGGCCAACACTCTAAACAAATCAGACCATTCGACCACAACTCAAAAACACCCAAACCTAGCCGAGAGTGGAGGTAAGACAAGAGGAGTGAAGAAAGTTAGGAAGGGTAATGAGAATTGTGTGGAAAAACTAAAGAAACAACCTAATTTTTTTTGTTAAAGAGGGTGAAGTCAGATTTGCATTTTTCACTAACAAGCCAATGATTTTACTTGTGTACAAGGAGGCTTACTTTAATAGTAATGATCTTAATCATATTGTGCCTAGTGTTGCTATTTCTTTGTTCCAGGAGTTTGATAATGTGTTCCCCGACAATACTCTTAGTGGATTACCACCATTGAGGGGGATAGAGCGTCAGATTGATTTCATACCTGGAGCTTCAATTCCTAATCGACCAGCTTATAGAAGCAATCCTGAGGAAACGAGAGAGCTTCAAAGGCAAGTTGATGAGCTTATGGAAAAGGGATACATTCGTGAGAGTATGAGCCCATGTGTTGCACCCGTGCTCCTTGTGCCTAAGAAGGATGGGAAATGGAGGATGTGTGTTGATTGTTGAGCCATCAACAATATAACGGTAAAGTATAGACACCCCATTCCTAGGCTTGATGACATGTTAGATGATTTACATGGATCTTGTATTTTCTCTAAAATTGACTTGAAAAGTGGATACCATCAGATTAGGATGAAAAAAGGTGATGAGTGGAAAACAACATTTAAGACGAAACATGGTTTGTATGAATGGTTTGTAATGTCGTTTGGACTTACAAATGCACCTAGTATGTTTATGCGTTTAATGAATCATGTGTTGCGTGCATTCATAGGCAAGTTTGTGGTTGTGTATTTTGATGACATTCTAATCAATAGCAAGAACTTAACTGAGCATCTTGATCATTTGCGTAATGTACCTAGTGTGTTGCGTAATGAGAAATTGTATGCTAAACTTAAAAAGTGTGCCTTTTGCATGGAGAAAATTGTGTTTTTTGGCTATGTTGTAACTGCACAGGGTAACAAGATGGATGAGGAGAAAGCTAAGGCCATCCGGGATTGGCCTACACCCGAATCGGTAATTGAGGTAACGAGTTTTCATGGGTTAACTAGTTTTTACAAGCGCTTTGTGAAAGATTTCAGTACAATAGTTGCAACCTTGAATGAAGTTGTTAAAAAGTCAATTGGGTTTAAATGGGGGGAGGAACAAGAATTGGCTTTTGTTCTTTTGAAAGAGAAATTATATTCTGCACTTGTTTTAGCTTAACCTGACTTTACGAAAGCATTTGAAATAGAATGTGATGCATTTGGAATGAGAATAAATGTTGTTTTGATGCAGGATCGGAGACCTATTGCGTATTTTAGTGAGAAGTTAAGTGGAACGACCTTGAACTATCCCACTTACGACAAAAAACTCTATGAATTGGTAAGAGCACTTGAGACATAACAACATTACTTGTGGCCAAAAGAGTTCATAATCCATTTGGATCATGAGTCCTTAAAACATTGAAAGAGAACATCATAGTTGATGGACTTTCTTGCAAGTATGTTCTTTTACACACCATGAATACTAGATTGCTAGGCTTCGACTATGTGAAGGAATCGTATGATAATGATTATGACTTTGCCAGGATTTATAATGCATGTGGACATTCATCTTCTAGTAAGTTTTATTTGATGGATGGTTATTTGTTCAAAGAGAATATATTGTGTGTTCTTGCTAGTTCTTTGCGTGAATTGCTTGTTCGTGAAGCACATGGGGGTGGTTTAATGGGTCACTTTGGGGTTGCGAAAACCTTGGATGTATTGCATGAGCATTTCTATTAGCCAAAGATGAAAAGAGATGTGCAACGAATTTGTAAACAGTGCATTGCTTGTAGAAAGGCAAAATCTAGAGTACAACCGCATAGACTATATACACCATTACCTGTGCCTACTGAACCTTGGGTAGATATCTCTATGGACTTTGTTTTACGTTTACCTAGGTCAAAGAAAGGTAGAGACTCTATTTTTGTTGTGGTTGATAGGTTTTTTAAAATGACGCATTTCATTACATGTAATGAAACAGATGATGCATCTCATGTCGCAAACTTGTTCTTTAGGGAGATTTTACGTTTGCATGGCATTCCTAAGAGTATAGTGTCAAATCGTGATGTTAAATTCCTTGGCTACTTTTGGAGGACCTTATGGGGAAAGTTGAGAACTAAACTCTTATTTTCGACAACATGTCATCCTCAAACATATGGACAAACTAAGGTAGTGAATAAAACATTATCTCAACTTTTGCGTGCTATAATTCAAAAGAATTTAAAAAGTTGGGAAGAATGTTTGCCTTTAATTGAGTTTGCTTATAATAGAACTGTGCATTCAACCACTAGTTTTTCTCCTTTAAAATTGTTTATGATTTTAATCCACTAACTCCTATGGACTTAATTCCTTTACCTTTTGAAGAAAGGGTAAGTTTAGATGGTGAAAAGAAGGCAAAGATGGTGAGACAACTCTATGAAGGAGTTCGACTGCAAATAGGGAAAAAGAACAGACTTTACGTTTCTAAAGCAAATAAGGGACGTAAACTGGTTGTTTTCCAACCCGATGATTGGGTTTGGGTGCACATGCGTAAGGAACAATTTCCTAACCAAAGAAAATCAAAATTACAGCCTCATGGTGATGGTCCATTTCAGGTTTTAGAGAGAATCAATGACAACGCACACAAAATTGACATTCCAGGTGAGTATGGTGTTAGTGTTACCTTTAATGTTGCTGATCTTATATTGTTTGACACAGATTTTGATTCGAGGTCGAATCCTTTCGATGAGAGAGGGGATGATGTGGACCAGCCCAGAAACACCAGCAAGGACCCATTACAATTTTAAATGGTCCAATGACTCAGTCCAAGACAAAGGCATTGAAAGAGGCATTGAATGCATTGATTTTGAATGTTTCAACCAAATCAGAATTGAAAGGTCCATTAGAGTATCAAGAGGAGAACCTAGTACATCTTATCCATGTGCAAGAGGGGTCCAATACAACCTTATCTAGGCCATGAGGTGAGGACAACAAAGGAAACAAAAGAATCCTACTACAACTTGGAAACAATATGGTTGGCTACCTTTTCCTTTTGTTTCTAGGATTAAGGGGCTGCATGGAAGGCTATAAATAAGCCTTGAATCAGTTCTGTAATATTTTACTTCCTTCTCTTCTTCTCATTATAGAACATGGATTTAATATTAGGAGTTTTATTTTATTTTGTTAGCTACAGCCCAAGGTTTGTTTGGGCTTAATTAATACTTTGTTTTCAGTTAGGATCCAAGGCTTGTTTCGATTAAGTTATGGGCTTTTTAGTTTAAGGTTTTGGGTCAGTTTTGAGTGGACCTCATATAAGTCCACATAAGGGGTCCATTAGGGTTAATTTTTCAAGAACTATTTAAACTCATGTAAGCCAAAATTTCAGCAATTTTGATGATAATTACTTCTGAATTTTTCAATTTTAACGTGTGAGAGTGATCCTTGTATTCTTCAGTTTGTGAACGAACTGAATCTGACTTATCAAAGATTAACTGGTTTTGTGGTGTCATTCTACTCAATTCAATAGTGTTGGTGCCTTGGGGCAAGTTTCCATTGTGTCACACTCCTATCAGACCTATTTCAGCTTTCCAGGATCAGATCTCAATCTTGATTGTGGATTGATTAACCATGTGATCACGAGGTTCACATCAGAGTGTGTGGCATCAAATTGAAAAAAGGAATCGTGTGTATGCGACCAAAGCTAATAAGGGGCGCAAACATGTTGTGTTTCAGCCTGGCAATTGGGTTTGGGTGCATATGCATAAGGAGAGATTTACGGCCTATAGGAAATCAAAGCTACAACCACGAGGAGATGGGCCATTTCAAATCCTTGAGAGAATCAATGACAATGCTTATAAAGTTGATTTGGCAGGTGAGTATGGTGTTAGTGCTACCTTTAATGTTTCTGATTTTACTCTGTTTGATGTAGGTGATGATTCGAGGTTGAATCCTTTTGAAAAGAGATGGGATGATGAAGATCAACCTAATACCAAGCGTAATCATGCCAGCGATCCATTGAAGGTGCCAATTGGGCCAATTACAAGAGCTAGGGCAAAGAAGCTTAAAGAAGCATTAAATGAGCTTGTTCAGAACTTATGGAGCAAAATGGACCTAGAAGGGCTTGAGACATTTAAGGAGCATGAAGGATAACCTATATTTCATCTAATTCAGGTCCAAGAAGAGCTCAATTCATGTGGAACAAGGAGCTGATGCATCCGACCCCATACCAGCCTTGTTAGGCTTGTTTTTTTCCTAATGCTACAAGGATAGAAAGTCAGCAATTTATTCTTCTAATTAAGTAAGGAAGTTGGCCAGATCTTGTTCCTAAAGAAGGAAGGATTATTTAATGTTTTTCCTAACCTAGAAAGGAAAGTAATTAAATTAGCAATAAAAGAAAAATTTGTTTTCTTATTTGTCCAAGTTAAATAAGGAAATCCAAGTTAATCATGGATATCAAAGGGGGCAGCAACACAAATTTTTCTAATCAGATTTCTCCTAGTTTATTTGGGACTTCATAAGGATGACAAATCTGATTTTAACATATTTAGGATGATAGTTTTTGGATTTTTATTATTTTCTTCTTAGTCTTTGGGTCAATTGTAAGTGGGCTTCATATAAGTCCACCTAATGGGGGTCCATTAGGGTTTCTTTAAGTCTAGAGTCAGTATAAATAAAGGCATAACCAAACATGTAAGGTTACATAATTTTTAGATTAATAAGATTTCTTGTTTGCCTCACTTTGTGTGTGTGTGTTGGTGGGATAATCTCCGTTCCTTGGTTCTCTAAAGAACTGAAAATGACTTATCGAACATCAACTGGTTTTATGGCGTCATGCTTATACCTCTAGTTCTCGAATCAATATTCATTAGGTGGAGATTTTTCATTTTCAATAGTGCTGGTGCCTAGGTACAAGTTATCTTTGTGTCACACTCCTATCAAACCTGATTTACTTGGCTTTCCGGAAACTTTTCTTGTTGTTCTCTCAGCTATTCCTCGTTGTTAATCTTCTTTCTTTTATTTAGTTCAGCGACTTATGAAGTTTCGATTTTGAATTTGAGATTCATAAGGATAATCACTAATGATATATTTCTCCACCTAGGGTATTTTTCACTAGTGACCGGATCTATCAAACCATCTGATTCCTTCTTGATCAATACCAGAAGCTTCCAGTCTTGTTTGATGCTTTCAATGACTTCTAAAGTGGACTAGTCTTGTTCAATGCTAGAATTGTGATAATTTGACCGTCTTTGGCACATGTTGTATGCCCTTAAGCTGTCTAACAACAAAAATAGGTGCATAGCTGACATATCTGATTATCCCAATCAATGGCACCCACTGTCTTTGTCTACAACTCATTAGACAATTTGTTGCTCTCATCCACAGAGCTTTCCACTTAACTTCTCCTTGCGAAATTCCATGCAGTTTTGTTTTCCACTTCTCTTCACTTAGATCGTTCCATTCTTTCTCTTTAACTATCTCCAATGGTTTTTGACTAAAGTACTATAAATTATTAAATATTAGCTTCTTGATTTCTATATGGCTAATTAACTATATGTATAGTAGTTGTTCACAACATCTTATTAACCCTTTGCCAATTTTCCTATAATGATTGAGTGTCAGGATAGTTTCTACTAGTATTGCCACGGTGGGATTTATTTGATTGTTTTCATTTTCAACAAAAGCTGCAGTCGCCTCTAAACTGATTATTCCCATCAGGTTCGAAAATAACACTAATCCAAAGATTCCCAAAGTGAGTATTATGCTTTTTTATTCAGCAAATATAGAGTCATTTTTTCTTCTTTCAAATATTTCTTCTGTTATTTTCCACTTCAATCCATCAATACTTTTTTTTCTTTCAAATACTTCTTCTACCAGTCCAAAGTCCTGCAATGTGAGATGCTTAGGGTTAAGTATGCCTTAATGCAACAATGTTTATCTAGGGGACATATGACATGACCAAAAGATTGATGTCTTCTCCGAAGTGTAGGAATGTCGAAGTAATAAATAACCTAACAAGACCAGGGTCGAACCACAGGGAGGTTAACTATATAAATTATAGTTAACAACAACAACAACAATTATAAGTTAAAGAGAGCTTTGAGATGTGATATTGATTTAAGGATTAAACAAGGATAAAATAATTGTCAATGTTAGAGGATCCACTAATGGTATTTCAAACAAGTATAGTATAAACTCCTTTTATTACTCAACTAGAAAACCACACACAAAGGAGGTTCCAATCGGATTATAAATTGTTAACATGATTACATTAGTTATCTTATTCGAAAATACTAATACTTGTAAATGTTGTCAGGCATTCATCATTATAACTTATGTTAACAACAAATCAAGTTCCTTGATAGCACAGGAGTCGGTTATACCATACAGTTGGGCTATTAAAGTGCCAAGTATTTGTTGTATTAAGGGTTATACAGCATAAATCTAGATTAACCATTTAACAAACAAAGTATTAAAAGTGAACAAGATAACAAATATAAAACATGTTAGTATCCAACATTAAGATCCATGTTGAGTTTATATTATACTTATTCTTACACCATTAGTGTAACCTTTTCACTTTGACATGATAAACTTAGCTAAACATGATGAAAGAGAGAAACATAAAAGCATAAGCAAGGGATTAATATAAGCAAAACTTAAGCATTACAAAATATAAAGAGAGAGCAAGAGCATGATCTTGATCTGAAAACCAAGATGCCTAAATACATGGCAAATGCCTCCTTTTATAGACCAAAATTCGAAACTATTGATTTGTTGACTAATTGTTGAGTGGATGGCCATATCTTGATTTGGTGACAATCCTTATCTTCTTGTTTGCCAAAAATGTCATTGATAACATCATAATTTGAACAGACTTAAATCATGAAAGTTCTAGGAAATTATCTCAGCTTTCCAAGATAAAAATTTGAGGTCATTTGGACTTCTAGAACTCAAGATATGGGCTGAACATTGAACAAAATAATATGTTATTAATAAAATCAAAAGACACAAATTTTTACAAACTAAGACTCGAATCGTAGTTGTGATTTTGGCTCACATCTTCCCTTGGTTTTACGTCCAAGAACGGCTTAAACATCGTCTATGGGTCGGGGATAGGCTTCCCATCCAATTTTCTTAAAAACTGGCAAACAGGGTCTTTTTTTATCAGATTCCCAAGACTAAGTTGATCATGTTCTTTATGAAAATGGGGCCATAAATCATGAATTGCACGATGCACATCTCCACTAAGATGCGTCTCAAGAGTCAATAGAAGATTATCTAAAGACCCCTTACTCAGGCCATCCTTAATGAATTGTATTTTATCTTCACGGTTTATAGATATCATTCCTAAAGAACGACATTGTGCATTACAAGTCCATCTGGCACGTCGATGACAGACTTTTAGTCATTTTGCACGACGTTTCTTTGCAAAAGTGCTTTTACCTGTTCCAGGCATGTATGAAATGAAAGAATATGACTCACCTGATAATTGAACCTCTGCTTTAATTAGCCAATGAATATCTTCAGGAATTTCATGATTCATTAACAACCTCAATCTTACACACCTAGCACGGTAAATTTTTGTAATCGCATTCTGAGGCAAAGCGGGAAAATAATTTTTCAATTTTTCAAGAGCGGTGTCCATTTTTTAGATGAGAAGTGGAAAAAAGAATGCAAAGAGAAGGAACAAGAAATTGAACAAATATATACACAGATATCAGTTATCATGGAAAACTTAAAGAACCGATTTAAGAGTCACGGAGTACCGTTATCCACCATTTGACCGGGATGAGGGAGACCAGCAAAACAAGAGTCACACCAAAAAGAAACACTAAACCAATGTGAGAAAAACAAAATAATCAACCTTTATCTACAGGATAATTCAAACTAATGGATTCATTTTAACTAGGAAAATTATCAAAGTAAGCTTTCAAACGATGTCCATTTACCCTAAAAACATTGTCATTCTTTGGATTCTTAATATCAAAGGCCTTATAAGGACACATATGTTTCACAATAAATGGACCGCTCCATCTTGATCTTAGCTTTCCAGGAAATAAATGGAGTTGAGAATTATAAAGCAAAACTTTTTGACCAGTATCAACTTTTTGACAATTTTCACAAGTTTTACAGAATGCATGTGTGCCCTTGAACATGGTGGGCAAATAAAATCCATTTTATAAGATTTTCGCAGCTGTCTTTTTTAACAAGAAATGACTCCCACATGCTTCAGAATGACAAAGTTTAATGACACTACTTACCTCATTGTCCGCAATGCATCTTTGAAATATTTGATCAGGACAATATTTGAATAAGTAGGGGTCATCCCAATAAAAATTTTGCACGTCGCTCAAAAACTTACTTTTGTCTTGAGTACACCAATGAGTTGGCAAATCTCCTGTAGTAAGAAAATTGATATTTTTAGCAAACCAAGGCATTAAACTAAGAGAAAGTAAGGATTCATCAGGAAAGTAATCATTGATTGGTGTGATGTCGAATGTCGAATCTATTGTCACTCTTGACAAAAGATCCGTATCAAAATTTTCAGTGCCTTTTTCATTCGTGATTTCTTCTAGAGAATAAATTATTTGCAAATCTTCAGATTCATCCAACTCAATTTTACTCAAAGTAGATTTAAGTTGATCATAAACTAATTCTTCAATAAAATCTACTTCTTGTAAATCATTATCATCTCCAGGTTGCTTGCAAGTGTTGAAAATATCCATCTCCAATGTTGTGTTTCCAAAAGATAGCTTCATCAGTCCATTCCTACAATTAATCAATGCATTAGAAGTTGCAAGAAACGGACGTCCTAAAATAATAGGAAATGAATTACATGCTTCAAGAGGTTGTGTGTCCAAGACAATAAAATCCATAGGATAAATGAATTTATCGACTTGTACTAACACATCTTCAATTATTCCTCTAGGCACTTTTACAGATCTATCAGCAAATAAAAGAGTTATAGAAGTTGGATTTAACTCACCTAGATTGAGACTTTGAAAAACTGAATATGGAAGTAAATTCACACTAGCCCCAAGATTAAGTAAAGCTCTTTCAATTTTATGTTCTTCAATAAAGCATGAAATTGTAGGACAACCAAGGTCTATATATTTCAAAGCATTATTGTTCTGAAGAATATCACTTACTTGTTCGGTTAAAAAGGTTTTCTTTTTCACATTCAGTTTTCTCTTCACAGTGCACATATCTTTCAAAAATTTAGAATAAAAAGGTACCTGTTTAATAGCATCCAGCAAAGGTATATTGATCCTTACCTGTTTGAAAGTTTCAAAGATTTCAGAGTTGTGATTGACTTTCCTTTGTTTGGTCATGGCATGTGGAAATGGAAGTGTTGGTGGGGAATCAGTCTGTTCTTTGCAATATTCAGATTGAACCCCTTCCTTACCCTCAAAGATTGACTCATTATCTTTCTCACAAGGTTCAAGAATGAGTTTTTCAATAACCTTACCATTGTGAAGAGTGATGACTGATTTGGCTTGATCCATGTGTTGGTTTCCAGAACTACTTGCATTTGCACTGTATTGCCCCTTTGGATTTTGCTGTGGTTGAGATGGAAACTTACCTTTCTCTTGAAAATTGAGAGCAAATGTCAATTTTGCAAGAGTATCTTTAAAATCTGTCATGCTTTGAGCAAGTTGAGTGTTCATTGTCTCATTCTTTTCAATGAATGCATGCAATGTTTCCTCAAGATTTCTTCTAGGAGGTGGAGCATAAGGAGGTGCATATCCATGAGAATTTTGGAAATTATAGTGTGCTTGAAATGGTGGCTGTGAAGTTTGTGCATTATTATTATCACTCTTCCAATTGCAATTTGGGTGATTTCTCCAACTAGGGTTGTATGTTTGCGAGTATGGGTTATGATTGAGCCTTTGGAAACTGTTTACAACATTGGCTTGTTCATGGAGACATTCCTTAAAAGAAGGCAAAGTTGGACAATCATTGGTTGAATGTTCATTGGTTTCACAGATTTGACACACAAAATTTTGAAGAGATTTTAGTTGACCACTCTTTTTTAATTCTAGTGCCTCGACTTTTTTAGCTAAAGATGCAAACTTGGCTTGGAGGTCATGATCTTACCTAAGGTTGTACATACCTCCACTAGATGTATGAGGTTGGGTTTTACTTGGTGCCTCATAAGTTCCTGTAGTGTCCCAATTTTACGCTTTTTCAGCTAGCAAGTCTAGGTACTCCATTGCTTTATTAGGGTTTTTATCCTTAAAAGTTCTATTGCACATCAATTCAATCATTTGCCAATCTTTAGGAGTTAACCCTTTATAAAAATATGAAACCAATCTCCATGTTTCAAAACTATGATAAGGGCAAGTATTAAGAAAGTCTCGATATCTATCCCAACATTGGTAAAATGTTTATCCTGGTTTTTGAGTGAAAGTGATGATTTGTCTTTTGAAAGAGTTTGTTCTGTGAGATGGAAAAAACTTCTTTAAAAATTGTTGTTGCATTTCATCCTAAGCACGAATAGATCCTGGTCTCAAATTTTGTAGCCATGTTTTAGCTTTATCTTTTAATGAAAAAGGAAAAAGCTTTAATCTAATGGTGTTCATGCTACAATTTGAGTCATTATAGGTGTTGCAGACCTCCTCAAATTCCCTTAAATGCAAGTATGGATTTTCTAAATCTAAGCCATGAAAAGAAGGTAAAAGTTGAATAATGCCTGGCTTAAAATTAAAATGAGATGCATCAGGAGGAAAACCTATGCATTAGGGTGCACTTGTTCTTGTGGGATTCATGTGGTCTCTAAGTGTTCTCACTCAGTTATTCTCATCATGAAGCGACTGATTATCTTCTTCGGCTATATTTTCTGAAAATGATGAGGATACCCTACAAAGTCTACCACTAAATGTACGTGACCAAGCTCTCATGCACGTGTAGGAAGAGAATAAAAGGAAGAAAAGAAAACGAAGCAAAACAAAACAAAAAAAACAAAAGTTAGATGAAATGAAAAGTGAAAAAAAAATAAAATAAATACTATAATTTGTACAAGAATTTACCTCCCCGACAACGGCGCCAAAAACTTGACACGACCAAAAGATTGATGTCTTCTCCCAAGTGTAGGAGTGTCGAAGTAATAAATAACCCGGCAAGACCGGGGTTGAACCACATGGAGGTTAACTATATAAATTATAGTTAACAACAACAACAACAACAA
>Ga0325414_1003101_pt1 | contig 17170 bp, 6 predicted proteins | sample PopdelMetagenome_8_FD_206183 | JGI IMG/M metagenome (GOLD analysis project Ga0325414, IMG submission 206183) | Populus deltoides microbial communities from Bellville, Georgia, United States - Leaf-PdKOR-R3 | ecosystem: Host-associated > Plants > Phyllosphere > Phylloplane/Leaf | place: USA... | reverse complement strand
GAAGTTGGAGATGATATTGGAAAATACCAATCATGAAGAGCAGCTGGGCGCAACACAAGAGTCATTTGTGCAAGGCTATATGACTCCATCGTATAGTTTTGTTCCTGCCGCTAGAATTATTTGCTTGCCATCTATGTGGATCCAAAATGGTAGTCTTTAGGCTCAACTCATAGCATCCACTGGGTTTGCTACTCTTTCAAGTCGTGACTCAAGGAACTCGAGATTTGGTAACTTCTGGAACATAGACTCCAGCTTACTCGCCAACATAGTAAAGTGAGTGGGTGTCGAATGGCATGCTAGTTAAGATATTATGAAAATATATTAAAAAATAATATTTTAAAATTTTATTTAACAGTTTAAAATTTTGAATTGAATTAGTTATTTAACATGATATTAAAATTTTAATGATCAACCAGTTATAAATTTAAATTTTATTTTTTTCATTTATTAAAAGTCACTGATTTTACCATTGAAAAATTTTTAAATTCCATAAAAAATAATTGTTTTACAGGTATTAAATTTTTTATTACCAATCATCAATTTTTTAAATTTTAAATAAAAAAATATTGACGTAAACTTGTTATGATACTCTATCTAAATAATTTAAAGCTTTTAATTTTGAGCATATTGAACACCAAAATATATCAATCATGAATTTTTTTTTTTTGTTAATGAAATCATGAAACTTGAACATTTGTAAGTGGCATTTTAATTTATTTTTTTATATATATGAGTAATGTTTTGATAAAATAACTTTAAAATTGTTATTAATTGTGGCATAAAATGAAAAGAATGTAAATAAATTATTGTTTTATAAGGAAAAAAAAATATACTCTGCAGATGCTATAGTACTGGAAAGTTATTGTTAAAAAAAAAAAGTGACGTTAATAAATAATATCAACATAATTACTTGCTTCTCCAAGAACGAATTATTCCTGAAAATATAAAATTGATAAGTAGTTTCAAAGACTTTAATGAGAGAGGGAGAGAGCATTAAAAGCAAAAAACAATCCTTTCTTCCTACTTTGGATTTAAAAAAGGCAGCTGCCATGTTAGTGAATCGAGTCTTTCAGTAGTGTTTCTTCGGTTCTTAGTGTTTGGAAATGTAGTTGTATATGTATTTTTAAAAAATTAATTTTTTTAATTAAAAATTAATATTTTTTGTATGTTTTGATGCGCTGATCTCAAAAATAATTTTTAAAAAATAAAAAAATATCATTTTGATGCATTTCAACATAAAAAACACTTTGAAAAGCAATCGCAATCACATCATTCCCCAACAAGCATCGGCAGCCCAAAACCAAACAGGTACAAGAATAAATAAATATATCGGCCAGTTTTAGGACCCTGTAAACGAAAGAGATGAATCGATAACCTTGATGGGGATGCTAGTCATATAAATTTGCTTTATATTTTATATTGATCCTCAAAGTTTAGAATATCTTAATTTTGAGTCTTCAATCTATTATTTTGTCATCTGCATTATATAAATTGTTTGTCGCCGGCTTATGTCGATGCACTTGGACACTTTGTTCCATAGGTTTGTACCTTGGACCGGGCCGGGTCTGAAAACTATGCTTTGTTCGGTACTAAAAAATAAATAATAAGGTTGTCATTGCTACAAATTGAAAATGCTAAAGATATTGACAAATCTTAAATGTCAGGTATCAATGCGAAACATTTGACAAACTAAAGGGACGAAAATATAATTCGCCCTTTGAACATTCCAACACCAAGCATTTAAAACATTTCAGCTCCCTGTTTTGACAAATGATAGAACTTAATAAAGACAAAGAAAAATTATTTCCATATGCTTGATACTGTATAACAAGAAAAAAAGGTGTTTTCTAATTAAATAGCTTGACAAATGAGTTTTTTTAAACTTTTTTTTTAAACCCCACACACCAAATAGCACCAAAACTAGCCTCTTGGTCTATTCTCTGCTGTAGTTAAATTAATTTTTTAAAAAAATATTAAAAAAATAGAGAGTTTTTTTTACAGTCATCCAGTCTAACTAAATGGGTAAATATTAAAACCTCTTGTATCACCTCTTTTTTTAACTAAGTTTATAATAAAACCACATGAGAGCTTATCCCATTTAAATTAATCAAGATACATATTTTAACTCGAATTCAAAATTTATTATACAGATCTCGAAATTTTATCATTACATTACATACCTTGGGACTCAAATAAACAGAACACTAAAGGAAAAGAAAGAAAAAAACGAGAGATCAAAAATGAACAAAACCAAGGGTTAAAAAAAGAAAAGAAATATTTTCTCCACGACATACTTTCTTTTACAATTTCACACAAGAAGCCAAAAACCACAGGAGAGGACGGATCTTGGGGTCCTATTGATTCACGGTTAGTGCATGTGATTCATGGTTAGTGTACGTGGAACACATTCACTCACTGCATAAATTAGCATTCATTATTTTTGTTTCTCAATACGTCAAATCCTTTGATGTTGATTTTATATATATATATATATATATATATATATATATATATATATGAGATGATATCTCGCACGCTGTGACGGGTTTATAAAACAAATATACTTAATAGTATTATAATTATGAACCAGCGTTAGATAAATAATAGAAATTAAAAATATAATGGAGTAAATATTTCATGATGAAAAAAAAATTGTGTTGGTGATCAAAAACTTAGAGACTGAACAAAATGATTTGTAGCAATTTACAGTGTTTTGTGAGGAAATATACAGTACTTTTGCCACATGATTTAGCTTTTCAATTAATAAAAAGCAAAAAAAAAATTACAAAGCTAAATTCTTTACCAACTTAATATAAAAAAAAAACCAACAAAGATAATTTTGGAAGGAAAAAAACCCATGAGAAAAAACATTGCAGCAATTGACAATGTTTTGTGAGGAAAACTATAGAGCTTTTCCCAATACAATAAACTAAAAAACCATTTAGAAAAATATTGTAGCAATCCACAGTATTTTGTGAGAAAAACTTCAACGCTTTCCTCATATGATTTAACTTTATTGTAATTATAATTTTTAACCAACTTAATATTCAAAAAACAATCGACAAAGATAATTTTCAAAAAAATCATAAAAAAATCACATGGGAAAACACTGCAACAATTCACAGTGTTTTAAAAAAAAAAATAACAAAACTAAATTCTTAATCAGCTCAATATTAAAAAAAAAAATTGATAGAGACAATTTTAGAAAAAAAATAACAAAAGAAACACCAAAAAAAGAAAAAAAATCATGTTGGAAAAACTGTAGCAATTCACAGTGTTTTGTGATGAAAGCTACAGTGTTTCCCCACATGATTTAGCCTTATTTGTAATGAATTGTAATTGTAATTCACAAATAACTCAATATTTAAAAATAAAATTGAAAAAGATAATTTGAAAAAAATTATAACAAAAAAAAACCATGCGGAGAGACACTGCAGCAATCCCCAATGTTTTATAAGCAAAACTACAATGCTTTCCCCACATGATTAAGCTTTATTACAAAGTTAAATTTTAACCAACTCAATATTAAAAAAAAAAATTGATGAAGATAATTTTAGAAAAAATATTAAAAAAAACACAAAAGAAACTGGAAAAAACCATGTGAGGAAAAATTGTATCAATCCATAGTGTTTTGTGAGGAAAAACTTGCATTTATTTGTAATTGCAATTCTTAACTAGCTTAATATTTAAAAAACAAAATTGACAAAGATAATTTTAGGGAAAAACATAACAAAAACAGAAAAAAAAACCATGTGGGAAAAAACACTGTAGCAATCAGCAGTAATTTTCGAGGAAAGTTATAGTGTTTTCCTCACATATTGTAACTGTAATTTTTAACCAGCTCAATATTAAAAAATAAAATAGAAAAAGATAATTTCGGAGAAAATCATAAAAAAAAACCAAGCAGAGAAACACTGTAGCAATCAACAATGTTTTAAAGAAAAAAATTACAAAAAAAATTCTCGATCAGTTAAAAAAATCAACAAATATAATTTTGAAAAATAAAGAAATAAAATAGAAAAACTATGTGAAAAAACATCGCAGCAATCCATAGTATTTTAAAGAAAAAAATTACAAAGCAAAAATTTTAATCAGGTCAATATTTAAAAAATAAAATCAACAAAAATAATTTTAAAAAAAATAAATGAAAAAAAAAGCAAAAATAAGAAAGTTGAAAAAAAAATTTAGAAAAAAAACAAAAAAAAAGGAAAAGTTAGCAAAAAAAAAATGTGGATTACTGTTGTAATCCACAGTGAATTGTGTATGGAGAACAGTTATAGTTTTTAACTTTTTAATGCACAATGAAATTACTTAAATATCTTTACAATAATAATAAAAAATTATCTTTAATCCAGGGCCATTTTCATTTTTTTTTAATTTATTATTTTATCGAGAGCATTATAATGCACATGCCATCATGTAAAAAAACATCAATAGAGCGGATGTGATATTTTCTAGTGATTAACCTTCCTTTTTTACTGTGTAGTTGGAAATATCACCACATTTTTTTCCTCTCTGGTACAATGCATGCCCATATTGGGTGGATTGTTTATTGTTAATAAACCTTTTTTTTTCTCTTTCCTTCCTTTTTAATTACAAGTTGGTCTCTTTTTTTTCAACTTTATTTCTTATTTTTTTAATTTCTAATTTTTATCATTATCTTTTTTAAAAAAATTATTTCTTTTGGTTTTTAATTTATCATAAATTTTTTTTACTTTTCAATTTGATCCTTAATCTTTTAATTTATGATATTTTTCATTGGTTATTTTATAAAAAATTTATTGGTTTTCAATTTTATCATTCATTTATGGTGTGTTATTTTTTTTTTCAATTTGATCCTCATTCTTTTCTTTTCATTAAAATTATTTTTGTTTTTAGTTAAATCATTCAATAAAAAATTTATAGTTCCCTCTAATTTATTTTTAATTTCGATTTCACCTTCATTCTCTTAATTATCATTTTTTTTTTAATTTTAGATCCTCTTGTGTAATTTTGTTTTCCAGTTTCATTTTTCAACATCTGATTTGTTGAAGATTGGGCCTTGCGGTTTTTCAATGCATGATGCTTCCGGTCTAATAACTCGGGTTACATGTTTGAAAAGTTAACACTCGTTGATTTTTTTTTTACCTTTTTTTTTTTAATTCAACATTAGACATTGGTTTTTTTCTATATATATATATATATATATATATATAAATCCCTTTATGGTTTTCTTCAAAAACTTTTTGTCAGATTATCCTGATCTTATGACTCATACTACAAGTTTTGCAGGTTAACCTGGATTGACTTACTTCTTATTACTCGGGTTTTATATCTATCACGCTATCTCATATTGATTCGAGCTGATAATTTTTTATCTAATTTTGTGTTTCCAAAAGTTTTTTTCAAAATTATTGTGATTTTTAAAATGATATTGTTTTGCTATTTATTATCTTTGTGTATTATTTTAATTATCTAGTTAAAATAAAATTAATTTATTAAACATGATGAAAGCTATAACGAGTCCTTAGTTTTTCTTATTCTTCTAAAACACACTTCAGTACATGTACATCGTGTTTTACAATATATATATATATATATATATATATATATATATATATATATATATATATATATATATATATATATATATATATATATATGTCATAGGATGCCTCAAAGAAATTGTTCTTAAACTATTTTTGTGGTGAGTTAAGCATGAATAAAACAATTCACGTCTATAATTCAAGATACCATTATTGAGGTAACACATCAATTCGTGGAAAATTTTGAATACGTGCATGTGATTCATGGTTAGTGCATGTGGAACACATTCGCTCACTGCATTAATTTTTCCATGTTTGTTTTTCGAAAATGATTTTTGAAAAACTATTGTTTTTTTGTATTTGTTTATTATTAGAAAAATTAATTAATGAAAAATATTTTTTAGTCAAAGAAAAATTTAATTTGGTTTCCAGAAAAGCATTTTCCTAAAAAATTTGGGCAGAAAACACTTTCTGTAAGTTGTGAAAAATTTAGAAATATCATATTATTTACTGATTACATCAAATTCAGTCCTCAAACTTTTGATTGCTATATATTTTTTATTTTGAATATTTATTTTTCAATTTCATCTCTTAAAATTTAATTTTTATATTAACTTTGGTCATCTTTTTTATAAATGTTATTTGATTTTCTCTTATCATTTTTTTATTAAAATTTTTTATCTATCAAATTTAATCATCATTATTTTGATTGTTATTTATTTTATTTGAAATAATTTATGAAATGTTAATTATTATTATTTTAATATCTTCACCTTTTAATTTTTTTATTTTTTAGATTTGATTTTTATTATTTTTATTATTATTTATTTTATTTGAGATAATTTATGACATTATATATATTTTTTAATTTCATTCTCATTCAAATTTTTAATTTGTAAAATTTATTTCTTATTATTTTAATAAACTTTTTAAAAATAAAACATCAATAAGTTATTTTCCAACTCATTTTCCATGATATAACCTAACATTGGAAAATGTTTTCCAACTTATTTTCCATTACACTACCAAACATCAGAAAATAATTCACTTTCCCGGAATTCACTTTTCAAAAAAAATTATTTTCCAGCAAACAAACAGACTATTAGCATTCATTATTTTTATAGCTGTATATGTCAAATCCTCTGATGTTGATCTCACACACACACACACATATATAAACACACACACGTCTGTGTCCATAGTCTGTTTTGGTTTTTCACTTTTTAATGCGCAATTAAATTATTTAAATATCTTTAAAGTAAGAAAAACAAAATTTAACTTTGATCCAAGTTCATTTTCATCTTTTTTATATATATATTTTTAATTATTATTTTATTGAGGGCATTGCAGTGCACGTGGCATCGCGTGGAGGGGCGCCAATGTCATTTAGATAGCGCGTACAATGCCTTCTAATAGTCAGCTTTGCCCTTTATTGGGTGGACAGTTCATCGCCAATGAGCCTTTTTCCCCCCTTTTTTTCTCTCACCTCCCCCATAAATTACAGGTTGGTTCTTTTTTTTATTATTTCAACTTTGGTCCTTATTCTTTTGATTTTTAATTTTTATCCTTGTCTTTTTGTAAAAAAATTTCTTTTTATTTCCAATTTGTCATGAATTATTTTTCTTTTTCAATTTGGTCCTTAGTCTTTTAATTTTTGATATTTTTCCTTGGTCATTTTATAAAAAATTTATTGGTTTTCAATTTCATCTTTTCATTTATGGTGTGTTATATTTTTCAATTTGATCCTCATTTTTTTTATTTCTTTTCTTTTTTTTTGGTTAAAGATATTTTTCTTTTTAGTTTAACCATTCAATCAAAAAAATATAGTTGCCCTTTGATTTATTTTGATCCTCACCCTCATTTTTTTAATTACCATTTTTTATTTTAAATCCTCTTGTGTAACTTGTTTCTCAATTTTATCCTTCAATGTTTGATTTGTCGAGGATTGGGCATTGTAATTTTTCAATGTATGATGCTTCCAGTCTAATAATTTGGATCACAGGTTTGAAAAGTTAATGCGCATTGACATCTTTTTTTTACTTATTTTTTTTTTCTAGATTTCATCATTAGATATTTTTTGAAGAAAGTCGTGGCCTAAACCATAAAATCGGGATAATCTGAAAGAAAGTTTTTCAAGAAAACCACAAAGGGATATATATATATATATATATATCCCTTTGTGGTTTTCTTGAAAAACTTTCTTTCAGATTATCCTTTTATGGTTTAGGCCACAAGTTTTGCAGGTTAATCTGGGTTGACTTATCTTTTATTACTTAAGTTATATATCTATCACACTATCTCAAGTTGACTCGAGTTATTTGTGTTTGTCCCTTTTATTTAATTTTTTGCTTCCAAAAGTTTTTTTTTCAAAGTTATCATGATTTTTAAAAAAATATATTTTTATTTGTTTATTATTTTTACCGATTTATTTATTATTTAATTAAAATAAAGCTAATTTATTAATCATGATCGAGGCTATAACAGAGTCGTTGGTTTTTCTTATTCTTCTAAAACACACTTGCATCACATGGACATGCATGCTGTCCTGACATACCAAACAGAGATTTTATTTTTAGCATCTTTATATAGCATGATAGGAGCTCATATATAATGTCATAAGATAGGATGCATCAAGGAAATTGTTCCTTCAAATATATAAAAATAAATGAATAATATAATGAGCATCAAATACCAAAAGATACCTTTGCATAAAAATCACCAAATAAACAAAAATAATGCACCATTAAGAAATAAAAAAAATGTTTTTAATTAAAAAAAATACCAATGATTATACGAATCAGACAATGAGTGTATTTAAGAATGTCTTTTAGTGAATCTTAGAGAAAAAAAATATTTTAATTTTTAAAGTAATAAATTTGATCTTGATAAATAAAAGTTGCTTCACAAAATTTCATTGAATAAGAACAATAATATAGGAATAAAAAATGGGAGATTCCACTTGTAGTATTATTCGTTAAAAGTTAATATAATACCAATAATTGTTTGAAAATTACCATATTGGGTTTATTTTAGTAAATAATATTACCATATTCGCTAAAATTATGAGAGCATAGGGCTATTTTTTACCGATTTTATGATGGTGAAAATTAAAGATATTCATTTTTTTTAATTTATTTGGAGTTGACTTGAATTAATATTTTTAAAATATTTAAAAGTTATTGTTTTTAATTTTTTAAATCTAACCAGATAAAAAGAAATATTCTGGAATCAGTCCAATAAATACAGGAAATGTTCTTATTATAATAGAGTTATAAAGAGCAAACTAGGGGTGATTTTCAGTTTGGTTTGGTTTTAATAGAAGAACATAATTAAATTGGTTTTTGGATCAAATTGATTGATTTTAGTTCGGTTATTTTAGAACAAAAACCGGTTCAAACCAACCAGTTTTGGTTCGGTTTTTCGGTCTGACTCGATTTTTTCTGGTTTTAGTTCGGTTCGGTTTTTTTTATTTCAAATTTATAAAACCAAACCGATCGGTTTTTTTAAAATTCTTATCAATTTAATCAGTTTTTTTTCATAATTTAATTTTTTTAATTAATTATTTTTTAATTTTTTTGGTTTAATTAATTTTTCGGTTTTTGATAAACGGTGGCACTATTAAGTTCTAACATTACCGAAGGACCGGACAGGATTTTGTGACATCAATGAATCAAACTAAATTCCACAAGATGATTTGATTCCTTTATCGTCCTTTCCCCCCACTCATTCATGTTCAACGCCCACTACTTCTCTCTTCATCCTCTAATTTCTCACTCCCCCATTTTCATCTATAAAATAATAACCAGAAAACAAACAAGGAAACCCCACAACTCACAAAGCCACACATTTCTTCCATTAAAATCAGCTGTGCTTGCTTAGTACTGTTTTTCTTGGGGCACATGCAGATTATTGCTCTGTCTTTGGCCATGTAATCTTTGACACCCCACATATAATTTTGTTAAAGAAAAAAAAAGATTATATTTTTCTTTCTGCTCTTGTTTGCCTCTTCATACCTTTGGATTTTGAGCTACAAAATCAGAAGATAGTACTGTTATTAACTAGCTAAGACCAGATGGCACTTAATATTCTATCTCCAGCTGAAATCAAGGCCATCTCTTTCTTGGATTCTACTAAATCCAATCGCCTACCTAAGCTTCAAGGTTTCTTTTCCATTCTCTTTAATTCTTGGTGTCAATTTGCTTCTCTGGGTTTTCTGTTTTGTTTTCAAGAAAAGAGCAGAAAGTTTCTTAGAAAGTAGTGTAGAAGAAAGTTGGATAATTTTACCTTTTGGGGTGTCATAGAAAAGGTGAAACATTTGAGGCAATTATGAACCTTTTGCTTTATGTATGCAAAAAACTTTTTGGGTGACCTCTCAGTTTAACAATGGATAATTTTTTGGAAGACTTGAGAGTCGAATTTCGTTGTTTTTGTGGTAGAAATGAAAAGGTTTGAAACTTTGGTGCTTGCTGGTGCTTAACACAGGTGGGCTTAGTTTAAAGAGGAAGGATTGTGGGGGGAGAAGAATTCAGTGTTCAGTTCAGAATCAGAATCAGCCACCTCCAGCTTGGCCAGGAAGAGCCTGTCCAGAACCTGGACGCAAGACATGGGATGGTCCTAAGCCTATATCAATTGTTGGATCTACTGGTTCCATCGGAACGCAGGTAACAATATAATTAGGCTAAAAACAAAACTGTCCCAATTATTGAAATTACTTTTATGCTTTGAGTTTCTACTTAATTTGCTGCTGATTTTGAACACTTACATAGAGAATGAGCCATTGAGGCTGAAAAGCTCATGGGATAGGAGGTTTATCTAACATGTGTTCTGCTTGGTAACATTCTCTTTGAAAGAAGTGGGGAGGGTCACTCTTAGTTTCACTTTAGGATAGTCTAATTATGGATAAATATAGCCTTTATTGGAGTTGGGTAGCCTCACTTTTTGTCAGGTCAGTTGCTTTACGAAGAATAATTATCATTCTTTAGCCTGCTTTGTCTTGGTTTTCTTTCTCAGATGCCCTTCATGCTTGATCATTTGTGTATCTTGCAGACTTTGGACATTGTAGCTGAGAATCCAGATAAATTCAAAGTTGTGGCACTCGCAGCTGGGTCAAATGTTACTCTTCTTGCAGATCAGGTAATCAGTAGGTTTTATGTTGTAAAGAACTTGCAATACCTTATTATCAGATTATGTGCTTTGAACAGTGTGATTCCCAATCTATTCTTTACTTGAGTATTAGAAGTGATGGTTGGGATAATTATCTTAACTGCTGTCTTTACCTGTTTTCTTTTAGGTTTAAAGCTTCAAGAAAATGAATCATATTATGGTCTCATTAACTCTCTCTCTCTCTCTCTCTCTCTCTCTTCCCCCAATCTCTTTGGGGTTTTACAGGTGAGGACATTCAAACCTCAACTGATTGCTGTTAGAAACGAGTCATTAGTTGATGAACTCAAAGAGGCCCTGGTTGATGTTAAGGAAAAGCCTGAGATTATTCCTGGGGAGCAAGGAGTTGTAGAGGCAGAATAACATCACTTCTCTTTTCAGTTTGTATGCCTGCTGAAGTTGTTCTTGTTATTAATTGACAATGACTTCTTTTCAGGTTGCTCGTCATCCAGATGCTGTCAGTGTAGTTACAGGAATAGTAGGTTGCGCAGGCCTAAAGGTGAAATCACAATTCTGATTGATCATTCTCCAGTTAGTCTTTTTGAAATCCAGCATATCTAAAATATTTCTCAGACTAGGATTTCGTATGAGAGGGATAATGTAATGTTAGAATCTGATGTCTGACTTCAATATGATGTGGTCATGATTGTGTAAATCCTCCACCCATAGTAAAAAAAAAAAAATGAGTGGTTATTGAGTGTGCATTCTCTCACCTTTTTTGATGAATGAAAGTTTTTCATTAATAAAAAGCAACTAAAAGGGCATAACCAATACATCACTTTTATGAAAAGTAACAGCTCAATACAACTTTAGGTGCCTATTAAGGACCAATTACTGCCTATGAATTGATACTCAGAATTTACACCAATATTCTGCAGAATCCTCGTATTACCAAGCCTATAACCGACAACTTGGGCAATTCACTTAACAAGCAATTCATAGGTGTTACTGCATTTGCCATGAATCCTGTCATCGCGCTCCTTCTATATCCCTTAAAGAGTAGCATTCCATGCAAGCCTTAACAAAACAGACACGAAATATGTCTTATGCAGGTTGCTCTTAGCCCAAGAAAACTCAAAATTCCAGTCCCTAACATCCCTGCTAATACCACATTTCTGTAAGACAGCATGTTACACTACTTAGGAGTAAATGACATTTTTTCCCTGTTCTATGAATTATCAAGTTACTTGTTGAGGATTTTAATTCAGTATTAAGGGGTCAATTATTACTAACCAACTATAGTTTCTCTTTCAATCTCTTTTAGCCTACGGTTGCTGCAATAGAAGCTGGAAAAGACATATGCTTGGCCAATAAAGAGACATTAATTGCTGGGGGTCCTTTTGTTCTCCCTCTTGCTCACAAATATAACGTGAAAATTCTTCCAGCTGATTCTGAACATTCTGCCATTTTTCAGGTATGAAATCATATCTATGCTGATAGTTGAAGCTTATCTATTTAGATATAAATCTCAAATGCTTCTGCTTATATATACTGAACTCTAATTGCCAGTTTTTATCTGTAGCATTTTCATGATTTTTGATCTTTCTGTTACTCAATAGTTATGAATTCCATTTCTGTTAAATAGAGAACTTAAAATATATATCCTTTCTTCAGTGTATTCAAGGCCTGCCGGAGGGTGCGTTGCGGCGCATCATTTTAACTGCTTCTGGTGGGGCTTTCAGGTGTGAGATCTTAATTTAGTCTAAATGGGGCATCAAGTATTTGCCCTTGATGTCATTTCTGATTAATTATGTTTTAGAACTATATACTTGTTCAGTAATTTGAAAAGTTCTGAGTGTTGAAGACCTGTTTTCTTGGGCTTGAGAACCTTTAACTGGATTTACTTGTGCCTCTATCTTCACATCCATTTTCTCTGAAAATGCAAAGGTATCTTAAATTGATATCATCATATTTTCAGCAGACATCTCATTAACTAATATAACTTGTACAGGTACCATGTGTTCTTAAAATTTCATACTATAAGGGAACATGTTTGGATAATAAGTTTATTGTGTAGCAAACAACTGATATGTATCATCTATCATCTATCGCTTTTTAATAGCTGATTCTGGGATGTCACAGCTTCATCATAAACTGTTTATTCAAAACTGCGTTTAACTATTGGTTTGTTTCCTTGGTGATCTCAGGGATTGGCCTGTTGAGAAATTGAAAGAAGTTAAAGTAGCTGATGCTTTGAAGCATCCCAACTGGAATATGGGTAAAAAGATTACTGTAGACTCTGCTACCCTTTTCAACAAGGTTTGTATGGAATACCGTACTGATTCTGAATTGGAATCACCAATTACGTTTGGATGGATAATGTTTCTGGAATATGAATAAAAAGGTTACAGTTATTATTTATATTTGTTTCTACAGGGTTTAGAAGTCATTGAAGCCCACTATTTGTTCGGAGCTGAATATGATAATATTGATATCGTAATTCATCCACAGTCTATAATACATTCAATGATTGAAACACAGGTCGGAATTTTGAATTTTTATCCTGTTGGCTGGCTTCCCCTAGTTTTCTGCATTTTCCAGTAGCGGCTCAGTTGTCCATTTTCAATCTCTAGGGACTCTGGACTAGACTGGACATGTACAAATTTGTTCTCTCCTAATCTTTGCATTGCCATTTTTTCTTTACAGGACTCATCTGTTATCGCACAGTTGGGGTGGCCTGATATGCGCTTGCCTATCCTTTACACAATGTCATGGCCAGACAGAGTTTACTGTTCTGAAATTACTTGGCCTCGCCTAGATCTTTGCAAGTAACTAGCTTTTCTCCCTTTCAAACTAGTGCTTCAACATTTCCCTTTTCTTTGTTTTTTTTTTTTGTGTGCGGATATGATAGCAATCCAGCATGTGAAACTTCCCATCGAAATGGGTGCAAGTTATTTATTTCATGGTGACATTGACAATAAGTGTTTTGTGAACCAGTCTCTTTGCAGACATGATACCAAAAGTTATATAACTTAACATTCTAGCTGAGCCAAAGTGATGCAAAATGGAATTTGATAATGGTCTAGAAGCACCAACATGTCCAATGCTCAGTCTTTTATTAATTGTTTATTTAAAATTGTAAATTAAATTGATGATGCAGGCTTGGATCACTAACTTTTAAAGCTCCTGACAATGTAAAATACCCATCTATGGATCTTGCTTATGCTGCTGGACGAGCTGGAGGCACCATGACAGGAGTCCTCAGTGCTGCTAATGAGAAAGCTGTAGAAATGTTCATAGATGAAAAGTAAGTATTGATGTTGGTTTTCCTTTCATCTAAAATATGCTGATGATAATGACAGTTGCAACAGCACGGATTACTGGTTAGATGTTTTCAGGAGGTTCAAAAATCTTAAATAGTCAATTGTTTTGCTTATTTCCATGGTAAATAGTGGTGTGGGTCATAAAAATGTCATCAATACTGTAGTGGTGATTGTAAGAAGCTGCACATGTCAATTGATGCCTTTAGATTTTTGTGAAGCATTATGTTCCGTTTGTTTACTTTTCATTGTTTCTCCATGATGTGTACTAGCGTGTCCTCCTGGTTTTTGAATTCCTAGCTAACAAATAATTTATCTGTTTTTTCTTTCAGGATAAGCTATCTTGACATTTTCAAGGTTGTGGAGCTAACATGTGATAAGCACCAGGCAGAATTAGTGGTCTCACCCTCTCTCGAGGAAATTATACATTATGACTTGTGGGCTCGAGAATATGCTGCTAGCTTGCAACACTCTTCTGGTCCAAGTCCTGTTTTCGCTTGATTGGACCACATGCCAACGCCATGATGGGCATCAGTATGATATAAATATTGAGATAGGCAACCAGAGTATGTCCCAGTTTAAGTGCTTCCACAGGTGCATTTCTTGCATACTTGAAGGATCGTGAAAGTTATGGCAATAAAACCCCAAAGAAATGCATTTTGCAGAAAAGTTGAGATCTCTTTGTGGTTTCACACCCTTCTCTACAAAATAATCCAAAACGAGCACTTCTTGTATCTCTCTTAGATCACTAATATAGTATTCAAATCCCTCAGTCTTTGGACTGCCTGGGGGCATCTTTCTCCAGGTCTAGCTGCTGGCCTTCTTTACTCTGAGATCATATAATCTTGTAATTAGAAGCTCTTGGTTTAACGCAAAGTGAGTCCATTTCCATGTTCAAATATTTGTAAGTCCATGTTCACATATTTCTATGCAATTATCACATGAAAATTGATCGTTAAATAAAAACTCATAAGATCTATTTTTTTCCCCCTAAACTAAAAATCATTAATTAAGACAATGACCCTTAGGTGATCCCATACGAGGAACAAATAACCTCGCACTAGAAGGATTCTGCATCCTCAAGTAAGGCTTAATAGGGAAAGCTTTTATCATGCGTTCATATCCAACCAAAAGCCTAAGAACCCTTCCAATTCCATTAAGCATTCCAAGAATTTTCTCGATCCATTGCTGCTGCCAAGTGTATGTTTAAAAGTACGGTCGAATCTATTTTTAAATATTTTTAATTTTTTTTTAGTATTTTTAAACTGTGTTAATTATTAAAAATAAATTTAATTTATTTTCGAGCAAAAAATAATATTTACTACTCTCAAACAAATCCTATCTATCTTAAATATCAATCTTAACAGCATGTTTAGAGATGCAGCTGGATGTACATTTTTAATTTTTATTTAAAATTATTTTTTTATAGTTTAGATATGTTGATATTAAAAATAAATTTTAAAAAATAAAAAAAATTATTATTTAAATAAAAAATTATATAAAAAGAAATTGTTAATATAATACTAAAAAGGCTCTAAATCTCTGTTCTTTCTAATATGCTATCTGTCCACTTGATAATAAAACAATTATTAAACGCTATCAAGACAATAGCAAACACGTGGCCTATATATATATTAGCGTCAACAATTGCTTTATTTTATATGAAGAGAAATTAAGGGAATATTTATTAATATACTGAAGATTTAAAATTAATGATTACAATATTAATTCTCCTTCACCGTTATTTGACTTGAAAAGACACAAACTATGTCTTCACTTGTCGACGGTTCAAATTTATCTTTGTAATTCCTTCTATAACCTTCCTCCTTCAAAATTCAAACAATTTACCTATGAATTTCTTCAAAAAAATCATAACTCAAGAATGGTAATTTCGTCTTCCTCCTCACCGAAGAAATCAAAAACAACATCTAGAACATGATTAATCTTCAAAAACACTTTGCTTTAATATTTTATAAAAAAATTAAAGGAGAATTTGTCTTGGTTCCTATCAATGTTAGGTTATAAACTCATACATGTTAGAGAATAATATAAATTATATTATGAGACCTCACCTAACAGTTTAACTTATTGGGTTGAGATGGTTCTTTGGCATGGTATCAGAGCCTTAATGACCAAGTGGTCTCTAGTTTAAATATCACCATCTCCATTTATTTGATAAGAATTAAACACAAGGTAATGTGGATCTGTGCAAATTTCAAGCTCAAAGGATTTTCACTTGAGAGAGTGTGTTAGAAAATAATATAAATCATATCTTGAAATCTCACTTAATAATTTAAGCTATTGGGTTGAGATGGTTCTTTAACAATGTAAACTTTCAGCTATTTGTTGAAAATAAAAAGGAAAAAAATTAAGCCATGACTCACTTACAACTCTCTTTTTAATTTTTGGTTTCAAAGGCTTGTGAGCACTTCCAAGAGAATTTCTGAAATTGCAGCTAAAGTACTGTTAGCTAAAAATTAGTATTTTTAGGTGTTTTTCAATCGTTTTAATATATTAATATTAAAAAATAAATTTTAAAAAATAAAATTAATATTATTTTAATATATTTCCAAAAAAAAACATTTTAAAAAATATTTATTATAACAATACCACAAATACTATTGGAGTAGGGCAATGAGTTGGGCATTTATGAACTGCAATATGCCGTCAAGGTGAACATTCAACTAAACCGAGCACTTTAGGCGTGACTTTTTTTTTTCTGGTAATAGTTAAGCAATGTTTTCTTCTTTCCACTCCCAAGTATACAATGGCTTCATGAAAGCTGAAATTAAGAACACTTCTAGACCATATGAAAGGGCGTATATGCATTGATTATGATATTATATAATTTTTTCTCTTTTTTTTTTCAAAAAAAAGTTATTTGTTATACGCCTAAATGACTGGAATTTTTCTAGCCATACCAACTTAAAAGGCTAAAATTTCAATTTCAACCTAAATAACTAGAATTTTAGTCCAACATCTACACCTATCCATGCCTGTTCAATATTATATAAACACACCTTTCTATATATTTCTTTTGGGATTTCAATAGCCAGCAACAAACATTTCATGGAAATAATTTTTTCTATTCACACAATTTTTCTATGTAGAACAAGAATATTTTTTTTACACTAATGACACTATCCATCACCAATATTTTTATCAATAGCATGTGTGACACAATAATCATGATATGACACAACAATCAACGATCCACTATGGCTA
>Ga0325414_1003100_pt1 | contig 17172 bp, 6 predicted proteins | sample PopdelMetagenome_8_FD_206183 | JGI IMG/M metagenome (GOLD analysis project Ga0325414, IMG submission 206183) | Populus deltoides microbial communities from Bellville, Georgia, United States - Leaf-PdKOR-R3 | ecosystem: Host-associated > Plants > Phyllosphere > Phylloplane/Leaf | place: USA... | reverse complement strand
TAATATTAAAAAAATTAAAAAACAATATAAAAAAATCACACCAAGTCAACATGGATTAACTTGCAAAATTTATAATTTAAATTATAAAATTAGATAACTCAATGAAAAGTAAGTCAAAATAAATTTTTAAGCTTTTTTAACAAACAATTGAATGTAAAAAAATAAAATTAATAAAAAAAATAAATAAAAAAATTTATTGAAGTAAACTCAAATAAACATGTCAAATTCATTACCAAAATTATAAGACTAATATAATCCCATGAAAAGTTAATAGAAAAAAATACAAAAACTAATTTATAAGGGATAAATTTTAAAAATAAATTGTTGCTGAAATAACAATCAAAAAGCTAATAACCAAATTGGACATTAAGGAAAAAAAAAAAGACGAACTATAATAATCTTCTTGAGCCATTGTAAAATTGTATAAGAAAAATAATAATATCGGTTACTATTAAATATCGAGTCAACAATTCTTCAGTTTCACGATTCAAAGGCATATTTCATAGAATAAAAAAAAGTAAGCTAAAGATGATATTATAAAATATAATTTTATAATAGATATGAACATCTGTACATTAAAAAAATATTATTATTTTATTAATATAGATATTTAAATTAATTTATGTATATTTCAACTAATTTTATAAATCTTAAAATTAATAATTATATAAATCTTTAGTTAATCATGGGGCTTCAATCTTACATTATAAAAGAATAAATTTATTAATTTTAAACTTCTATCATTAAATCAATTATAGTTAATATATATATATATATATATATATATTTTCTTACGTCTTGTCCAGCTCATTATATTTTAGCGAGTAATGATTACAAATCTTGTCATAGTTCATTTTTAAGACACAATCTCGACGTTGATTCCAATGCATTTAAATTTTTCATCTTTATTATCACCAATCTTTTAATCTATGCTTATAACGTTACAAAAACGACGACAATCAACAAACTAAACTCATAATAAGCAATCTGTATATTGTAAAAGAAAAACAAAACCAAATATAAAAAGCAAGCTCTACACATTATTTGATAAAACAATTCATGAAAAAAACCCACCAAATGTACATAGAGAGACGAGAAAGACTCTTTTAGCATGTTTAGCTGAGCCATTCAACCTATTTTTTTATAAAAGAAAAGATTAAAAAAATTATTTAACGCCACAATTTTCTTATCAAACAAACAAAAAAACTTGGCCGTTAAGCAAACAGTTCTAAGCATATGGGAAAAGGAGAAGTTCAGAATTGTTGGAGCAGCGCATGAGGCTGCAGACTTAGGTTGCAACGGACAATCTTAAAAACATTGCATGTCAAAGATTCAAGAGGAGTGCAGAGAACTAAAATATCAGAAATTGTGCAAATCTATCTAATTCCCACATGAAACTGGTTTTGATGAAGCAAAAAATGAAGTTGCTCTCTTCCTTGTGCTTACATGAAGGTAAATTGCACATCACAAGGTGGCAAAATGCATTATATGGAGATACAGTGCAGAGTGCATTATATATATATATATATATATATATATATATATATATATATATATATATATAATGCCAAAAAATTATATATTTGCGTGATATAAAAGCCAAAAAAAAGGGGGGAAATGGGAATGAATATAAAAGGATGTTGTCTTCGAGCTATGCGGTGGAAAAGCATTTGAATAAAATAAAATATTCTATGATTAACTGATTACAGGAGTAAGGAAAAGTCATCCATGATTAATGGATTAGAGGAGCAAGCTGGATAAGCCAAGGACCAATAACACTATCAGTAAAACAATTGTTGTAGGCATAAATGTCATTAATAAATTGCAAGATGAAAGTTCAATGTCTTGACCCTTCTCATCACAAAAAGAAGTTAGAAAACACAAAATGTAGGAATTTCATGGAATAAAAAACTAAAAATAATGGTCAAGTGTCCTAAAATGGCAGATTCCAAAACGCAAGTATTTTCTTTCCTTTTTTTTCCAGTAAAACCACGCCATAAGGGATTCACAAAGAGTGCCAAGTCAAGGAAACTTTGCAATATTCAAAGCATCAGACTAAGCATTTCCCTTCTTTTTTTTAATAGTTGAGCTTTAAAATATTAATGTGCAATAAAATTCTTTGTTGACAGTATAAAAAATCTATTGCATGGGCATGTTGAAGAAGCAGTGTGGAGTACGTAGGATAAAAAATATAAGGATTTGGGTGAGGAAGGTTGTTTAAAAAGGTGACGAATAACATGATTTAAATGGGAATTGAAGAACCAACTGCATTCTAAAAGCACAGCAAGGCTGGCAAGGTTGACCAAAATTTAAAAGATGTGGATATGATTAAAAGCATTTGTTGTTTCAAGCTAAAAGAAGGCATGGTAAAGGGGAGGGACAGCATCTCTGTTGAGTCTGAGGTGAATTGCGTTGTGTTTCAAGCTGTTGAATATCCTCGACACTACCTGGAACTTATGGAAGTTTTGCTGACAAAAAAAACAAAAAAGCCTAGATTAAGCACGTGAAAGATGATGAAGACACCATCGAAGCTACACAAACAGAACACCTATATATAGACAGGGGGAAAACCCTTGCAGGTTCAGGCAGTTGTCAAAGGAAATTGAATTATTCAAGTTAACGACTCGAGTTATCACTATCTGAATTTCTTTTTTTACATTATAAAAAAAATTATTTAGCTTCCGTATCGCGAATCATCTATCTATAGTTCTTAATTAGTTGATGAGAAAAATCATTAGTAAACAAGAACTTAGCCGGCTATCAGCTGGATCCTTAATGGTCTAAGCCACAGACTCATGACCAAAATCACCTCTAAGATGAAATAACCACTCATAGGCGTGTCAGCAACAATGGCCAAACTATAGCAGTTATTGCTGCAAAGAATACAAGCATTTCAATCCCTTTTAAAAAAATGAGCACGTCGCTCTCCGATGCAAGAAAGATACGGGAAGTGTAGTTCAATTTGAATTGCCGCTGCTAGGCAAGAAAAAACAAAAAAAAGAGTTTTAAAAACTTGCACGCATGAGATGGGTAGAAAGAAAACCTTAAACGGCTTTCAAACAACAAAAACCCTAAAACATGCATGTGCATTAGTTTCAAAGATATGAACAAGGGGCTGTTATATTTAAAAGTAGGTAAAAATCACACTAACCATATTTCAGTTATATATTTCTCTTAAATTTTGTTTAAATTATTTTCTAAGCATATTTGTAAGATATTTCTTCTAAATTCATTTTATACAATTCATGATTGTTAAAATTATTTTCTAAACATATTAGCAAGATGGATACTTGTCTAATTAATATCAGACACTCACAACTTGATTATTGTTTTTAGTTTTAGTTTTAGTTTTTTTATTTATTTATATTTCTTGACCCTTTTTATTATTATTATTATTAATTCTACAAAAGTAAAAGTTGAACATAATATCACATTCGACCTATGTCAATTCCTACTTTAAGAAGAACAATTGACTATTATTGACATCATTTTCAGCTAAAAACATCGTTATAACTTTATATTAGTCCTTAAAATTAAAAGACATATGAACCTAGTCATTAAAATCCAGATTTAATCAAGATATAATGCTAACTTTTCAAAAACTCGTCGACTCATTTTTAAACTCGTTTTGACATTGAAAATGTCAATCCTAAAAACTAAAAGACAAGTCCACGTAATTGTTGAAACCTAAGTTATATCAAAACATGATGTTAACTTAATGAAAACTCGTTGAAGTTATTTTTTATTCATTTTTATAAAAATAAATATTTGCACACACATGTGTGTGTAAAAAGAAAAAAATAACATATTTTTATGAACTAAAAATAACATTAACATGAAGTAAATAAAAATAAAATAAAAATATATGAATGAATAATAACTATGCATGAATAGTAATATGTTCATTATTTTGCATTTTGAATAGTAAAGCATGCAAAACCTACATGATGAAAAAGGAAAAGAAGAAGAAAAATGATCTTAAAACTAGTTATACACGACTGATGAGCTATTGTGGTGACTACTGGTGGCGTATTAGTGGCAGAAGGATTTTTTAGCGGTTTTCTTTCTAACTGGTGGCATGCTGGTAAGGTTGATAATTAGAATAAATTAGACTTTTAATGCTAGTAGAAAGCCCACAAATAGAAAATGTGTTATGCATTGGTACTTAAAAAGAAGATCCTAGTGCTCTTTGGTTTGGCAGTGGAAAAGCAAATGACCCTAATAGTATTTATGGCACTAACTAGATATTAGGATGAATTGGCATTTTTATTTGAGTTCACATCTTGATAGAAGGTCCCTTCTCTTAATGGTATAATTTGCATTGCTCTTTTAAGTAGGCCAATGAGCCTAACAATCTTTTTTTTCAACTCTCTATCTCCCTTAGTTATTTTATTCTAGATGTAATCTCTCTTTGTTTTCCAGTTTTTCTACCTAGATCTAGTTTTGTGGATTTTAAGAGGAAGTTAAACTTTCATATTATGTCCTATATTTCTTCATACACTTATTTGATATCCATATGTACAAAAATAAATACAGTGTATAAATAAATGCAAAAGTTGGATTGAGTATGTATGCTTGTTATTATTCGAGTTTCCTATTATATCATGATTATGATGATAGACTAGGTTGATTTTTCTTGATATTTACTCACTGAGGACACCAAACCAACGGGAGTTTTGGTTGATTCGGGGAAATTTTGCCAATGATAAAAAATAAATTATCATTGAAGATTTCTCTCATAAGAATTTATTTAAACATAAACCAAGTATCAAATATCAAGTAAATCCTTGGATGTCTTGAAAGTGTGATGAAACATCTTTTTATTAATTTGAAATGACAATCTACAAAGTTTGTCTAATACAAAATAAACTCATTCTGAAAATTGTTATTTTAAACAAAGCTACATTGCTCATTTTTTTTACACTTTTAAACTCGGATATGATGCAACTTTATTGATGCAATCTCAAATTTGATAAAAAAAAATGCAAGAGTTTATCTTTTTAAGTTGATCAACCTATTATAAAGTGTTGAGTTATGTCTCTTAAGCTTACAATATAATTCTTGGCATCTTTAGCTTGCATATGATAGCTCACGGTTTCAAAAGTCCAATAATGTGCTTCTTTTTTTGCAGCATCTCTCTTAGTAGTCAGGGTTTGCCTAATTGAGAAAAATTCATCATGTTAGATAAGTAACTCTTTATAATGCTTTTTGTTTCTTTATTTCAAAACCATTATATAGTCAGCCTACTATGTAATCAATTTTGCTTGTTATTGACATTATTTTTAAAACATCTCTTTGTTTGCTTCAATCTATCCATCTCAATTTAGGCATTTTTAAGCTTGATTTTTAATTGTTCATTTTTCTTAATTTTCTCCTTACTTTTTAATGTTGCTTGCATCATTTTCTGCCACGATGTGGTCTTACTCCCTCTTCCTTCCGATATACTTTTGAGTCATGCTTGAATTTCCTAAAAAGCATGTTATTATTGCTACAATTGAGGCAACAATTCATTTTTTTTATCTTTCCATAGTGACAAACATGTTTATTTAATTGTATTAGACTAGTAAGAAAATATGTTTAGTTTATCATAATAAAAGCATTCAAAACATAAAAATATTCAAGAAACGCCTAAAATTCATACAAGTTTAAATATAAAAACATGAGAAAAAGCAATTCATGACAAATATGCTTTCAACATATATATAATAATAGAATTCTAGCATGCATGCTAAGTATATATTCGAACTTATAATTGATATCAATTCAAAGTCCTAGCATGCATGCTAATAGTAAAAATATATAAGTTTAAATTAAAACAAAGAATACTTAATTATTGAAGCACTTTAAAGTAATGCAACTTTTATTGTTGTCAATGATGAATTATTTATCTTTAAGGCTTTTTGTGCAACTAGGATATTTGCAATATACCTCTTAAGTTTCCTAGAACACTACTTTAGTTTAGATGAATTTCTAAATAAGGTATCGAACAAAAACATAGATAACTCAAATATCTCTTAAATAAATGAACCTAAGTTCTAGATTTGGAAGAAAATAAAATATTAAAATGAAATGAGAAGAAAACACTAAAATATAAGTTAAGGAAAAGCATATAAAATTTTTAAAAATGTTATGTTATACTCTTCCTTCACCTTTTTTTTAGTGGATTTTGCAATATATAAACTCTCTTGATAAACATTTGGTTAGTGGATCCACAATATTTTTTTTAACTTGACATAGTTGGTAGAAATAATTTTATTTTAGAGCAAGTGTTTAAAAGTAGTATATCTACAACATATATTTCTAGACTTATCATTACACATACTACTTTATGTCATTCCAATTTTTTGTTGCCTATCATAATGGACATAAATAATTGGCACTAGTTTTGACCATTATGAAATATCCTCTAAAAAAATTATAAAGTTATTTGGTTTCCTCTTTAGCTCTATAGAGAGCAATAAACTCTAATTCCATTGTAAATCTTAAAATACACGTTGTTCAGATGATTTCCATGACACAACTGCTTACCAAGTATGAAAGCATATTCTCTTGTGGATTTTGAATCTTTAGTGTTGAATATATAACTGGTATCATTATACCTTTCTAGTACCGATAGGTAACCAATATAGTATAACTTATAGTCCAATATGCATTTCAAATATTTGAGAAACCTGTTTACTACATTCCAGTTATCCATACTTTGATTACTTATAAATCCACTCAGTTTGTTAACCGAGTAAATAATATCAGGCTTTGTGCAGTTCATAATGTACATTAGGCTTTTAATTATTTGAGAATATTCTTATTGATGTTTTCCCTTGCCTTTATTATTGAATAGATATACACTTATATAAGTTGGTGTCTTGACAATGTCATAGTCACCTTTAGAAAACTTGTCAGGAATTTTCTCAATATAATGATATTGAGACAATACTAATCCATTAGATGTCTTAGAAATTTTTATTTATAGTATGACATCTACAACACCCTTAGTAGACTTGATCATGTAATCATTATTGCTCAAAATTAACATATGATCCATATAGAGACATATAATAACACAACCTTTATTTGTGTTTTTTTTTCATATAAACACATTTATCAGCTTCATTGATTTTGAACTCATTTGACAACATAACATTGTCAATTTTTTCATGCCATTATTTAGGTATTTGTTTTAAACCATATAATGATTTAACAAGTTTACAGACTTTCTTTTCTTTTCCGTTAACAATAAACCCCTTAGATTGTTCAATATAAACCTCCTCATCAAGGTCACAATTTAATAAAGTTATTTTTATATATATTTGATGCATGCCAAGCTTGTTAGTAGTTGTGGTGACTATTAACATTCATATAAAAATTATTCTTGATATAGGTGAATATGTGTCAAAATAATCAACATATTTTTGTTGTTTAAATCTTTAACAACAAGTTTTGCTTTATATTTATCAATAATATCATCAGTTTTCATCTTCCTTCCAAAGATTCACTTATGGCCTAATGGTTTACTTCAAAAAGAAAGATCCACTAGTTCCTATGCATGACTATTCATAATGGATTCAATTTCATTATTGTCTTCTTCCAATAGAAAGCTTCCATATAGGACATTGTCTCAAAGTAGGTTTGAGGTTCATTTTCTAACAAGTATATTAGAAAATTTAGACTACATATTTTAGTCATTTTTTCTCTTTTACTCTTTCTAAGCTCGACTTCATCATTTACTGATTAATGATTTTTACTTGAGCTAAACTCAATTATTCTCTTAAGTGAATGATTTTTTCATGCTTTTTTTAATAGAAACACATCTTCAAATAATGTAGCATTATTTGATTTCAGAATACTTAACTTGTATATATGAAATCGATATGCACTATTATTGTATGCTTATTCGATAAATACACAACCTATAGTTTTAGGTCCTATCTTGACCTTGTTAGGATTATATATCATTATCTTTGCAAGACACCCCCACACTTTGAGGTATTTATAAGAAGGTTTTTTACCTTTTCAAAATTCATATGGTGTTTTTTTAGCTTTTTATAAGGTACTTTATTAAGTATATAATTGGCAGTTATAATTACTCCCCCTATAATTTTTAAGGTGCTCTCAAACTTATCAACATGAATTTCATTATTTTTTTACTGTTTGGTTCTTACATTTTACAATGTTATTCAGTTATGGTGAATAAAAAGCAGTAGTTTAGTGGATAATAAGATTTTAGGAACAAAATTTATCGAATGGTGATTCATATTCTCCATCTCTAACACTTTTTATGACATTTATTGTAACAACCATAATTTTTTTCTATAAAAAAACCGTAAACAAGTCTATCAAAATTTCAGCAGAGTTTCCTCTATAACAGGACCATGTCAAGTTATTGACAACTTTTTCACATCACAAATCAACAACACAAATCACAATCCAACCATCATAGACCTTATCCCATCAAATCATAATCAAGGTTCTTAAGCATACATAAATTTTCATGATGCACAGAATATTAATACCTTGAATTAAGGTGATCTATAATATTCTAGTTTACTTTAACATATACATCAATGTTTGTTCATAAAATAATCAAAAGTATAACAAGTTGTTGGTTTCATCGTTAATTAAGACATATTTATAATACATTATCCAAAATAAAATAACAAAATAATGATGCATATTAGTTTGATGCCCTACAAATTATATAATAATTCTATAACAAAATTAAAAGGTGATGAACTACTAATCAACTCTGGAATGAGAAGTACTTGTCAAATTATTTAAATTTTCACATTTTATTATAATGAAGTGCAAAGATTTAATAATTAACTTCATGCATGGCTAATTTAATTATTAATTCAATTCATAAAATAATTTAATTCTTTTCCTTATTCTTAATAATACACACCATTCATATTTATACTATTCTTTTATAACATTTAAACTCCCCAAAAGTCACACAATCGATAGCAACCTATTTCTTCTAAGAACTAATCGAATAAAGTTATCCCGATAATTCATTCATATAGACCACTAGCTCCAACATGGTCACCTAGTCTAATGATTATATCCCAGTTATCCAAACATGGATGTCATTAGCCCATTACATTCTGTTACTTTCATTATTATATCACGATCATCCAAACATTGATGTCACCAGTCCATTACGATCGGCTAGTCTAATTAGAATATCTAGGTTATCTAAACACGGATGTCACTAGCCCATTGTATTTGGCTAGTCTTTTAAATTATGTCTTGATCATCCAAACATGGATGTCACTAGCCCATTATGATCAATTAGTCTAATAAATTGTGTTTTGGTCATCTAAACATGGATGTCACTAACCCATTACAAATGAATAGTCTAATTATTATGTATCAGACATACATATATGGATGCCACTAGCCTCATTACACTTGGCTAGATTACATCTCAGTAAATATTCATGTTGCAAATACTAAATGAACAATATACACTAAGAACATAAATATGAAGTTTCAAGATATAAATAGTGGTGAGGTAAAAAACACCTACCTGATGACTAAACTCGTGCGTAAGTCTTTGGTTGTAGAGCTAACCTTATGGCCCTTCCTGTAAAACTAAGCATACAATATCATTTATTATTCAATCCTCAATTCATTACAAAAATTAACTTTGCACATAATCGTTTTATTCCTTGACATAACATGATTACACATAATTTCCCATCACTTTAGTTAATCATTTATTTTTCTCATTTCCCATAATATAATTCAATTTAATTTACTCATAATTTAATCATCACTTACCACTCAACTTGTTTCGAAAATTTCATTTCAACTTCTTATTTAATCCACATTCTAAACTTGATTAACAAGAAACAATTCTTATAATTTACACATATATACACTAATACACTCAAATTCTACTCTTATAACTTTTATAATTTAAGTCTTCAATCAAGAACAACTCTAAACAAAGTAGAAATTAGCTCATTTTAGCTTATTTAACTTAATTCTTCAAGAATATTGTTTACTATTTTAATCATAACTAAAGTTATAGAATTTATTTTTAGGCATGCCTTGTCTCTTCTAAAAGCTAACATACATAGTTACAACTTTGTTGAAGGGAAGAAAACTCATTTTTGACATTAACACACCTAAAATTACCCACTATAGCATTTTATACAATCTGTCAAACAAGATTTTAGTCTGACCTTTCTTCAATTTTTAATATACAAAGCTGCAACTTTACAAAAGAGATGAAAATCTATTCTTGCTAATAACGCACCTAAAATTACCTATTATAGCATTTTATACAATCTGTCCAACAAGATTTTAGTTCAATCTTTCTTTAATTCTTAATCAATATTTGAAGTTTTATAACTCCAAGTTAAGCAAAGTTAGTATCGTTTCCGTAGATACAACTTTTATGAAGAAAATTGTTTCAAATTTAATCATTTTAAAGTCTCATCTAGAAGTTAGGTAACAAGACTATCCAGTTTTCGATCTATTGATTTGATAAGCAACCAAGTATATCATTCAAAACAGGTATTTTTCCATTTCATGTACCTTATAGCACCATTAAACATAATCCTCCTATTAATTAACCAACCCAATTTTATCCAGATTCTTCAACAATTAATAATTTCAACACAACACAAAAATTTAGCCTCCATTTCCACAACGTTCAATGGATACAATTTTTTTAGTTTTTTTTTTCAATTTTACCCTTCAACATTGGGTTTATTAGAAATTAAACTTCATAATTTATTTTGATTTGCTTTCTATTGACTTGTCATGGTCTTATAACCCAACATGCTGATTGACAAGTTAAATCGAATCAATCCAATATGTTATTATCTCAATATTTATATAAAAAAAATCATCTTGAATATTTATTTTGAGCCAAACTATGTTGTTATCGACTATACAGGTTGTCTTTGAATCCGTCAAGTCAATCAATCATATTAAATCATTCCCTACACGGTTTAGAATTTTTTTCTACTAGAAAAACATTAGCAACACCTAAATATTTTGTTCATATTTAAAAAAAAAAAGAAGCGATCTAACCAGTGACTAAGCATAGGCCAATGACCAAGTTAACAAAAGCTAATTAGAGAGGAAAAAACATTGTTCATTATGAGAGGATTCACTATTTATTGGAACAGTGTAATAACCATTTTATCCTTAAAAAACCTAATGAACTGGCTATTAGAGGTAATACAATCTTCTTCCAAAATCTATTAGTCATTATTAGATTGATTAGGAACAAGTAGGTCTTTTTGCATTTTAAAAGTATTGTGAAATGTCTAAATTACCTTGAAAGCACATTTTTGTTTAACTGATATCCAAGGCTTTTTTGTATTGTCATTCTATTATTTTTAGTTATAAACAAGTTGTCCAATGAGTGATTTGATATTTTAATAAATATAAAATAAAATTAAAATAAAATAAAATTGGTGCATGCATTAGAAGCGCTAGCGCATCTGCCGCCCTGTCGCATTCAAGTGGCACATTCAATAAATTACAACGGCCAAAAATGGTGTTCTTCGATGTTTTTGAAATTGTCTCCATAGACCTTCCCTCCATAGGCAACACGTTTAGCTTGTTGACCTCTAGTTTGACGTCGCCGACCTTTTCATTTCTTTTTTGTCTTCTTTTCTCTCTACCTCATTTTTAGCGCCTATCCCTCCAAATTTTCAAAGCACCCCTTCATTTTATTTTTTTCTCCAGATTTTTTTTGTTTTTTATTACTATTTATTTATTTGATATAAAAATGGATCACCAAGTATCGTTACACTCTTTTTTAACCACAACCATTTTACAACACACAACAAAGCAAAATAACCACCAAGAATCGTTAAGCTCTCTTCTAGTCATAATTGTTATGCAACACATAGCAAAGCAAAATAACCATCAAATATCGCTAAGCTCTAATACCAATTGACACAAATGGAAGCGAATGATAAAATTATTTGTTACATGTTAGTTATTTTTGTTGCCTACTATACATGTGTAGAGATAAGCTAATTCTAGAATGTTGTAGCTTTCTTTAAGAATATGTTGTAACATATTGTTTGGCATGAAAAAACACAATGAATGAATACAACTTATTCTTCTCTCTCAATTTATTCTTTCTCCCTTTTTCCTTTTAATTTCAGCAAATCATAAAAATAGCACACACTCATAGTTCTAGCCTACTTGGATTGCTTAATTGTAGAACTATTCCAGTAACCATTGTTATAATTGGTATTAAAGCTTTTGATTCTTGGAACTTCAATATGATACCAAACACTAGATCTCAATAGATCAGAAAGCTGGAGAAGTTTATGAAAGCTGCAAACAAGGAACAAGCACAAAGGCATGAACAAGTTATGAAGTTATTGGAGACCTATGGACAACAACCACCAACCACTAAATCAATACAAGATACCAATATTAAAGAACTCAGAGAGCTTGTCAATGGATTCTCTTACCAATAGGGTGCCTTGTTATTGAAGTTAAAATTCAATGCTAGAGACTCTAACACAAGACAAAATAATCAAACATCTAATCAGGAAGAATTTATAACCAGATCTAGCTGACCTTATGAAGGTCAGTTCAATAACTCTAGGATATACAAACCTAGAAGGAACTTCTCTATGTTTAAGTATGAGGGTGTTCATAAGTGGTTATATAAATGCAATCAGTACTTTGACTTGAAAGAGATTGCTGAAACTGACAAACTTAAATTTGCTTCTTATTGCCTGGATAGAATGGCCCTATACTGGCACCAGAATTTCATGAGTAGGAAAGGTCAACTTGTAACTTGGAATGAGTTATATGTAGTAAATTTAGGGGCAGAAGCAAGTATTTAACCTGGCAAGACTGCAAAATAACACCATAACTTATAGAAGAACACATCAAAGTCACCATAAATCATTTAAACAAACACTATACAGCCTGTCCAAGCCAAAATCAGTATTAACCCAATCAACTATAAAAATCCACCCACCTTATCTAACAACCTGAAACAATCACAACCCAGCCTACTACCTACTCCAAACATACCACCCTTTAACAAACCATATATGAAACCCACAAAACCCATAAGAAATAAGGAGCTAGATGAAAGAAGGGTTAAGGGATAATGTTTTTGGTATGATAAGAAGTTTGTGTGGGGTCATAGGTGTAAGAATAAAAAACTCTACTCCCTATGTATAGTTGATGATGAGGATGAAGAATTGGAGGAAAGGAATTCCATGGATATGGAAGAATAAGAAGATTCTGATTAAATGATTCCCTATATTTCACTAAATGCTCTTAAAAGGGTTAATGAGTTTTACACTTACAGGGTTACTAGCAAGGTCGATAGGTTGCTATTGTTTATTATGGTAGACTTGAGGAGCACCCATAATTTTCTAGATTCCAGAGCAGCCACAAGATTGCAATGTGAGCTCAGTACAATTAAACCCATAATAGTCGAAAAACAATAGAGGAACTATGTTATGCGTTTCTATTTACATAAATTTCAATTGGATAATGCAAGGGGTCTGTTTCAATACAAATGTGTTTATTATGGAGTTGAACAATTATGATATTGTATTGGATATACAGTGGTTGGAAACTTTGGGAAAAATAGTATCCAACTATAAGGATCTATAGATGCCCTTTAGCTGGCAAAGTAAGGAGGTAATCATTAAAAGATAAGATCCTATTAAACTACAAGTTATTAGAATTGATCAATTCAATAGCCTGTCGAACAATGTTACGTAAGTGGCAGAAGTCAGCCTCCGTAGCTTGAGAATTGTGTTAGACTCGGGAACCAAGGTGCATATGATGTATACGACCTTTTCAACAAACAATTACAGGAACCCTATTCTATATGCCTTACACGAAGCTTATTAGGATTTATTTAAGGAACCTGAAGGCCTACCTTCATCCGAACCCTAGGACCACTCTATTCCTTTGAAGGAAGGTTATATGGCCATCAATTTAAGACCCTACAGGTACTCAAGCATACAAAAAAGGGTGGTAAAAAAGCTGGTAGCAGAGATGCTTGAATCAAGTATAATACAACCTAGCCAAAGTCCCTTTGCTTCTTCAATGGTGTTAGTCAACAATAAAGATAATATATGGAGGTTATGCGTGGACTATCGAGTCTTTAATAAGATGACAATTAAAAATTAGTACCCTATACCACTAATAGATGAGTTATTAAAGGAATTAGTAAGGGCAACAATTTTTTCTAAGACTGATTTAAGAGTTGGTTATCATCAAATTAGAATGCACACTGAAGATATTTACAAGACAACATTCAAAACTCATAGTTGCCATTATGAGTTTATGATGATGCCCTTTGATCTAACCAATGTTCCGACTACCTTTCAAAGTCTAATGAATAAGGTATTTCGTGAACACTTTAGGAAATTTATTTTGGTGTTTTTTTATGATATTCTAATTTATAATCAAACTGTCTATGATCATTTAAAGCACTTAAAGATGGTATTTTAGTTACTAAGGAATTACAAACTAGTTGCTAAGGACAATAAATTCATCTTTGGCAGTGAAACTGTAGTGTAGTTAAGGCATATTATATAAAACAAATTGTATAGCTATAGATCCTGAAACAATACAAGGCATTGAGGATTGGCCTACTCCCAACACCATCAAGCAACTTTGAGGGTTTCTAGATTTAACTGGTTACTATAGAAGGTTCGTTAGGGGGTATGGTTTAATAAGTAAACCTTTAACCAATCTACTAAAAAATAAGGGATTTAATAGACTATAGAGGTTGTTGTGGCTTTCAAAAAAACTTAAGTTATGACCTCTCCACTAGTTTTAGCATTACCTAGTTTGGACAAGATATTTGTGGTAAAAACTAATGCTTTAACTACGGGAATAGGAGTAGTGCTACTACAATAGGGGCATCCCCTGGCTTTCATCAATAAGTCTATAGGTCATAAACAACAAGCCTTATCAGTATATAAGAAAGAAATGTTGGCTATTATACATATGGTTACTAAGTGGAAGCATTATCTATGGGGAAGGCATTTTAAAATTAGGATTGATCATGTCAGTTTGAAATATCAACTAAGCTAAAAGTTGACTTTAGCATCTCAACATGTATAGTTGTCAAAGCTCATGACTATGAAATTGAATACAGAAAAGGAAAAAGGAACACCATGGTTGATGCACTTTCTAGGGTTTCTAGTACAGAATTGTGCGAGTTGGGGTTGTCAATTGTCTCTACTGGCATTATAAAAGAGATTAAAGCTACATGGTTTAGTGATAAGACAGTGCATATAATTATATAGGATCTTCAATATAACCCAACTTCCTACCCACACTAGTAGATTAATGGCTATCTAAATAGAAAAAAGAGGATGATGATGGGTAACAATCCATCCTTGCATAGAAAGCTGATTTCACTCTACCATAATACAGCCATGGGGGGTCATTCAAGCATTTGTGTTACAACTAAGAGAGTGAGGGGTATTTTTTATTGGAAAAGGCAACAAAAACTTATCAAGCAATTTATTAGGGAATGTCCCATGTGCCAGCAGAACAAGAGAGAAAACATGACCTATCCAGATATGTTACAACCTCTTCATATGCCTCAAAAACCTTTTATTGATATCAGTATGGACTTCAATGAAAGGTTATCTACATCTGAAGAAAGGGAGGTAATCTTAGTGGTGGTAAACAAATTTAACAAATTTTATTACGGCTACTATAGCTAAGACCTTCATGGATTATGTCTACAAGTTACATGAGCTACCAACCACAATTGTCAGTAACCGAGATCTTTTTTTCTTAACCATTTTTGAAAACAAGTTTTCAATCAACAAGGGGTTGACTTATATTATTTCACAACTTATCCTCCACAAACTGATGGTCGGACAGAGATAGTAAACAAGTGTCTTGAGAACTATCTTTGTTATATGGTTAGGGAGAATCCTACTCAATGGGTCAAGTGACTACTTATAGCTGGAATGGTGGTATAACATCAATTTCCACTTTTCCACTAAGACTATTCTTTATAAGATATTGTATAGCTTAAAACCACCTATTCATGTACCTTATATTTCTAAGGACTCTATGGTTGCAACTTTAGAAACTTACTTAACCACGAGGAAAGAAATACATCAAGCACATTATTCCTAAGGACTTTATGGTGGTAGCTTTAGATACTTAACCATGAGGGAAGAAATACATTAAGCACATTAAAGGATGTCACACAAGGCAAATGAGAAAACAGGTGAAAGAACTTTCAAAATGGGAAATTATATTTATCTCAAATTACAACTGTATTGTCATACTACTATAGCATATCAAATTTCTCAAAAATTAGCTTAGAAATACTATTGTCTGTATCTAGTGTTGGAAAAAATTGGAGTTCTGGCCTATAGACTTAATTTGTCTGCCTCAGCGGCTATTGACCTAGTGTTCCACATCTCCCAATTGAAAAAACATCTGGGTAATCACGTGACTCCTTCAACTCTGCCTTACCTCACAAAAGAGAATCCCTTGCAGGAGCGAAGAAGGGTGAAGAAAGGGAATTGAGCCGCCACACAAATCCTTATCCACTGGAAAAATCAATCTCCAGCTGACGCCATGTAGGAATTTGTGGAAGATTTCAGATTCAAATTCCCATAAATTGACCATGAGGACAAGGTCAAAACTTAAAGGGGGAAAGTTGTTACAAATTAAAAATTAGAAGGGGGAACACTGTGGCTGGTTACATAATCCAGCACAAAGGAAATAAAACATCACTATTGAAACGCACCGTATAATTTAATGTTAAAATGCAAACCACGAATTTTATTTTAATGTGGACTGTTATTCAGGCTTTTGTTGTACTATATTTTTTTTTTTTAAGGATGTGGAAATGTGATTGCGATTATTTTTCAAAGTGTTTTACTTGGAAATGCATTAAAATAATATTTTTTTATTTTTTAAAAATTATTTTTGGCATAAAAACGATTTAAAAACACTAAAAAAAATATTAATTTAAAGTAAAGAAAAAAATAAAAGAAAAAAAAACCAAATTCTCTCCAGCTGCTCCAGAAAAGCCCTCGTGCCCAACACAAGAGAATAAGAAAAGAAATGAGGCAGAAAACACAACAGCAACTATCATAACTCTGGCTACCAAGCCCTCCTGTGCACATCACTACATGAAACTGCTCATACGACTTGCTAGCAAAAGGCATAGAAGGA
>Ga0325414_1003099_pt1 | contig 17173 bp, 17 predicted proteins | sample PopdelMetagenome_8_FD_206183 | JGI IMG/M metagenome (GOLD analysis project Ga0325414, IMG submission 206183) | Populus deltoides microbial communities from Bellville, Georgia, United States - Leaf-PdKOR-R3 | ecosystem: Host-associated > Plants > Phyllosphere > Phylloplane/Leaf | place: USA... | reverse complement strand
AACTTAGGAAGCTATTATCTAATTGGGCTACCTGCAGGAATTCTGCTGGGATTTGTAGCTCATCTTAATGTTCAGGTAATTATGTCTACCAAATTATATGGTTTAAGTACATTAATCTCAAGAGCTTCGATTGGAAAAAGAATCAATTCCTTAATTTTCATAGTATTTTCATTCAATTAATGGAAGCATAAATTTGCCACCATATTGTAAAATTCTTTAAACAAATTTTTAATTTTTCAAATGTATCCTAAAGTTCGATTCTAACTGATGGAATGAAGGTTGAATTGAGCAACATCTGGTTGAAACACAGAATGCTTTGTCATTCAATCCGAACATGTTGTCGTAAGCAAGGCAATGTTTGTTTCTAGAAACCAAAGACCAAGACATTGCAAAACCTCCATTTTCTCACTGATGTGGACTTTAGTCCAACATATAATGACTTGTGCTTTTACTCCTAATTTACAGGGTTTGTGGATAGGATTGTTGAGTGGAGTTATAGTGCAAACACTTATACTCTCCTACATTATATGGAAGACGGATTGGGATGAGCAGGTTTGTCGAAAAGTTTGCAACCAGAATTTGAAGTATTATATATCCTATCAGTTACATTTATATGTAGTCCCAACACTGTTACGAGTGCAATCACCTTTCTTGCAGGTGAACAAGGCATCTGAACGTCTCCGGCGTTGGTTTTTGAATCCCGACAAGGATTCCACTGATAGCTCCAGTACCCTTGCCTAATGATATGAATCAGACCTGTTGGCCTTGAGGTACACGTGGGGTTGGACCAAGTCAGAAGGATTATTGCAGTATTGTTGTGTAATGTATTATTGCACTAGAATCGGTCAAATAAGTTAAGGCTGTTAGTATGGTGCTCCATATCTTTAGCAGCCACTCTGTTAGGATTTCCTGTTTTATTTCTATTTCATTGCTTGTCAGTTGTAATGTTTGTTGGCCTATTTAGGCAGCAAAAGAAAGGGAATAAGGCATCGAATAAACAACTCAAACACTCTTCAACCTCTGTTATTCTTCTTCTTCTTTACTATCCAAAATTCTTTTATCGGTGGTATCAGAGCCTGGTTTCGGTTAATGGATACACGTTCGAAATCAAATGCAGAATTCCGAACAGAAGTCACCGACATCTTAACCCGTCACGAGTCTAGCTTTGATGAGACAAAACAAGACGTCAATGAGATGAAACACGACTTGAATGAGATAAAACAAAATTTTTCCCAGGTTACATCGACATTACAGGGTGTCATGGCCGAACTACAAGCCTTTTGACTTAGCCGCCAAGATCCTCCACCAGACAGGGAAGGCAAATCCTTTGAGAAAGGAGAGGCGTCAGGTAGCAGTCTTGCCACCTTCACACGCTCAGGTTTCGAAAGGTATCAGAATGTTTTTGACAGAGTCCAGAATCAGCCAACTGACAGAATTCAACATCATACTCAACTCAAATTGAATTTTCCAATAAATCGTGGTGATGAAGATCCTATTGGGTGGATTTTTAAAGCGGAACAATACTTTGAGTTTAAAGGGATCGAACACACGCAGCAAGTGCAGCTAGCGTCATTCCATCTCGAAAAGCTTGCCTTACAATGGTATCGTTGGTTTACAAGGGATCGAGGACCGATGAATAGGGTGGAATTCACCAAAGTTATCCTACAACGCTTTGGACCCACGGACGATAATGATCCGTCAGAAGCCTTGTCTAGACTCAAACAAACTACCAGCGTTATAGCCTACCAAGAGGTCTTCGAGCGACTCTCACATAAGGTAGACGGCCTACCAGAGAACTTCCTAATCGATTCTTTTATTGCAGGTTTAAAAGATGATATACGGATAGATAAAGAAATCTGATGGCTCATGGCGATTTTGTGTTGATTATTGTGCTTTCAACGACATCACGATTAAAGACAAGTTTCCGATCCCAGTTATTGATGAGTTATTGGATGAGTTGCAAGGTGCAAAATATTTTTTGAAGTTGGATTTGAGGTTTGGCTATCATCAGATAAGAGTCCGTGATGACGACATCTCAAAAACTGCCTTCCGCACTCATGACGACCATTATGAGTTCCTTGTGATGCCGTTCAGATTGACTAATGCTCCCGCTACCTTTCAAAACTTAATGAACGACATTTTTCGACCTCATTTACAAAGGTTTGTCTTGGTTTTTTTTTTATGATATTCTTGTATACAGCAGGTCTTGGGACGAGCATTTGCAGCATCTAAAAGTGGTCCTACAGATTCTGTCCACTCATCAGTTGTTTGTCAAAGCATCCAAGTGCCAATTTGGGGTTTTGATGGTCGACTACTTAGGCCATCGAATTTCATTGCAGGGTGTTGCTGTGGATCCAAATAAGATCAATTCAGTCCAACAATGGCCTGTGCCGACCTCAGCAAAGGGGGTTCACGGATTCCTTGGGCTGGCGAGTTACTACCGGAAATTCATATGTGATTTTGGTTCGATTGCGGCACCTCTGACACAACTCTTAACCATGGATGGTTTTCGGTGGACAACTGAAGCTCAGGAAGCCTTTGTGAAATTGAAGACAACCCTTGTTACTCCTCTGGTTTTACGTCTTCTGGATTTTGAACAGCCCTTCGTTGTCGAGTGCGATGCAAGCGGAACAGGTCTGAGAGCTACACTGTCACAAAATGACCAACCCATTGCGTTCTTTAGCGAAGCCTTGAAAGGGTCGGTAAGGGCACTATCAACTTACGATAAGGAAATGTTGGCGGTGGTGAAAGCTGTGCGCAAGTGGCAATCGTATTTGCTGGGTAAGCCATTTGTAATCAAGACCGACCACCAAAGTTTGAAATACTTACTGGAGCAGCGCATTTCGACTCCTTCCCAAGCTAGATGGCTGCTCAAACTTATGAGCTATGACTATACCATACTTTACAAACGTGACAGAGATAATCAAGGTTCGGATGCTTTATCTCGCGTCACCTTGCTTCAGTTTCAGGCCCCCACGCTGCACTCTGCAGACTGGTGGTCCTCCCTGCAACAAGAGGTAATTGACAATCCCTATTACACCACCTTGAGTAGGAATGCTTCATCCAATTGTTTTCTTAGAGATGGAGTTTGGATGGAAAACGGTAAAGTCCACTTGAGCCCAAACTCCTCCTTATTACCTACAGTATTATCAGACGCAAATTCATCGCTGGTAGGAGGACACTTTGGCTATCTTAAAACCATCAACCGGGTCAGCTCCAGTTTTATATGGCCAGGGTTACGGGCTGCTGTGAAGGAATTCATTCGCAATTGCACGGTCTGTCAACGTTGCAAATATGACACTCTCAGACCAGCAGGGTTGTTGCAGCCTCTAGCTATTCCGGACCGTATTTGGACTGGCATATCCATGGATTTCATTGACGGGCTGCCTTCCTCCCAAGGCCACAATACAATTATGGTGGTGGTAGATTGCTTGTCCAAATTTGCTCATTTTGTGCCTCTCAAGCACCCTTACACTGCATTATCTGTAGCCAAGGCTTTCATTTCTAACATTGTGCGGTTGCATGGAATGCCTCTTGTCGCACCCGACATCGCGGCAGCTTTAAAAAAATAAAATAAATCTTTCGCACCCAACATCGCGGCAGCTTTAAAAAAATAAAATAAATCTTTAGAAAGAACGGATTTCTGGCATCCTGTTCTTTAATGGTGAATGGTTTTTGTTTAAAGAGTCGCCACCTAGTATTACGGTTATTAGGAACCCTAACTGGTCAACAGAGATTCTATAGTCCGAGACTGGTTACGTAAAGGGGAAGATATTATCACCCCTTAAACGTCCTGCCTAAGGCAGGCTGCATTGCTGATCTTTGTCATTAATTGCTAACATTTTTTGTTGGTTTATACTATGATTATTTGTGTGTAATATTCCTGACTCTGGCGCCAGTAAATATTCAACTACGTATATTTCTAACTCTGGCGTTGGTAAATATTACGTAGGTATCAAAATAAATAAATTTAAATCATCATTTTTTTTATTTCTGACTCTGGCGTCAGTGAATAAACAAATAAAATCAATTTATTTTTTACGCATACGTATTATTTTTATTTTTATGTAGCTAAAAATAAAATAAAATAAATTTACATTAGTATTTTTTATTCCTGACTCTAGTGTCAGTGAATATACCAAATAAATTTATTTTATTTTATCTTATGTTATTTTTTTTGCATGCATATTTTTTATTTTTATATAACTAAATAAAATACAATGAAATTTTTTTGAATCGGTATTTTTATTCTGACTCTAGCATCAATGAATTAATAAAAAAAACAATAAATTCATATTTATATTTTTTTTACATACACAATTTTTATTATATATATATATTTACATTTTTGGGCTAGGCCCAGCTCAGCCTATATGGGCTGGGCTAGACCCAGCCAGCCCAGCCCGGTTACTGGCCCAAGCCAGTGACCCGACTGGGCAAAAAAACTAAAGGCACGCGTGACTTTTTCACGCGTGCATGAACACTGTGAAGGTAATTAAATTACCTTCACACAGTGTTCTTGCAACACTGAATTACTTTTTTTTTAAATGAAGATGCAAAGGGGACGAAGTCATACCTGCTTCTGGAGACCGAAGATGTTTGCAGCGTTGATGATGATTATAGCCTACTGCTTCCTCTGGTCTTCCTTCTGTGACCACTTGTCTATGCTTTCCTTCTTGATTTCTCAATAGCTTCTAAATCTACAAAGAAGATTCGGGCTTGTTGTGAGTGTTCTTTGGCTGAATCCGAGTTTTTTCTTTGTTTGCAGGTCTGAAGACAATTTCAAGGATAATTCTCCTCACTGTGTGCTGCCCTCTTGTTCTCTCTTTCTCTCTGTATTTGGATTTGTGCTCTGTTTTCTCTACTTTTTTTTTTTGTTCTTAACTCTGTTTTTCTGGGTTGATTTTTTGGCTCTGTTTTTGGGTAATTTTTTTTTTGTTTTTGGTGCTAGGTCTTCTGCTCCCTTTTATAGAGACCCACAGCTTGCCCCTAATCAGTCTTGCCTTTGCAGGACTGTATCTTCCACGAACGAGATCGTGGGCAAGGGACGCGGTTCACGATTGGATCTGTTGCAGATTTTCAAGTCTCCGGTTGAATCGGGATGGAGAAGATCACATGGCTCTCCCACCAGCAACGGCGATGTTTCGACCAAAAGACACATTTTCACTTTGACCTCTGAACTTTGGAAATTCAGCAATTGGACCCCTAAGCAATTAAAAATTTCTTTTAATTTTGCCCCTTTTTGATTAATTTCAATTAAATCCCTAAATTGGTACACTGTTTACAAAACAGTCTTTAATTCCTGGATTATTCAATTTGGTCCTTAATTAATTCTTTTAATTTTGCCATTTTGAATTAATTTCAATTAAATCCCTGAATTATAACCCTGTTTACAAAATAGTCCTTAATTTCCAGATTGTTCAATTTAGCCCTTAATTAAATCTTTAACTTTTAATTCTTTCAAAATTGATCCATTAACTCTCAAATTTTTATAATTACATCCTCAAACTTCAAATTTTATGTTATCTTAACCCCATTGTCAACTATATTTAATTTTTATTATTTGTTCAAAAATAGGGTTATGACACCTCTCTCGATTGTTAGTGATCGCGACCGAGTCTTTCTCAGTAATTTCTAGCGGTCCCTTTTTTTCAGTTGCACGGCACTGTTCTTTGTTATAGCTCCAGCTATCATCCACAATCGGATGGACAAACCGAGGTAATAAATCGTATCCTCGAGCAGTACCTTCGCTGCTACACATATGATAATCCAAAAAAATGGTTGGAATGGCTGCCGTGGGCTGAGTTTGGTTACAATACTTAAGTCCATTCGTCAACCAAATTAAATAACTCATTTCGAAGCAGTCTATCGCGTTCCTCCACCTTCTATGATTTCGTATATTCTCGGTACTGCCAAAGTCCAAGCTGTTGATGATATGTTGCGCTCAACGGATGAAATCCTTCGTGATCTTCATAAAAATTTGGTTGTTGTCCAGGTCCGGATGAAGTGTTAGGCTGATCGTCACCGACGAGAGGTGTTCTTTGAGGTAGGAGACTATGTTTATTTATGTCTACAGCCGTACCGTCAAAAATCTGTAGCGTTCAGGAGTTCGTTGAAGTTGTCTCCTTGATTTTTTGGTCCCTTCAAAATTATTGCCAGGATGGGGACTATTGCATATAAGCTGGACTTGCCAGTTGGGGCACAAATTCACAACGTATTCCATGTCAGTTTACTAAGGAAACATTTTGGTCCGCTCGACTTACCAATAGCGTCATTACCTCCTGTTTCTGCTGATGTCCAAATTTTACCAGAACTTGAAGTCGTTTTGGATCAAAGGGTGGTTCAGAAAGGCAAGTATAGACCAAGGACTGAAGTATTGGTTCAATGAAAGGGTGCTTCCCGTGAAGATGCGACATGGGAGAACTTATGGCGACTCTCCAAGACTTATCCAGATTTCCGCCTTGAGGACAAGGACGTTCCAAGGGTGAGGGAATGATATGAATCAGACCTGGTGGCCTTGAGGTACACGTGGGGTTGGACCAAGTTAGAAGGATTATTGCAGTATTGTTGTGTAATGTATTATTGCACTAGAATCGGTCAAATAAGTTAAGGCTGTTAGTATGGTGCTCCATATCTTTAGCAGCCACTCTGTTAGGATTTCCTGATTTATTGCTATTTCATTGCTTGTCAGTTGTAATGTTTGTTGGCCTATTTAGGCAGCAAAAGAAAGGGAATAAGGCATCGAATAAACAACTCAAACACTCTTCAACCTCTGTTATTCTTCTTCTTCTTTACTATCCAAAATTCTTTTATCAGTCTAATTAGAAAAATTAACTATCTTTGCATGCTGTAAAAGGGTACGCAATTATCACTCCCCCCCCCCCCCCCCTGTTATTCAACTGAAAGGTTGGATTTTTTTGCTACAATGTAAAGGGATAGCTCTTCCGATCAATCCTTTAAACCCCAGTAAATTCATGTTATCTGATAAAGCAACCAACCTGTAATAACCAACATTTTTGCCTCAAGGAACTCTTATCTTATACAGTAATATGTCCTTACCTCAACTAGTTTGGATTACATGAGCTGGGATATGAAACTGATCAAACACCAGGCCATAAAACCCTTTTTCACTTTCAAATTCCTCCTAAACTTGTTCTCCATCGGGTGGGCCTAGATTTGGCCTAGTCTACCTTTACCTGGCTAGGACTGCGGTCAGGTTTGACATCACAAACTTTTGGTGTGATACACTAGTACTATTCTTTTCTTAGATAGTCATTTCATAGTTTTTGCTTTTCTGGGATGTCCTTCAAAGTGATTTCTGCATACTTGGTTTATGCTGTTTCCAACTATTGCTTCTACTGCTTCCTCATTATTGTCAGACTTGGTTGCTATCTTGTACGTATCTATCTGGCATTGTAGTTTTCAGGTTCTTTAAATGATGTGTAGAATTCTGCTTCATGTTTATCTTTTCAGCTGCTTGGTTGCTTCAGAATTCAGTTCGTGGATTCCATTTTTTGGTTCCCCTCCAGCTGTTTTGGGATCGTGCTGCGGAGAAAATTCTTTTTCTGCGGCTGTTGTTTTTGGGTTCTATAAATTATGATGCAGAAGTTGCTAAAGCAGATTGTGGTGAAGCATATGGCTAATTGTGGATTCTCTTATCTGTTTTATTGTCTTTGTTCGTTTGGATTGATCAAGACAGTATCTTTTCTAGGTTTACTTGATTTATTTTTGTTCTAAATTGTCTAGGCTACTTCATCACACAACTATTTTCAGCCTCCAAGCCAGCTTTTTAGCCTTTGGAGATTAATAATCATATGCTTCTTGCTTATGAAAAATGAATAAGCAAGGAAGACTTGAAGAATGCCATGTTGGACTTAGATTGGTTTATTCATCCATCATTCCATTGTTGTTGAATTTCTATTGGATCAAGAAGAACTTCTCGGAAAGAAATTAAAAAGAAGAAAGGAAAAAACTATTGAAGTCAACCGTAAGGGCTTGAAATTTAAAAAATTTCAGACACCAATGATTTTTCAACTTGATGCTTGTCAAGTCACCTGCTTCTTCTAAGCAATCAAGAACTGATCTCAAATACTCATCATCCATTTGTAGTTATCGACAACAAATGCTACAAACCCATTTGCTGCAGTCCCTAATAATGTGATTGTTGAAAAATTTTAAAGTCTTCCAACAATAACTAAAAAATTACAACAACATTGTGATAAGTTAGATAAAATAATTTATTATTTTTTAATATTTATCTCTTATTTTAAAGCATCATAAAAAATAATCATAATTACTACTACTCTACTAAAAGAATTGAAAAAGTTGATGTTACTTCACAGTTTTCATGAACAATGAAGCATTTTAGATTTTATTTTTCAATTTTTTTTTCTTTTTCTAAATCCTACTTAATCATTCAACATTTTATAAATTTTAAATTAGTTAGCATAGTTTGTTTTTTATAAGGTTATCGTAGTTTCAAATAAACTATCAAACGTTTGGTTGTGCTTAATTTTTACAAGTGTCTATTTTTATTATTATATCATTAAATAAAAAAATAGTTTAAACAAAAAGCTTTTAAACCTAGTGGAATCCATGATCTGGGTAACATATTTTGTGAATTAAGCCATGAAACATATAATTATCCAATATATCATTATCTTAATATTAAAAAAAATATCATCTTCAAAATTTTTAAAGTCAAACCATGTTTTTACCGGTCGTTTGTGTTGTCTTTTGTTATAGAATGTATAACATGTATATTTCTGAATAGGAAATTAATGTAGGATTATTCCAATGTTGTAATCCCCACGGTTATTGTCGTATTCTGCCCTACATATATAAATAGGAAAGGTTGGCTAAGGCTAACCCAAGTCATTCTGTTATTCTCAACTTGGTATCAGAGCCCTATATAAACTAAAACACCTCTTCTCCTCTCTGCAATGGATACTTCTTAGCCGGCAGCCATCTCTTCCTCAGCAGCAGCACCAGTTGTGCCTTCCTACACTCCTGCCGCAGGACCACTTTCTTCTTCAGCTTTAGTTATGCAGTGGCCACAACATATAGATGTTGGCCATGCTCTTCTCAACCCCAATAATGCTCCTCTGCTGTCGGCCTCTTCTGCTGAAGCTGCTGCAGCTTCTGCCATGGCAATTGTGTCCTTCTCCCACACTTATCAGGTCATCTCTTTGAAATTGACAAACACAAATTATTTTTATTGGCGAATGCAGATGAAACTGTATCTCTTAGGCCAAAGGGGTTTTCGGCTTTGTTGATGGTTCAAACTCCTGCCCCTCTCCACATATTCTTGCTGCCGATGATGTCTCTCTTCAGGTATCTCAACTCTTTCCTCGTTGGAAACAACAGGACCAACTCATTCTAAGTGCCTTGCTCTCTTCGCTATCCATGGAAGTTCTTCATCTTGTTGTTGATTGTCCAACCTCATGTTCTGTCTGGCACACACTTGAGCAAGCTCTAGCTTCTACATCCAACTCCCATATTATGCAACTTCATGACTCCCTTCAAGACCTTCGACAAGGTGATGATTCGGTAACTCAATTTCTGCAAAAAGCTAAGACTTTATTTGATGAGCTAGCAGCTACCGGCCGACCTATTTCGCTAACCAATTTCAATCTATATGTGTTTCGTGGCCTTCGCGAAGAATTTAAGGACTTAGTGATAAGTCTTGTTAAAAGGGCAGATCCTTTACCATATGCAGATTTGCTTAGTCATCTGCTAACTCATAAATTTATTCATAATCCTCTCATTTGTCTATGGGATCTGCTGCCATTCATGCACCATTGCTGCCCACGCCAAACATCCCACCTTCAGCGCTCCTCTCTCACCGCTAGCCTTCTGCTCAATTTGGACGCAATAGGGGCTGTTCTTATGGCAGCTGGTGTCCTCAACAAAACCTTCACAGAGGGTCTCGAAATTCTGGCTCCAGGCCTGATTTTCATAGCTTCCATAGCACTCCCAGCAATGACAACAGACACAGCAGCTGGCAGGGAAATTGGCAGCGCAACAGGGGATCCAATTCCTGCTGCCAGTTATGTCAAAACTTCGGACACACTGCTCCTCAGTGCTCCCATCTTCAGCAACGTGGCTATGGACAGCAACATAGTGCCAATCTAGCACTACATAATTCTACAGGTACTGCTGACTGGTTTCCGGACACCGGTGCAAATCAACACGTCACACCTGACCTTGCAACCTTAACTGCTTCAGAACCATACAATGGTAATGATAATTTGCATGTTGGTGATGGTAAGGGACTTTCCATATCTCATATTGGCCATACAAAAATATATAACCCACATCGTTCGTTCATTTTATCTAATGTCCTACATGTTCTTGCAATCACGAAACCTCTGCTTTCTGTTCAGAAATTTTATCTCGATAATAATGTTTATTTTGAGTTTCACCCTTTTCTGTTTTATGTCAAGGATCTCAACACCAATGAAGTACTCCTCTCAGGACAGAGTAAAGATGGTCTCTATACTTTGTCAAGGTTCAGGTCTTCTGTCCTGTCAATTCCTCAACCCTATTGGTTTCCCTGCATCTCTGCTTCTGCTGATTTGTGGCATCGTCGCCTAGGTCATCCTACCTCCCATATTTTTCAATTTTTAGTCTCGAAAAATAAGATTATTTATAACAACAAATATCTTAATTTTCAATGTCAAAGTTGTCCTTTAGGAAAATCATCGCGTTTGTCTTTAAGATCTACTAGTCACAAAACTTCTGCTCTGCTTGAATTAATTTTAGTGATGTGTGGGGTCTTGCTCCCCTTTTTTTCTTCGGATGGTTAACGTTATTTTGTTATATTTGTTGATGCGCACACAAAATATATATGGTATTATCCACTTGTTGAAAAATCTGATATTTATTCTGTCTTCCATCAATTTCAAACTCTTGTTGAACGTCAGTTTTCTTCAAAAATAAAATCTGTTCAAATTGATTGGGGCGATGAATATCGCAAACTCTCCACTTTCTTTCAGACTATTGGTATTCATCACCATCTGATTTGTCCTATACTCACGAACAAAATGGAACAGTAGAAAGACGTCATAGGCATATTGTGGAAACCGGCTTTACTCTTCTAGGTCAATGTAAAGCTCCATTTTGTTTTTGGAATTATGCGTTTGACACTTTAGTTTATCTCATTCATCGTATGCCTACTCTTGTTCTTGATAATCGATCCCCTTTTGATTGTTTGTTTCAACGGTCTCCTGATTATCATTTTTTATGTACTTTTGGATGTCTATGTTTTTCTTTTTTGCGTCCTTATAATAATCATAAATTGGATTTTCGGTCTTCTCCTTGTGTGTTTTTTTGCTACAGTTCCTCTCACCTTAGTTATCGATGTTTTGACATTGAATCTCATCGTATGTATATCTCCCGTCATGTCCGTTTTCATGAACATATTTTTCCGTTTGATAAATCTGAACAGATTGCGTAGGTCTCCACTCAAACCCACACACCATCTCCTATTACCATCCTCTCAAATCTAACCCACTCCCCACTGTTCACCGCTCAAAACACACCCCATCCCGCCTCTGCCTCTGCCTCTGCCCTGCCCTCACTGCCGACCCAAACACCACAGCCTCCATCTATCCCTTGCCGCTCACCATATGCATCTTTATCTCACCATACTGTTGCAGGTACAGGTTGCAGCTTAGTGTTTCTTGCTCTCCAGCACGAGGTCCTTGATAGTAGTGGGACATCCTCTGGTTCATACTCTGCTTCTCCTTATTCTGCCAGTAACCTGGTTTCTGCAGACTCTACCTCTGCTGCCAGCTCTCCACTTGCGGCAGCTTCTTCCCCGGCTTCTTCCCCTGGTTTGAATCTGGTGGTTGATCTCTCAGCTTATCCACTGCATCAAGCCACCTCTGTGATGCCTCCTTCTCCTGCATCACCATTGTTGCTCAGCCGACACCCTATGGTCCTTAGATCACGACAGCCCAAAACCACAAATACGGTCTCCTCTGCTGCAGCTAATACAGCTGCCACCCGGGTATTGCTCTCTCCTTCCTCTGAACCTGTTGCCTTTTCTGATGCAGATAAATATGTTGCTTGGCATGATGCTATGTGTGATGAGATCAAAGCTTTACGATCCAATCACACCTGGTCCCTAGTGCCCTTTCATTCTTCGATGAATGTCGTGGGCAGCTGATGGGTATATCGCATCAAACATCGTGTTGATGGTAGCATTGACCGTTATAAAGCCCGTCTCGTTGCTAGAGGTTTTACTCAACAGGAAGGCATTGATTATTCTGAAACTTTCAGCCCAGTTATTAAACAGACCACTATCAGATTAGTCTTTTCAATTGCAGTTTCTCGTAATTAGAAGATTCATCAGCTTGATATTCATAATGCTTTTCTCAATGGTGTTCTTACTGAAGAGGTCTATATGAAACAACCTCCAGGTTTTGTTGACCCTACTCTTCCATCTCATGTGTGCAGATTGTACAAGTCACTATATGGTTTAAAACAGGCACCAAGGGCATGGCACACTCGTCTGAGTGGTTTTTTACTTTTTATTGGTTTCCTTGCCTCCAAGGTTGACACCTCCCTGTTTATCTTATCTGATGGCACTAATATCTTTTATCTCCTCGTCTATGTTGATGATATTCTGCTTACAGGCAGCAACTCTGCCATGCTTCATCACCTAGTCCAGTTACTAAGCTCTGAATTCAAGCTTCATGACTTAGGTGATGTTCACTACTTTCTCGGTATTGAAGTTCAGTCTACAGGTATGGGTCTGATGTTGCGCCAACACAAATACATTCTTGACATCCTCACTCGGGCTGGTATGACTTCTTACAAACCCGTTGATACTCCAGTTTCTCCTTCCAAACTTGCTATATAGCCGGATCATCCATTTTCTAATCCCACACGATTTCGTCAAATTGTGGGTGCTCTTCAGTATCTTACATTCACTCGTCCAGATATCTGCTTTGCTGTGAACAGAGTTTGTCAGTAGATGCATGCTCCTACAGATTCCCATTGGGTTGCTGTTAAACGCATACTTCGCTACCTCAAAGGAACGGCGTCCTATGGTTTTCATATCACTCGGGGTACCTCTTTTATTCTTCATGGTTTTACAGATGTTGATTGGGCTGGGAGTATTGATGATCGCAAGTCTACGGGTGGCTATCTTATTTTCTTTGGTCAGACACCGATTTCATGGAAATCCGGCAAGCAACATACAGTTGCCTGCTCCTCCACTGAGGCTGAGTATAAAGCCTTAGCAGATGGTACTGCTGAGGTCATCTGGCTTCAATATTTGTTAACAGATCTACAGGTTCCCTCTGTCTCTGCTCCTACTATTTGGTGTGATAATCTTGGTGCGACTTATTTCTCAACGAATCCTATCTTTCATGCTCATATTAAGCATGTTGAGGTAGATTATCATTTTGTCCGTGACCGGGTTGCGAAGAAGGAAATTCAGATTCGCTTTATCCCCTCTCAGGATCAACTTGCTGATGTCTTCACCAACCACTTTCCGCTGCGTCCTTTACTGCTTTCAAGTTCAAGCTTCGGGTCGATCCTCCACCATCAGCTTGAGGGGGCATATTATAGAATGTATAGCATGTATATCTCTGAATAGGAAATTAATATAGGATTATTCCAATGTTGTAATCCCTACGGTTACTGCCATATTATGTTATTCTCAACTTCTTTCAAGCCCCAAGTTAACTAGGTCACCTTGAATCAACTCTCACGCAGATGAATTTTAAACTCAAGTTAGACAAAAATTAAGTTGAAAGATCTCAAGGTTGACTCGCTAGATCGAATTTAGTAACAATACCAAATGATTTCATTTATTTTAAAATTCCATCTCCCATTTCATTTTCTTTTAATTGAATTTTTTTGGATTTTTTTTAATTATCAATTTTATCCTTTAATATTTAATTGATTTTGAATTGATAATTACAATTTGTTTTGATTTGTTTTCTATGAGGTTATTATAATCTTAAATAAACATCTTGATATTTGATTGATACTTAATTTTACGAGAGTTTATATATTTTTGTTATTGTAATAAATTTATAGATTATTTTGAATTATAACTTTGGAGGGTTAGCATTTACTCAAACAGATCGAGTTGGTGCTCCTAAGAATATATGTTTGCATAAGGAATTTCATAGTAATTTCTGCATGCCACTTTCCCTACATTAATTGAGCTATAAGACATGTTCCTTCTCTCACCTTTTGAAGGACAGAGACTAGTACTGGATAGATGGGAGATGATTTCCATTGTTTCTTTTTGCTTACTTTATCATAAATGTGCATACATTTTAGATGCCTTCTTTCTTGTTTCCACTGTTTCTCAATCATATATAATTTGGTTTAAAAAGAGACAGATTTTTTTTTTTGTAATATTCCTGAGTTTGACCATTATTTTAATTTATCTATTTTTATTAAGTTAATAGTTTCTTTTAAAAAAAATATTAGTCATACATTATTTTTTGCGTACTAAATCCATTTAAAAAAGGTAAACTGGTACATTAATTCAGATTTAATACTGTATTAATGTTTATACTTCATGATAATATTAAAAAAATTATTTAAATTAAAAACTTTATGAGTGAAAAATATTTTAAAAAGTAACCGCAATAATATTTACAAACAGACTAAATCTCCTGTGATAAAGAAGTAGTTGAAACTGCACTTCAGGTCATGGCCTAGCGGGGGAAGGGACTTGTTTCCTTTCTCTGCCCCTGAGTTCGATCCTCTCTGTGCATGTCTGTCATCCCGTGGTGTCTTACATGCTCACTAGGCTTGCAGAATGTTCAGTGAGTCTGATGATTAGTTGTAATGCGCGTAAGCTGGTCTGGACACCCGGATTATGAAAAAGAAAAAATAGCTGAAACTGTGTCAACTGTCAGGTTCTTGTTGTGTTGCTTGCTTTCTCAATATTACTCAAAAGTGCTCAACCAATACTCACAGGCAAGCATTTCCTTGTAATCTCATAACATATGAGGTCTAATCCGATAGATGCTATATGCATTATATCAATTGGACCGTCCATGATCCAACAAAGGAAGGAATGGCAGAAAGGATGGGCCAGGTGGTGTTAGGTAGGCGACAGGAATACTTGAAGTCTTTTCATAGGGAGCCAACATAGTGATTAGGAAATTATTTTAGAACTTTAAGATACCGTGTTCGTTTGTTTTTTAGTTTCAACCTAACTTAATTTTATTCAAAAAGCAAGTTAGTTGAAATTAAAAAATAAATGGGTCCTACCTCCTAAAGAGATTGTTCGGCTTTTAATTAGATTATTTAGCTAGTCAAAATAATTTTTATTTTTTATAGTAAATTTTATGTATAATTGTATTTAAAATTTTGGTTTTGTAAGGATTAAAATATCTTATTTTTTATTTTATAATGTAAAGCACAAACTTAGTATGGCTAGATATTGGTTGACTTGGGTTTTGAGGCTCTATCTATTTAATCTATTTTAACAAATGAAGTCAAAACAATAATGTGAGATTGTGATGGAAGCAAAGCAACGGGTCCAGAAGGTTTTGATCTTTCATCTATAAGAAAGTAGGTTTTCTACCATTTCAAACACAGTTTGGTGATTTTTTGGCAATACAGTATACTTAAGAATTGGTTTTTTTAGAGAAATATCGTAATTCAAGTACAACCATGTTTTTTAATATTGGTTCAGTACCAAACTGTTATTCAGAATAATTGTTATTTAGTGAGAAGCCAAAATGCATATCTCATATATTTTTGGGTTTTATATAATCGTTGTTGACCATTAGGTCTTGGATCTTATCTTTTGACCAACGGATTTTCATGAGAAATTTAAGGATGAAATTAAAAAAGAAAATTAAATGATGAAACTGAAAAAAAAAAAATCTTTCGATTCAACTCCATGTTTAGCTTGGGTTTAAATTAAATCGAGTGAGAGTTGTCTCGACATGATCTAGTCAGTATGACTTGTCTAGAGACAACTTTGATGACTTTTAGGCTGTGTTTGTTTCCCAGAAAATGATTTCCGAAAAATTACTTTCCAAACTTTTCTATATTTGTTTGCCATTACAAAAAGTTTATAGGAGGATGAGAGGGAAAGAAAAAAATGAAATTGAAATATAAAAAGAAGAAACTGAATTGATTAGGAATAGCCTTATTTCATCAAATTAGATTATAGAAATATTCTAATCGAAAAAACAAAAGTTTAAATATTTAAAAATAAAACCCATTAATCTTTATAAGAAAAAAGAGAGAAAGAAGAAGAAGAAGAAGAAGAAGAGCAGCTCTAGGTATAAATAGGCTAAGACTTTTGCACATTGTTTTGTATTGTAGTTAAGTATCTGTCCATCGCACATGGTGGGTCTCATTAAGGTTTCTTTCCATTAACGACACAAAATCTAAAATATTCGTCTCGATTAGATTGTTAGATTTAAATAAAATAATAAAAAATCACACCAAACTCAAATCTATCGATTTAACCATTATGGGCATTCTACTCGTTCCTCCACGGTGGTAAAAACCCTTTTTTTATATAAATATTCAATGCTAAAAGATCTAGCTTCAACTTTTTGCCCTTTTCTTGATTTGATCTTTTGGCAACTCCCCTCGACTCCAAATGGTGAAAAAGAGGTTCCTTTTCACGGAGACGTATTTGGCTAAGGAGACAAAACCCTTTTCATCGAGCAAATAGAATAAAGTCACTTCTTGTTGCTACATTTAAATCATGGACCCAATACCAACTTCTTAAGAAAACATGCATGTAATATAAAGGAAATAAACGAATGGCAACACTCGGAAATCAAGAGTTAATTAATATTTTAAGATTTTAATTAGTAAGGCACTGAATTTTTATAATTTTTGGAACCACCAAATCATCTCAAATCAATGATTATGATCAAGAAAATCCTGATCTTACAAACATTACATTAAGACATCAAAAACCTTTCCCGACACAAATTAAAATTTCGATGACCCAATTCTCCTTCCTTTTTATCCTCTCTTTCAGCTTTGTTAGGATACTGATTTCACAAAAATAAATAAATAAAAAGGCAGAAAATTATGTGAAATTGGATGTTTTATTCAATGGCGAGGGTTTAAATATTGTTGCAGCATTCGAATACAATGCTAATATCCTAGATGACAGAAACATTGTCAACAACCAGTCTTCTCTGGAAAAACATGAAAAAAG
>Ga0325414_1003097_pt1 | contig 17183 bp, 8 predicted proteins | sample PopdelMetagenome_8_FD_206183 | JGI IMG/M metagenome (GOLD analysis project Ga0325414, IMG submission 206183) | Populus deltoides microbial communities from Bellville, Georgia, United States - Leaf-PdKOR-R3 | ecosystem: Host-associated > Plants > Phyllosphere > Phylloplane/Leaf | place: USA... | reverse complement strand
CATTTTCTTAATCTTATCAATTCAGCATGTAATGGCATAGGATTCCCAAACATTCTCGCATTTTCTTCAAGTTTGTTTATGATTACTGAGAATTCAGTAGATAAAAATACTCCATACTTGTCTAAACCACTATCACATAAAGCTTCTCCATTCATTTGCAACATGCACCCTTTCAAGCCCAAGATGAGTAGGTTGACTTTCACCATCCATCTTCTCTTGGCATTGCTTCTGCTTGTAGCTTCTCAACAACATTTCCCATCCATTATCAAGGTTCAGGCTATTGAAGCAGGCAAGCAACATCCCTCTTCTCCTCTCCTCTCCTCTTATTATTATATTCATTATACATTGTCAGAACCCTATAGTGATTCAGCAGTGGGTGAGGCATAATTCTCCACGTAACCAATTAGCTGCAGCAAATTAACAAAAGCCTTTTTCTGTCACAATTTCTAATGGTTGGCATTATCATGCCTCTGCTGCCACAGTTCATTTCAAACTGAAGCCTCGACAGCTCACCTCAAAATTACACGTGGGAGACGACTTACCAAATTGGGTAAGGAATTCAGTGTTCAGGTTGCATGTATTTGTTATCAATCTTAATGCAAATGATTTATGCCTTCACCTTTTTTTTTTTTTGGTGGTATTTGCATCCATGATCCCAAACAGGTTGCAGAGAAGAGGATTCATAAGAGTTCATCAGGACCCAACCCAGTAGGCAATCGCAACCCACCATCTAAGCAATGAGTCAACAGATGCACTTGTTAGCACAGCAAGTAGACCGAGGTCCACAGTGTTCTATTAAAGCATGAGAATATCAGCAGGTATTCATTTAGGTTGAGAAAACCTGATTCCTTGGTTTTCATGCTTGTATAAAAGATGAAATTAATTTAGATTCGTTATCTTAGAACAATTTTCGATGAAGAAATTGCACGTTTCTCATCTCGATAAAACTTTAGCTTTCTCAGGGTGGTGTTGTTGGCCTTCACCCCCTGATTTTTGAGAATCGAGCGAAGCATTATTAAAAGAGAGAAAAAAACATGCATATGTGATTATATGCCAAGAGTTTAACACAACGTTTCCACGCAGAAGCCTCACTGAACTCAGAAACGGTGCTTATAGGAACAGGTGAACACCTAGTCAATAATTTCAAGCTCTAAAAAATTACAATGAAGCAAATCTTGCTGGGATGTCTTGAGATTAGGTCATTTACCCCTATTATAAAACATTGCACTCTAGACTTTAAGCAGCTTGTCTGCCATGTCGATTCATGATTCTGCAAGGGTGTCATACCAGTGGTATGAGAACATGAAAATGCTTTTAATAAATCAGGAGGAATAAGAGTTCAAAATTGGCAGAATTTACATCATTAGCAACTCATCTTGGAATGAGCCTACATGAAAATGGCACTAAATATCAAACTACAAATACACCTTCTTGAGATATACAGGACTTGCCAAAAACTAAAATCATCAAGTTTTTTATACAGCCCGCTTTCTCTTTGACCGCTTGCTTCTCTTTGGCCGAGAAATATCCGGGACCTTCTTGCTTGCACTAGAAGCATATGCTTCTTCCAGAACCTCCTCGCCCTGTTCAAGAGTTGAGATTAGTTGCTGAGATTAGCAATTCTAACGGTAATACGAGTTGTCTCATTTATCATTGCCAGAAAAAAAAAAAAAAAAGAATAGTAGCTACTGATAGTGTTAGTATTCTTAATAGAAAACAGACCAGATCCCTCAAGTCATGTAATTACCATCTACTGTACAATTGAAGCAATGAAATTCGTTTAGAATTGCATTGGCTCTTCAGATTTTCAACTGTATTGTTTGACCAGCCCACATTGCTTGCTAACTTATTTAGAATGACGATCGCAAGAGAAATTTAACGATTTTTATTAGTCCCTCCCAGCACATACCATTTGTCTTCCTACTGTTGTAATGCAATCTGACAATAGAACATTCTGTTTTTGAATCCTAAGAAATTTCACTGCTGATAAGAAATCTATGGGTTTCCCTTTATGGCAGTAAAGAGTTGCATATGATGATATGAACAATGTTCGAAGTCCACCATTGCATATGCTCGAAAAGCATTTACGCATGCATGCCCATACAATACCCCTCCCTTCCTTACCCAAGGGCTACTTGATTTCATTTCAAGGGTCAATCACCCACTTTGGAGCAGTGAACCACCAATTGCTACCAAAAATCAAGACAGCAAGCTGATTATCACATTGCGCAGATTCCAACTGTGTCGAAGACCACCAGTTTTCATGCCTCACTATTTTCTTCTTGTTCATTGTATTAAGAATCTCAGAAGATGGATGAAAGCATAGGAAGAGTTAATATGCCTTTCTGGCAACGAAGAAGCACATGTAACAAGGAAGGTTTTAACACTCCATTCCATGGTCCCACAACAAGCTCTTCTTAACCAAAATGGATTACAATGACAAGCCTTGAACACGTAACTAGTTCCAACTTTCACAAGACTAAGACAAATGTTGAGTTTAAGAAAATTGTACTCCTTTTATGATGATAATCATGATATGAGGCTTAATAATTCTAACATGAGGTTGTACCCTTGCAATGCATTAGCACCACCACCATAGAAAAACAGATATGTTCCCTTTCCTGGCCCCCTAACGATCACCGTGATTTAAAAAGTTGTAAAATCCAGACAGCCAAGATAATTTTTCTTTGCATCACTTGAACAATTAAGGACTAAAATTTAGGATTTACCTTGTCCTTAGTCTCTTCATCTGAATCCTCATCAGATGCAGAATCCAGAGCTTGAACATCTTCTGATTGCAATGCCTTGCTCAATTTTTTGCCCTTCTCTTCTTCCTTTAGCCTGAACCTGTCAATTTCCATCTTTGTTTGTTAGACCCTCTTGGAGATGCTGAATTAAGAAACAGTAATGCAAAGAAGAACACTGACCTATCACCAGGCTGCCCTGGTTGTGCAGCTGATCTTTTTGCACGTCCTGCAGTGATGATTCCACTTGCATTCTCATTAACTACAGGCTTTGCACCGCCTAATTTGCGCAACCATACCTGTTGGGCTGTGCTGAGGACGTTGTTTGTGAACCTATAAATCACAAATATACATTTTGATAACACTGTGGTGCACTCGCACACGCGCGCGCACACACTGAGAAACTACTCAGCTTAACAAGAATGAAATATATATTAAAAAAAGAAAAAAAAAAAACAATTCTGATGCCTGTGTTTAAATCTAAAGGACCACTGCAAATTTTGCTTTAAGAAAATGCAGAGGCATTCCACAAGTCAGAGGAATTACTAACGAGGGAAACATCTGAAACCACACACAAATGTGCAGACTAGTTTACATGGGAAATGACTAAGTTATGATAAATGCTAGCTTATTTACCCTAAAAAGAAACTTATGTCAATGCACCAGTTAGAATGCCTCTATGACCAACAATGAATAGTGCTCATAATTTTTTCCATGTGAGGGAAGGTAAAAATATGACAGCACGAGCAAAAATACATAACATAAAAAACAACAGATGTGCAATTCATGCTGATGATATTCCACAATGACAATATGATGTCAGGTTTTTATTGATGGCACAAAATTGACAGACTTCTTGCTTCCTCAAAGTCAATTAATGAAACTAAACACATGGATGCAAAACATGGATAAGTTCAGTTGAGTGACATTGTTGATGAGAAACAAACCAGTATATAGATAATCCCGATGGAACAGACAAAGAGAAGTAACCAATCATAAGAGGTAGAAACTTGAAAACAAGAAGTGTGTTCTTTTGAGTTGGATCATCTGTCTGTCAAACCAGAATAATTCGGGGTTAAAGAATCATTTGGATGAATACTGGTGACAAACAGAAAAGGCCAATGAAGAGATTCATTTATCTACCTGAGGAGGCTTCATGATCTCCATTGATACGTACTGTGAGACAACAAGGAGGACAGGCAAAAACAGGTATGCTGCAGTGTCATTCCAGCCTAATGGTGGATGGCCATCCTGCATGACAGAATTAGATTATCCAAATCTGCTACACAGTCTCGGGGAAGAAATATGACTGCACAGCACCTCGCTAATAGTAAAATAGTAAACAACAGCTAATGCAGTTACATCTAATTTGCATGTTGGAGCGTAAATTAGCCATCTCTTCACATCAAGACTACCCATGACCTGCGTTAATTTAACCATAGCATACCAACTGGATGACTCCAGAGGACATGAAATAAGCAAACAAGCAAAACTGAAAAGGTAAAAATAAATTTCCTCACCTCTCTCTCTCAAACCACTAAATCACTTCTTTCAAAATCCAAGGCTAGAGCATTTGAGAAAGGATACTTTTGATGAAAATAGTAAAAATTAAGTTTATTAGTGCAAAAAACATAGAAATAAGTCTTCTAGTATAACGGAGGTGGATCCCTATAATAGCTCCGAGGAAATAAGACATTAAAATAGTTAATAGATAAATAAAGTATGCTGCATCTTCTACCAAGACAAGGCAACAGAAAGATCCAATTCAAGCACAAGCAAGGATCAATAATGAACGTTTTTTCAACATATATTAAAGAAGCTCCGTGGCAAGTCAAAGCTTATGCAAAGATGTGGAGAACCTGACATTTTTTTTCCTGATGTACAACATGACATCAACCACTAATAGAGGCACAAAAAGGTATTAGCCAATCAACATCATTTCTTAAGATTCAATCAAGCACAGCAAAAGGCACCCACAGTACCCGCATGACCTGGATTTCATGCTTAGATTTGCACTTGAAAATGCCAATCAATGACAATGGGGAAATGATAAGTTGATTTGGCCATGTCGAACGTAGGCCACAAGAGACCTGGTTCGGAGAAGTAACAAGTTGTTAAAAGAAAGTGGAAAAATGGGGAAGAGGGAGGCCTAAGTTAACATGGATGTAAGTGGTAATAGAGGAATAAAGATCTCAACTAGTTTGGGACTAAGGCTTTGTTGTTGTTCCAAGCAACTCTAATAAAGGCTTGAATGACAAAATTAAATGAGGATCGCATAGGGAATTGGTTGGGTCAGCCTTGAATTCCGTCCCATTATTTTAAATCCAAAACTGGTTTATAGATCCAATAATTATTAATCAATTACAAATGGACAAATTCAAGTTGATTTGATTCCATCCAACTAATGAGAATTCAATTATATAAATATATTTGTGTAAGTGTGTGTGTGTGTGTGTGTATTGCACGCATGTATTATGTTGCAACATCATTAAAGAGAAAAAATTTAAACAGAATATTCATTTATTCAAATTGTGTTTTACAATTCCTTTCAGGTCCTTTTCAGTTGCAGGTTTGAATAACAGATAAAAAGTTAGCATCTTACTAAACCTGCACTGGATTTAACTATTTACAGCTCTACAATTACCACTAGGTGCGCCAAGATTGAGAATTTTTGGGACAGAAAACAGGGCTATGCATTGCTGAACATGTACCATGATGAATATAAGAAAAAAATATATCTCTTGAAAGGATAATAAGAAATGTATAAAAGATGTCTGACATACTGCCCCACCATAGAAAGAATCAAATCCTCAGATAGGGACCTAAGGCTTCATCACATCTTCCTCTTTCTGCGGCTAACTGTGAAATCACCTCAACAAAGCGGCAATCTAAGAGCTTATGGAGCAATACTGTGCACCATAACCCTAGGAAAGAGATATAAACTATCACTCCAGCATTCATGTCATTACAACCTCATGTCCCGACCAAAATCATCTGAAATAAACTGTATGTTGGTTTATGGTGTCATACAATTGATCTCCAATATCTCAGCTATGCCGTAGACAGCTATTCTAAAATTAGGTAAAGAAACTCGCAAGACCTTAAATCCACTGAGCTAATCAAGTAGAATTGGAAAACGAACTGTGTGCATATCAAACCACAAATGAGATGCAATACATCAATCTCGCTCTCAACTTTTGCAGACATGAGCTTCTTTTGAAAGGGGTAAAGTTACATCAATACATGACCAATGTCACAAGTTTTTCATAAGTAGGGAGAAAAGGAAAATGTTTAATGTCAATAACAGAACTAGAAAAGAATAATTGTTAGCTTCAAGATTATGATGAAAGAAACATTTCTATTACCACAAGTTTTTCATAAGTAGGGAGAAAAGGAAAATGTTTAATGTCAATAACAGGACTAGAAAAGAATAATTGTTAGCTTCAAGATTATGATGAAAGAAACATTTCTATTACCACAAATGGAAAAAGCCAAGAAATGCCTGATCCGCTTTGTCGAGCTGCAATTGTAGTTGGCCCACCCAAAGAGGGAATCCAAAAGAAACCTTCTGTCAACACTCCCTTTAAGGAAAAATTTTACAGTTATCAGCGTTGGTCAATTGTTCTGAGCGTGCACATATAACATACATCATCGTTGTACAAAAGATGACAAGATGATGTCAACCTATTACCTCATTTGCAACGTTTGAAAGAGCTTGATATAGGCCTATCCATACTGGTATTGTAGCCAAAGTTGGAAAACAACCTAAAATGAGAAGTTCTTCAGGATCAGCACCACAAGCCATATACTACACATAGAGACCAAGTAAACTGACAGAACCGATACAAGTATTAGTTAAGGCCAACATTTTTAGTCAGCAACCGACTTTCATGAGTGAATTAAATAAAATCCGAAAGAACATACTCTAGCAACTCTAAGATACAAATATATATTTAGGAAACCATTTTCAATTGATTGAATAGCAAAACAGATGCAATGTTTTAAAGCAGTACCTGCTAATGGATTAACTCCAGCCTGCCTGTATAGACGTGATGTCTCAAGCTGTATTCTTTCCTACAAATTAAATTAAATAAAAAATCAAACTTTCCTTAGAACACGAAACTCATGTGCTTAAAATAAACCAGGAGATTCAATAAATCATACTTAACACTGCCTCACCTGATTTCCTGCATACCTTTGTTGAATAGCTTTTATCTTAGGTTGCAGGTTTTGCATAGCCAGTGTAGATTCTACCTAAACAATTGATTACAATAAAATAAAAATTCATTTAATTTTAACAATAACGGAATTAATTATTATATTTTTCCTACTAAAATCGAAGATTAAGAAAAGATAATCACCTGTTTCTTGGTCAAAGGCAAAGTAGCAACTTTAACAATAACAGTAAGCAAAATAATGGCAAAACCGTATGCATACGGCACATGTACAGCCGATAGTCCATCCTTCAGCACCTTGAGAACGAATTCCATACCATCAGAGATGAAACCGAACCAACCGCCACTCTTTTGAGCAGTATCAGTTGAGGTAGTAGAAGCAGCGGAATCTACTGCAACGGCGGCATCAGCGAGCGTGTAGAGAAATCCTTCAGCTCTGCTAATAATTGAATTGAAATCAATTGAAGAGTCTAAGTGATGATGAATCGGTGGAATGTTGTCGTGTAAGCTTAACTTGATTCTTGTGGAAATGAATCGACGGTTGGTAGTGAGAGTGTGGCGAGAGAGAGAGGGGAGAGATGTGGCGATGAACGGTGGAGATGAAAGGAGAGTTCTCGCCATGGGAGGGGAGGGAAGTGTGGTTGCAGGGGGAGTCAGGTTCTCATGAGAGTTGAAGGAGTGGTGGTGTTTGGCAGGGGAGAGAGGTGAGATTGATATTCTTTTTATTTTTTTAAATATCCTTTTTTTTAAATTTTTTTTAATTTAATGTGGATATCTACATCAGTATATCTCAATTGATTTTACTGACCCTAAAATTAATAAATATATAAATTTTCAATCATCATCATATAAACAATCACATAACTAAAATCTAAAATTACAAAAAAATAAATTTTTAATCCCAAGTTATTATTATGGGCGCAACTTAGATGTTTATTATCCTCTATTTTTCTACATTGGCAATGTGGAACTAAAGAATATTATGGCGGTTGATTATTAGCGAATGAACAAGTTCCACGTTAATTACGGGAGTTAACGGTCAATTCGAAGGAAATCTCTCTTTCTATACATATTAAAAAAAAAAAAAAACCCAACCCTAAAGGTGGTGAATTCAATATTCCCCTTAACGCATTGCGTTGTGGTCGGGACAATGAAATTATTATTTGTCTTTTTAAAAAAAAAAAAAGAGTGTGGGTTATGGTAGATGGTAGGATTGTTTTTGTAATGAAATTATTTTGATATTTTAAAATTATTCAGGAATAAGATAAATATTTTATTTTTATTTTACATAATAAAATTATATTGATGCTCTTAAAAGAAAATAATTATTAGTCTACAAGGATATTTTTATATTTTCGTTTGATTGTGCATTGTAAAATAATAATATGCCGTTTCAAATTAGAAAAAAAAATGAACTAACAATGAGAGCTTTTTTTATCTTTTTATTTTTATAAGCAAAGATATACTTGCCTTTAAAATTTCTATTCTTAAGCCTAGGGTCAAAAGTTATTTTAGATGTTGCGTAAATTATTTTGTTTTTGTTGTTATTGTGTTTGACTATGAGCAGTTTGGTCTTTTAAAATAAAATAAAAAAAATTATTGACGTATGTTAAATACGCATCAACTATTTTGTTATCTTCTTACGACATGTACCGCTAATTTTGGTGTCCAAAAAAGTTGTTTTGAGGTAGTGTCTGCTTTGTCTCGGTGTCTCCTGCATGAACCTGTGGTGTGTGTGCTAAGAAGAATTCTAGTTTAGTATCAGCGATCATTTTTCTTTCTTCTTTCTCTCATCGGGTTTTGCACCATACTCTCTGATTTTTTAAATCAACCCTTAAACTTCTCTTTCTTTTTTATTTAGTCCTTATTCTTTTTGTTATTATTTTTTATTTGAAATAATTCATTAAATTATTTCTTTTATTCCATCATCATTCATTTTTTTTGCTTTAGCAAATTTAGTCCTTATTCTTTTAATTGTTATTTTTGTAATCTAAGATAATTTTTATAATTGCATTTTTTTTCGATTTCGCCCTCCATCAATTTTTTTCCTATTAGATTTCATTCTTATTCTTTTTATTGTTTTTTTTGTTTTGCAAAATTTTCTAGATTGGTATTATTTTTTTTACCCGATTTCATTCTTTTACATTTAATTGGTTTGAGTTTAGTTTCTTGGTTAAGCTTGTGTCTAAGATTTCACATGTTGCAACCTTTGAAAATTAACCCAGCTTCAGGAAGTTTGCCCAATATTGCTTTGGCTTTTTTTTTCATTTTTATAAGCTATTTTTTTTCAATTTTATCCTTCAATATTTACTTAATTAGAGATTGGGCTTCTTTTTTTTTTTTTTTGCTTTCTATAACCTTTGTTTTATCCTTTGTTTTTTTTTTATTTAATGGGATTGTCTTAGGTTTTTTTTATTTGTTGTTCTTTTTTAAATTTATTTTTTAAAATAAATTTTGTTCTTGAATTAAATAGAATTGATTGATTAAATATAGATGAATGCTCATGTCATTCATTCTATTTAGTTTGGTTTGCTTTTTCAAGGCGTTACTCTAGCAGCCCATGCAGCTTCTTATGATGTTATTATCTAGACTTTCGCAGTCGGGTTTAAATTGTCTCAACAAACTCCTTTTGTGATGGGCTATATCCACAATAGAGTGATGATAAGTTTCCAACAATTTTTTTCCTTTCCTTCCAAATATGATATTGGTGTCTCATTAGTTTTAGTTAATTGTTGCCTATAGTTTAAATCAAAATAAAAACTACCAAATCTTATTGGATCTAGTCGAGTTAATGACTCGAGTATAAGGTTTCTTTTGCTTTTTTAAAAACATTTTTCATACTTCGAGGGTCTTTTTTGTACACTCAAAACTTTTTGATTGGCTCGCGGCATAGCGTGGGTCAATGATCTGGTAGAAACATTTATTTGTTCGTTGTTGTAGCCATGAGGTGTTGTGTTAGAAAAATTTTGTTATAATTTTTAAATTAGTCATAGCCAAAGTGTTAAATTAAACTTGACAAAAGTTGATCGTGTGATAAAAAAGATAAATAGTTGCACATTCCCTCTGTTTGGTAATACAATTCAACTTGTTTATTAAAATGCTTTTTAAATTGTGTTTTACTTGAAAAACACCAAGTTGTTTTTTTTAGATGTTTTTTAAATAATTTTGATATGTTGTTGATGTGAACCTGAAGAGAAAGAACCCTAGAATCCATAATTAAGATTGAACATAATCTAAAAAAGCTAAAATCAAGTTGAAAAGAACCTGACTCAATGATTACCTAAACTAAAAAACAATAGTTATTGGATGAAACCCTGACTCGTTGATTATAACAAATCAAAAATCAAGGGTATATGAATAAACATCACAAAGAAATAATTTTTAATAAGTTCTGAAAGTTTCATGAAGAATCAAAAGTAAAAGCAAATTTTATCACACAAGTTTTACTTATAAATAATCAATTTATCTCTCTTAATACAAGTTAAATAATCTTAATTATATCAAGTATAACGTTCCAAAACTAGGTTGAAAAAATGACAAAAGATTTATAAATAAAATAGAAAAAAAAATCCTAAATATATAAGAAAAATATTGCAAATCATAAACAATAACTTCTGGACTTTATCGTAAACACTTGTCGATGTTTGATCGTTGCAAAATATTAACGATGTAAGTTACGTTCATTAACACAAAATTACATATTAGAAAAACAAGCTCAATCAACGTGTAAGTAGGAAAACAAGTTAAATCTACAAGTCTTGTGGGAAATAAGACTCAAATATCTTGAATTAACCCATTAAAAACTTTTTTTAATTTTCTTAACTCTTGACATTGCAATAAACTCGATTGACACATATAATGGATCATGTGATATTGCTTGATAATTGTCATCAATTGATGTGAAAAATAATAATAAAAAAATTCTAAAAATATTATTTTAATATATGATAAAATCACTTTAAAAAAAAACATTTATATCACATTATCAAACACACAATAAAATTCTAAATTACTAAATCTACATCACCCTTTTTTTCATTTAACATATGTAATTTTTAGTACAATAGTTTTTTTAATCATACCTTATATTTATTTTACTGGAAAATGATTAGTTTTCTATTCCTATGCTATGTGTGGTATTTAAAAGAAATGATAATTATCAAATTCTTTTTGTAAAAAAATTTTGTTTCCAAAAAAACTTGTTATAACATAAACGAATCATCTATATCTATAGACATATATACGTAGTTTTAGAAATCTATTTTTTTTTCTTTTCTAAAGTATCTAAACATTTTTCACATTTCCAGTGCTATCAAGAAGTAGTTGAGTTTTTTGTTTTTTTAAATGGATAATATTAAAGTTAGCCAAACTAGAATTAATATTTAATTGAAATTAAATTAGTTACACAAATATTATTATTATTATCAATAAACAAAGTTTTTAATTCGAAAAATAATTTTTTTATAATAAAGTAATTTATTCAAATAGCTAAATCAAGTGTTTATTTTTAATATTTGAAATATTTCAATGATACAATTAGGAAAATCGGTTATTTTAAATATTATTATTATTAAGAAATATTTTTTTGAATAAATTAATATGAAATTACAATGACCAACAAATATTTAGAAATGTTATAAAAAAATCCATTTTATACCCAAAATGTCCGTAATATTAAGGGGAATGATTCAAAAGTATTAAAGGTATTTTGGATAAAAAAAAGTTATTTTTGTAATATTCACTTAAATTTAAGAGGTGGTTTTGTAAAACTCTTAAACTTTTAGGTAGTCACTGTAACTTTATTAACAGAAGCTAAAAAGCATTGGAAAAACATTGTAGCTCTATATTCATGATAGGCATTATTCATTTTAACAATGTAATGATAATTTTACTTTTTACATTGAAAAACTCAAAACTAGTTATTAGGGGTATTAAAATTTTTTCATAAGATATATTAGTCATTATCAAATTGATTAGGAACAAGTAAGTTTTTTTTCATTTCAAAACATAGTGAAACAAACAAAATGTCCTTAAAAACAAAAATTTTAAAACTAGTTTCATAGGGTAATTTGGTACTTTCATAATGATTTTTTTTATAATTATCATGTCAGATGAATGGCACTTTGGTATCTGACTAGATGTAGAAAACAATAAAAAAAAAATTTGGTCCTTAAAAGGTAGTGAAATGACGTTCAAATACTCTTGGAAGTTAAAAAAAATTAAAATTAGCTTTAAAGGGGTTTATTTTGTCTTTTTAAAAAAGTTTTTTTCCATTTTTATAAGGTCATCTTAGAGGTATTTGAGTTTTTTTATAAAAAAAAGAAAATAATAGAAAATAAAAGGCAATTAGCATCTCCTGTCATAAAACAAATGCCCTCTATAATGTCTTTGAAAGTGTTATGACGTTCCTTTTTCTATTGTGTGGTGCATGTTAATGTTGGGTGGTATGTTTATTGTTAGTGAACCTTCTTTGAAAGTGTTATGACGTTCTTTTTTCTATTGTGTGGTGCATGTTAATGTTGGGTGGTATGTTTATTGTTAGTGAACCTTTTTTTTTTCTTTTCTCTAAAATGACAGCTTGATTCTATTTGTTCTTGGTATTTTAAATTTAGTTATTTCTTTTATTTCTAATTTTTCTTCGTAGTTAGTTTGTAAATGTTTTATTTGTTTTCAATTTCACCCCTTAATCTCAATTTTTCATATATTATGTTTCCAATTTAATCCTAATTTTTTTTATTTCTAATTTTTTTTCTTTGTCATTTTGTAAAAGTTTTATTTATTTTTTATTTCATCATTCTATCCAATTTTATGGTGTATTATTTTACCAATTTGATCTTCATTCTTTTAATATTTTTGGGTCCTTTAGATAAATTTATTTTTCTTTTTGATTTCACCCTTGAATCAAATATAAAATTTATTTTGTATATCAAATTTGATCGTTATTCTTTTAAATATTTTTTTATCCTTTTACTAAATGGATTTTTCTTTTCAATCTCATCCTTCAATAAAATATAAAATTTATTTTCTATTACAATTTTGATCTTCATTCTTTTAATTGTTATTTTTTTATTTTAAATGTTTTTACATAATTAAAGTTTTTTGTTCAATTTCATTCTTCAATATTTGATTGATTGAGAATTAGGCTTCAAGGATTTTTTAGATAAAGTGCTTCGGGTCTAATGATCTAGGGCACGAGTTTGAATAATTAATATGGGTTGATATTTTTTTAATATTGGGTTATCCCAATCTCATAATTTGAGTAATGAGTTTTACAGGATAACCTGGTTGCCTTAACTCTAATTATTAGGGTTATAAGTTTATCATGCTAACTCAGATTGATCAATATATATTTTTCTAAGTCTTTTTTTTTTTTATCTCATTTCATTTTTATATATTTAATGGGCTGAAAATTGAGCTACATTGTTTATCTCATTTTGAAAAAATATTTTTTCTTCAGATTATCGTGATTATGTTTTTACAAAAAATATTGATCAATTTAAAGTCATAGCATATTTTGATATACTCTAATTACAATAAAATCAATTTATTTAAAACTTTGACCTAATTCATGGATTTTTCTTCCATTTTAAAACACGTTTTGCTTGAACATTATTTTAAAAACTTTTTATATAATTATTAACATTTTTTATCTCTTTAATTTGTTCTGAAAAAGAAACATTAACAAAAACATATATTTTTTTAAAAACTGCGACAACATGCAAATTATCAACTTGTTTAACAACGAATTTAAGTCTATGATTAAAAGTTTTTTGAATTCTTATAAATTCATTTCAACTCCAAATTTATATTTTTAGGTATATTCATAAAAATCAAAATTCTTTGTCTATTTTTCTAATATGAAAAAAAAGATTTCTATAATTTTTTTCAAAACATAGTAAAAATTAAATTGTATTAGATAAAATAGTATCTAAATATATTCTTAAATAGTTTAAGAGTTTAGTAAAATAATATACCTAATATATTTTTAATTAATCAATTTCTAAAAAATTACATCTAAATTCTCGGGGAAAGAGAAAACAAATAGGCTATGAACGCAAGCTTAGCTAAGCCTTAAAAAATAAGCTTAGATAAGCTGGTCTCCAAGTTCAGGCCTTTGCACGGATGTGTTGTTTATCTATTTTTTTTTAAATTATACAATAAATTGTGTTAATAAAAAGAATCAAACATTTAATAAACACCCTTACAACCTTAAAAAACTAAATTTTCAGCCCAAAAAACCCCCCAAAATGATCTAACAATATAGAATTCAAAACTGCAAAAAAATATTTTGTCAAACTTGATCTACTTTTCCATTAGCATTAAGGTTTAAAAACACATGAATAAAATTATTAGAAGTTCCAAAGCAGATGAAGTTTTAGCATAAATATCAAGTATTTGAAAATACAGAGGAGGGTAACTCATAGGGCGCCGCTGGTTCATATAGGTGTTAATAAAAGAAAAAATATATATATACCAATATTAATTGAGCTAAATTCATTGATATATTGAAGAGCTCTAATTATGTTTTTGAAAATCAATCACGTGTGTTGAAAAAATACAAGTGTATTCAATAAATATTTTCCTTAATTAGTGTTAGACTTTGTATGAAGATTTTAACTTAAGAATATTGGATAAGTAATTATTATATTAAAAACAAATAATTATAATTTGTGAGTCCCTATAGAATATTATTATATTTTCCTTATTGAATGTGCGCTTGAGCACTCATTAGTATTACTCCCACATGCATGAAGTTTGAAGTGATCGTTAACCCGGCTTACCCAGTAACAAATCTCATTTCAAAATTCAAAGACACTATCATAAGCTTCAATTTTAGTTCACATTCAATGATAACCCTCAAACTTAAGAGTCTTTTCCATAGAAGAAATCAAAGAAAGGTTTGCAATCACCAGAATGTTCTTCAATGCCAGTAGTAATCTCAGAGGAGCTAGGAGTGTGGGTGGAATACTCAGCAGGAGTTGAACTGACAGGACAGATAGTCGTTGCTCCTTCTAAAGTTCCTGTTGGGTGCAAAGGAAAGAGAGGCAACGTTGCTTGATCACTGCTGCTCTTGTGGTTGATGGTTACCAGGGTCCTCTCACCCTTGTTCATCGTGATACGATTGTGGTACCCATAGGGCGCCGCTGGTACATATCCATTAAAAGCATAGGTTCTTGCTTCAGACCTCGGCCTCATCTTGAAATTACTAGCGAGTAGCATTTTCGGATGTTGTTGACAAAACCCCATTACTTCGCTCTGTTGTGGGAAGTATGGGCCGCAGACAACTGAAAAAGGAAAGCTTCATTACAAATAAAATGACAACGAAATTTACAGCGCATGCATTCTGCATTAATTCATGAAAGAGATAGGGGAGAGGGAAAAAGAAGGAACCGGGAGAGTGTACTTTGAAGAATATTTACCTTATTCATGTGGAAATAATTAGAAAGAGAAAAAAAAATAAACAGGCAGAAAATCGCTTGGAAAGGGACAGGCCATGGAAACATATAAGATATTAATAAAGCATCATGCAATCATAAAAGGTGCAGTAAGCAAGAGAACAAATCTATCTGAAAAGTTACAAAAGGAAATCTGTATTTTATTTCTGAATCTCCTCCTGGATAACAAACAATCTCAAGAGAATACTTTCTTTATGTTTGCTTTTGTTTACACTGATATCGAGTTTATCTGCATGAAGAGAGAGAGCTAGGAATGAAACTAAAAATAGAATAAATTAATTAATGCGAGAAAGAGAACACAAACAACGAAAATACCTCAAATTAAAAAAAAAAATCCATATTTAATTCGTAAAATATTCAGTAGAACTTATCCCTAAATTCTAAGGATCAATAAAAAACTATAGGACAGACATGATATTGAGATGGATAAGATTAAGTAACAAACCATTTGCGCAAGGAGGTGCAAACACAGGTTGATGAACCTTGTGAAGATAGTTATTGATATAAGCCATGCTCTCTTGTTTCTGCTTCTGTCTTTGTCTTGCCTTGTGATTTTGAAACCAGTAAAATACATTCTTTCCTTCTATGTGACCATAAGCTTTAAGCCTGCTCGTTATTTGCTCTATCATTTCAGTACTTGGGGTCCGTATACCGTGGCTGTAGAAGCTCTCAAGCATGCTAATCTGCTCCTTTGTTGGGTTCCATCTTGAATTCCCTGGAGCTCCACCAGAACCAGCCACGTCCATATCATCACTATCCATATCTTTCTTGCTACTTAGAGTTTGTATAATTTCTTGATCCAAAGAAGGAGAAAATGTAGGTTTTCTGAAAGAGCCTTAAAAGACAAATAGAGAGTCAACGAGGGAGAGGTAGAGAGAGGCAATTTGGGTTAAGATTTGCATGGGTTTTGTACTCTATTTATATAGAGATTATTAAAGGATAGAGGCATGAGGCAAACAAAAAGACGAGAAAAAAGAAGAAGAGGTGTTTGACATGCGTATCGTTTTTGGTGCTAAAAAAACTCTGAAAACATGGCGGGTAGCGGCTGAGAGAGGCTTTGGTTTCGTTCGTCTTCTTCGTTCAAAAATCAGGATACCATGGAAAGACAATAATGCCCAAAGGCAATCCTTTTTCCCTTTGTTAATGGTCGTGGATTTGTTGCCTAGTGGTTACACATCTCGGGAATGACAGATACTGACTAGGAACGCTAGCTATATATAGGTGGACGCCATTGAAGGAAAGGACGGATATTAATGTCATTGAGAACAAAAAGACAGCCGGTAGGGTTGTAAGGTTGTAGCTAGGTAAGGCCTAGGCTTTGGGAATTGAAGTAAGAGCCTGGTGGATTTGCTGGAATAGTGTATGTCGAAGTTGAAACGTCCATCTCTATATATGTGAAGTGGAGGCCACTTTGTTTTTGTCGTGGAATTGTACGTGAGCTAAGAATTTAGCTGATGAGTGGGAAGTTGAGGTGGGGTTTCATGGGTGGTTCATCTCTACTGTGGTCAAGGGGCCAGTAGAAACATTGACATTGTTGTGATCAAGAATATATTGATGTTTTATGATTGTGATGGTTCTTGTCTTCGTAGATTTTCATGCAAAACTTTGTTTTCGATTTTTTTTTTCCTTTCTAATGAATCACGGGGTCAATGCAAGACCCAGGGGGGATAAAGATTATTGTTGACACTTGCAAGACATGCCAACTTTAACTCCATTTGCTATGGTGTAAAGGGTATAGCTAGTCTTGTTGCTCACGCCTTGCTGGACCGAGATAGCAAACAAAGCCTTGAAAATCAATCTATGAAGTG
>Ga0325414_1003096_pt1 | contig 17184 bp, 10 predicted proteins | sample PopdelMetagenome_8_FD_206183 | JGI IMG/M metagenome (GOLD analysis project Ga0325414, IMG submission 206183) | Populus deltoides microbial communities from Bellville, Georgia, United States - Leaf-PdKOR-R3 | ecosystem: Host-associated > Plants > Phyllosphere > Phylloplane/Leaf | place: USA... | reverse complement strand
CTTTGCTTGATTTCGTGAAGCTCGTACCAAATTCCTCGTAACAAGGAAACTTCATTCTCAAGGAGGGGCACTACTTTGCTTACAGTGTAATCTACAGGAAGTGTGGCCATAGTTTCTCCTCTTTTGGTCTCTTTTACACATCCAATTTGGTAACTAGTCTTTTGTCCTCAGAGTTTTAAACCACACAAAATTGTCTTTGGCTGGACATTCCCTGGACAAAAGAAGTAAGAAATACAGAAGTCATTTGTCAAAGAACACGTATCCTTTCCTTTCCTTTCCTATGATTTGAATTGAATATTAAATAAGAACTTCTAAAACTTGCAAGCTAATAGGTCCAAAGAATCAAGGGCACCTGTTTTCCTGTCTGTTTACTCTGTTTTTCTTTTTCTGCAGAAACGACCTGGCTCGGCTAGTTCCAAGCAGCATAGAGATCCCATTTCTTGAAAAATATCAAAAAAGCTTCTTTTAAATGTAAAACAAAAGAACCTTTCTGCAGAAACTCTAGTTAGATGAACAGATTTCAACCAAGAGGTATAAGGAATATTCAGTTTCATGCAGATGTAACAGCCGTTTGTACTTCCTTTTTATTGTTTCTTTTGCCAATCATTTGGAGGATTTAAGGTTCTAGTCACGCTATGTTAATATTCTTTACTTCATCAACTATCTACAGATTCGTCAACGCCGTTGAAGACAAACAATAGAAAATTTTATGTTATGGTTTAGCACTTGATTAGTTTTCTGGTTTATTTTGGTTGTCTTATGTCTCTAGTGTTTGGCTGGCAGAGTACTAGAGGGGTTCATAAGGAACTTAGAAAAGAAATGTTTCAACAATCAGTAATGGACTCAAAAATCAGAACAATTGATCAAGGACTGAATTTTACTGAGTGGACTCATAAACTTTCTTGACGTATAGAAGATGGACACCTGCAATTATAGTACTATTGATCTAGTCTTTAAAGGTCCAGTCCTTCAATAATCCTCCAGCAAGAATGCTCTAGTTGCCAGTAAAATTAACCATCCGAAGGAATTTCTACCGTTCCTTGTGCACAAATAAACCTTACCCTCAAAATTCAGTTCTGGCATCCAAAAATCTCTTCCATTGCTCGATGATTTTGCACCAGAAGTTGAAGCTAGGCTGCAAATGTAGCCAGGGTAGTGTTTACCTTGATGAGACTAAAATTGATACAAGTATTCAAAACCCACACAGGAATTGTTATACCAGAAATTTGAAATTACCTTTTGAGGTAAGCAGACAGAAAGCATGCACATGATATAAAACGAACCCTGATATGATACAAAGACGCCTTGATTGACACTACTCTTTCTGTCAGTAAGAAAGTTGACAGTGAACCTTCCATTCGTATAAACATGTTACAGTGGTTATAACCAGCGGTACAGAGTTCTAGTTCGTATAAACATGTTACAGTGGTTATAACCAGTGGTACAGAGTTCTAGTTCCGGCATTCGTACTGTACATTTTTACAGTTTTTGCAACCTACATTTTCACAGACCTGCATTTCTTTTTATGCACAGAACATAAAACAAGACATCTGCTGTGTGAAACTATGGTCGAGTAACTACCCTATAACTATCATCTACATGCAACCGCCTCAGATTCCATATCAACTTCGTTCTAAAATCTTTGAGGCTGCACTAGAATTGGTGACCCGCCCCCAGTCTGATGATGCATTTAGCGCAAGATCATTTAAGATAAACAATAAGGCCAAACCCTGTTAAATGCAGCTGCAGCTGCATCTAAATCTGGCATACAGCAAGAACTTCAGTCAGCACTTGGGGCTTTTCATATATTTATTGGCTTTCTTTGAGAAGTTTTTAGCCATCATTCTGTCAGAGAATGTCAAAGGGAGTTCCTCATTAGTTTCACTTTGATCATACCATCCTGTGGAACCAATCTCATCTTTTGAGGTGCCTCCACTAGATTCTGCAGGTAAGTTGGGTTCTTCAGGTATCTCCCTATACAAGTGTTTTAAAATGAAGAGAGCTGTGTCATGATCCCTCCAATAGTTCCTGTTCATCATGATTCATCAATTAAAAAAAGCACTTGCATTTTCTTCCAGGAACAAAATGGAGAGCAGACTAGCAGTACTAACAAACTATAAAAAAGGAAACAAAAACAAGAGACAGACATGAATTGACATGGGAACTGCAAACAAAAGCCATGCAACTTCCTTCAAGAAACCTCCTTGGAGAGATAAAACAACCTACATGCAAGTAAATGCATCCCATCCAAAGGCATTATATTCTCTACGGGGATATGGCTGCAACACATTTCAATGATACATGCACGACATGTTACACATTTTAATTAATAACTCAGGGTCTTCTTGTGAACATAACCAGTTAAACAGTCCTAAGCTTCTAACAAAGGCTTAACATTCAAATATATACCCATTAAGTTCAACAAGCGTGACCAATTTTGTAAGAAAATTTGTCATTCTCCGCTACATGGAAACCAAAGGGATCCCAAATCTTGATTTAATAAATTTCTTGATCTCAAAGTTTAAAGAACTTACGTGTGTGCTCCAATGGCTTGCAGATATGGATGTTCAAATGTTTTATCCTGCATGGTTAACACAAACACAGGTTAGGGAGTGGAATCAGATATCAGCTGACAATTATGATACATAGGAAAACTAAAAATCTTGTACAAAGTAAAGCAACCAGGACATAACTTTTCTTTGTTTGGATTAAATTGTATCCCTACCCCAAAAAAATTACCAGGTAACAGCAAAATTTTTGGGCATCTGTTTCATCACAATTTCTGAACTGGCAGTGTCACAAACTGACACATGCACAAACCTAGTTCCCCAGATCCCTAGGCATCCATGGAATTACATATATGATCTGGAAAGGAGCTGCCCATGATCAATTTCCATTGTTGAAGTGCCAAGATGACACCACCTCACATTCTATCACCAGTACCAATGCAATACAGCAGTTCTACCAAATCATATTAGTGGTGGTATGAAAGATGCGTGGAACCATAAACAAAAATGTTAAATCCTTCCCAAAATGCAAACATCATTGATATTGCTTTTAGTAATTCAGATTATCTGGGGATTAAGCTATGCAGATTCCATCTGTAGTATAAAAATAGTCAAGTTATCACGACAGCAAACAGACAGTAGTGAATGCTTCTCTGAACCTATCATATTGGCAAATGTCAGAATGAGATGCAAATAATTTTGTTGTTAAAAAAAGCTAAAAAGAAAGCATTTCTAGACCTATTATATTGGTGAATTTCAGAATAACAAACAAATCTAATTGATATAGAAAATTAACAGAAAAAAATAACACCTAGGCTCTCACCAATACCAATGAAATAAACATTTATGCAAAACTGGAAGCCAAATGGTGAATATTAAGGGAATCTATACACCGGTGGATGTTAAAAGTAGATAACCACATTCCCATGCAGAATTTTGTTCCATTTTCTTTTTATTCATCACAGAGTAGTAAAAGCAGAAAAAATTGTATCACTGTATTTTCAGAAAGCATCTGCATTAATGATGCCGACCCACATACTCAAGTGCATCCACATACATGCACTCACATGTGCCAACTGCACAACAAAGTTGTGGTCAAAGAAATGTCCCATAAGCGCTAAGCAATTTCAACAGAGTTAAATAATAGTACAGCTTTAAACAAAGCCATGAAAATATACTGCTACGCACTTGAAGCATGTGGTCTATTCTTCCATCACTTCCAGTTAACCTCTCCATCATTATTGAGCCATATGTCCTCTCTTCTTTTTCATTGACATTTTCTGCTTCTTAAACACAAATAACAAAAGATTAATGATAAAAAAAATGTCGATGAGATTATAAATAGGAGATCGTTTCTTTCCTGTTTTCTCTGTGTGTGTGTGTGGGGGGGGGGTGCTAGTGTGGGGGAGAGAATGGAAGCCGATGGTATGAAGAAACTGAATGAAAAGCAACACAATGAAAACAAAGAAAATTTCTCTACCTTCTTCACTATCGGCAATTTTTGATTGGCAAACTGTAAGCACCTTGACCTGTTTAAATACCAAAACTTTTAGTGCAATGCCTATAAACTATAAAATTTCCTCTAACATGAAGAGAAAACAGGCGTGAAGCGTGTATATGTAAGGCATTGGTAACTATGTTTCTTGTAAAACATGGACCAACTCAGCCAGCAAAACCCAAGCTGAACAGTGATTCCAACATGGATTAACAGATAAAGAACCAATTCAATTCTCAAGTAGTCCTGAATAGCTAGCTAAATATTGAGCATGCACATGTCTATTTATGCATCCCCTAATCTTCCCTCTAAGTATAGATGTGCACATCTGTTCTGATGCATGAGTGCTGTCACTTGTGTAGGTCTTGTTGTGTCAGTAAACCCTATCATTTTAACATATCACCAAAGGGCATATAGTAGGTTCACTGCAAGGCCTTGGGAGAGGAGTGCCTGGGAAGGCTCAAAATAAATCAGTTCAGGATATTTATACCTTCCATCTTACCTCTTCTAAATCAAAACTCTTTCAATATGGGATATTTAAGCTCAGGGTGAAGTTTAGAGTGGGAAATTTAGAATACACAGATTCAAAGGTAAAGAGAAGACTTGCAAACCAAGAGATTTGCAGATTTAAGAATACTCAACGCCAGCTAGCATTTAACAATCCATCTTTAACCTTTTTCCCACTTAAGTAAATAACATTATTGAAAGAAGCATGTACCTCTTTGCACAAAGATTAGCTTACTTCATGCAAACAAAAGAAAGAATAACCTCGGGAAATCTTATGGAGCTTATTACCTTCACAACGTTTAGATGATTTATTATTGCTTGAGAACGAGCAGCCAAATCTTCAGTGAACTCCTGCATAACAGCGCGTGAACAAATCAGGAAGAATATAGGGAGACAAAAACCTAGGATGGTGGAAGTCCCTTATATGCGCAATCTATTTTTCTTGAAGAGCCTCACCTGAAACCCAATATGCAACCTTCTTCCACCTTTGTGGTAAGGAATAATAACTGGGCGCTTGCTGATAAATTCTTTACAGACAAGAGGTTCTATTCTGTATAAAAATATTGAAATAGCTTTTATAAATTGCACCAAGTTAAGGAAAGACCACCACGACTAAATAGGAAAACAAACAGAAAAAAAAAGGTAGCATGAGACCAGGCTCAAACACACAAAAAGGTATAGGAAATGTAACACACAGGGAAGTTGGATTTTGTGAGTGATAAGTGAAGAGCAGAGGGGTGTTTGACGCTTCTCCCAGTTTGGAAGAAATATAAACAGATCAAAAGTTCATCCCAAGACCATTCTCCATCTTTTTCATGGCAATAAGATGACCACTATTCACAAGCGCAAAAGCAAATTATAAATGTTTTAACACATGAAAATCGATCAGCAATGGCAAACCTATATGCTACAGGATCAAATGGGTGAAAAATGTTGAGCAATTGACGACATGCTGGCATTTCTTCACTGATATTTTCCTCTGCCCAATATTCTTTCCCTTTCCCTGGAATATTGATGAAAAGCAACTATTAAAACTAGATTTTGAAAATGAGACATGCTGTTTCAAGTATTAAAAGAAAATTCAAAGGAAATGTTCAAATGAGACATGCCATTTCAAGTATTACCGAGTCCAATCCGAACATTATGAAGAGAAAGAAAGACTCCAAGAGGTGATCCAACAGCATAGAATGTGTCAACCTGATATATAAGCATTCAAATAAAATTAATGGCAAGATCTATCCGATACTTTGTGTAGTCTCAGCTACAATGTGAAATTCTTAATGAATAAAGTTTCAAAAAAGTTTCCTCTCCCTTCTGCAGTCTTAATTTGAAATTCAATCACACACAGAGTTGGTGAAAGCTAGCATACCACCACAACATAAAGATAGAAGAAAATTACAAATTAAAGGAAAAGGAACTCATGTACCTTGAATTCAAGTTTTGTATACTTGATATAAGGGGTATAACTCTTTGATGCTTCATCTAGTCCAACTGCCAATTTCTTGGATATGGGTTGCTTTGTCATGCTTTCAGTTGCCTTTCCATTTTCTGTTTCACACATAAAACCCAGAGATACCAAAACATGAGTTCTTTCACCTAATATGCAAGTAAATTATGTGATTTGATGCAACCCACCACTTGCATCTCCACCACCACACTTGAATTCCAACTCTGCTATTTTAGCTTTTAGGGAATCAATCTGCAATCCAGAACATAAAGAGTCACATATTGAAAACCAATCTGAATAAATTCTAAAGAATATAAATAACCTAAAATGCAGACCTCTTTCATGAGCATATTAATTTCTTTTTCCTTGTTGCCGGCATTTTCACTGCCTTCCACTGCCCTGTTTTCCACACCACTCATTGGGTCATCTAACTTCATCTCTTTAGCTTCACATAAGTGATCTCTTTCCTGAGAAAGCACATCACTGGAGTCACAAACAAATTCATGGGGACTTTCTTTTCCACGTATTTGCTTAAAATTTGAATCTGATGCAGCTCCAACCAACTCTGATGCAATGGGACTCAAGATTGTGGAAAATTCATCAGAAAGTCCATTCTCATGTACTAAAGTTGATCGTGCACTCATCATTTTTTCCTCAACAGGATCCACTATTTTCTTGGCTTCTTTGATTACATTGGAGATGTTATCCTCCAGGTTGGTTGGCGTGCCACACTTCGTATCAAGGGAAGATTCTTCACTCCTAGAGTATTCTTTATACATCCAATCCATTGGGAATGGAGAAGTCAGATTCTCTTGATGGCAGAGGATGTCATATGAGAGGACACTTCCCAATGAATGACCATATAATGAAACCTTGATGAATTTTCACATAATATTGAGACTGTTCAGTAGAAATCAAGAGTATAGTTTGATGAAGAAACGGAGCAATTGCACAATGAGCTTATACCTTTCCATCATAACCAGGATTCCTCTTAAGGAACTTCAAATACAAGCGGTTTAATTGGTTTGATACCTGAAGCAAAGTGATACTGATCAACTTGAACTCCAAAAATGTTTGCAAGGGAAACCGAATTGCTTTAAACTTTCAACTTTAGTCCCCGTCAAATAAAATTATAATTTTTTGCAAACAAATTGGTTGAAGAGATGAAAAGAATAAAATAAAACAAGGAATATAAAACAACATACACTTGCTGAAAGAACTTGAGCTGTTATCATGAAGTGGTGCTAGCATCAATCAGGTATCAAGACTATCTACTGCTCACAAGCTAAGACATGGCTTAACATATCCACAAACAATATTTAGGGTAGCTGCAAAACTTTATAAATTTATCCTGTGTTGCCATTTTCTTCTATTCGCCATGCTTCTCTGTTAGGAAACCAGTTTCCTACTTGTTAATTGTCAGGAATTCTTGAATATGTGCCTCACAGCACACACCATTTCTCCTCCAAAATTTTTATTCTCCTAACTTATTCCCTCCACTCCTTTTTTTTTTCATATATTTTATTAGAAAAGTATACCTTGTGTAGAACCGCTAGCATACAAGAAAAAATGACTATATCATAATTATTTAGTTACCCATAGTTCTAATTTGGAAATTAACTATTTAGGATGATTGTTATTCCAACTTAGTTCTTCCAACTTAATATAGACTAGATAATGCAAGATAATGTAAACTAGCATTTCTCATGGTCGCCTTGAAAATGTTGAGACTTCTTTTGTTTCAGGGAAAAAAATCAATTTACCAAATTGTTAAATTTGAACTTCTGTTGCAAGTCCAAGACCATGAAAATTGAGATCATAGCATTAGAGACCCATGACAGATGAAAAAGCTTTTGAAGTACATTGTTAAGTCAGGGTTCTCTTAAGGTAGCTCTTTCCCATAAGCATCCACTCGTCACATGCATAAAATTATTTTACTAGCAATCCAGAAAAAGTTGTGTCAATATGAGGTGCTTTTGTTTGTTTTCACTAATTCCTTTTTTATTTTCTACCTCTTTTTTTTTTGGTTGGAAGGAGAAAACTTCCAGTTTGGAAAAGTAATTGATAGATTTTGAATATCCATTCCAGTAGATATATGTGAAGATGGAATCTCCATCTCATGACAGAATCCAAGGATGATTCTTTAAATGAGCCTTCTTTGCAGGATAATTAATAATTAAAAGGAAGAAAATATAATAGAAGGATCAAGTATGCAGTACCGCATTAATAATGTCTTGACGATAGATGGGGCTCATGTAGTACAATACATCATGAACTGTTGCACTCAGCATAACACGCAAACCACGTACACCATCTAAAGTAATCTTTTCAACCGCAGCTTCACCACTCAGCTTCAAACCCTTTCTCCACTGTGAAAGAAAAGAGGAGGGTGAAATATGAGAAGCAAACACGAAGACATGCAATCAGAAGCAGTAAAGAAGTTTGCAAAGATTCTAATGTTAAAACAGATTGTCCAGAATATAAATGTCCACTTCTAACATAACTTGCCAATTTTTTGGTAAATCTGGAATTACAGCATATTATTTGTACAGAAAGTAAGCTGCAACATCCATCCATAAAACCATAAACACTACAAATCCATAAAGTAAGCTGCAATATTATTTTTATTGCTTCCTCTCTCTCTCCCTTTCTTTTTCCATATAGTTTGAGTGCACACCATGCAACTAAAGTAATGCAATAAAAATGTTCCAATGCAATCATCATATTCACTTTATTTTCTTCAAGGAGAGGGGGGATGTTAAAAATACCTTTACAGACGTCCTTCTCCAACATCTGTCAATTCATATTAAATCAATAGAGCTTAGGGGTGTTCAAAAAAACCGAAAAACCGATTAAACCGAAAAAACTGAGTCAAACCGGTTTGAACCGGTTTTTGCTCTAAAAAACCGAACCGAAACCGGTCGGTTTGAACCGGTTTCGGTTCGGTTTCGGTTTTTTTAAAAAAAAATCGGTTTGATAACTTTTTTTGATAAAAACCAAACCGAACCGTGAACACCCCTAATAGAGCTTATGCTCCAAAAAATCACATAAAAAATTGTTGAATTTATTAAGCAAACAAAATGAGGCAGGAGTCTCCATTCATCACAAGCTCCCAAGGGAGTCAACCAATACAAATAGATAAACAATTAATCAAGGGCTCAACACAAAAGTATGTCATCCCAGAAGGACAATTTAATTTTTCTTTTTTGAGCAGGTCATTTTAGTTGTCCACTTTGAAAGGTGGTGCAAGATATAAGAGATTGCCAGAAAGATCTTTTTATGCACAGAGAATGCCAACTGTTTGAACATCAAGGGCTCAACACAAAAGTATGTCATCCCAAAAGGACAATTTAATTTTTCTTTTTTGAGCAGGTCATTTTAGTTGTCCACTTTGAAAAGTGGTGCAAGATATAAGAGATTGTCAGGAAGATCTTTTATGTATGGAGAATGCCAACTGTTTGAACATCACAAATTAAAGTTCTTGGGGAGTAATATTTTTGGAAAGTGTCCATAATTAACTTGGATGTAAGCATATTAATAGATGTCTCCCTGAAAACAATTCTTGAGATCAACAATATTCAACAAACACAAAAATATAAGTGATGTCCCAAAGTTAGGACCTTCTCAGACAGACTGAATTTGCAATGGCAGTGGTATTTAATTTACCTGGCATGGGATAAAAAGAACTCGTTGAACACCTCGTTGGTATGAAGTAAGATGTTGTTCAGAGAGACTCGTAGTGATATGGCGGAAACTGCTAACATCATCAACCAAATTAGACTTCTCCAACCTTTGGCCAATACCATGAACCATAAAAACCACATGCTGAACAGGAACCTAGACCAAGAATACAAGATTAAAACCCTATGCTATTAACAAAGTTATCAAAACTTATTGCGGAAAGATATACAAAAAGGTAACAAATTCAGGCTCCAACATTACAAGCAGTAATTATTTTATAGCAAATTATGAAAAGAAAAGGAAAATCTGAACAAGATGCATACTTAACTAGGTATGTCTACAAGCATTTTGCCACCACATTTTTATTTTCACGTTAACATAAAACAGCAAATATATAACTAAAAAAAGGGACTGGGAACAAGCCATTTGTAGCCATTCTCCTAATCCTAATGTTTGTAATTTGTAGATTAAGATGCAAAATTGAAAAGCACATCAAGAGAGAAATTGAGATCTACAAAGAAAAGATCATGTCATCACATTTTTTTGATATATAGATTAAATGGTCCAATACACATGCAGAACAAAATAGTGCATACCTTGGAACAGTAATCATCCATTTCCTCCTCCTTCTTTTGTCGTAGTTCATCCTAAAGTAAAAGAAATTGGCTGTTAATGGAAGCGACAATTTGTTTTTAACTTCCATCAGCCATAAGAAATTTCACTGCATTTATCTTATCAATTATAAATTATTAATATATCAAGCATCATGTCATAGTAAAGTAAGCTGGGTCGTTAGCCAAGTTTATAAGACAAGAAGCACAAGAATAATGAATGTGAGCTATTGAAGGTAATCAATGATGGCTGCAAGAGAAGTATGGCGGCAGTGTCATTGGTGGTTGGGTGGAAATTGCGGTCATTGCTGGTTATCACGAAAGGTTGGTTATAATGATGGTTAAACAGTTGAAATGAATAGTGCAGGTTCCTTCCTGTTTCTAAATTTTTCAGAATTTTTTTCCCACAATTTTCAGGAACTGTTTCAGAAACAAGAAGATGAATCAAATACCAAACAGACGTTCCATAAGTTTTGGTGAGTTGATTCTGACATGTATGCTTTAATTAGCATCAATCTAATTAATTAATTAATTAATAGTGGCCCAAAAACCAGAAGATACAATATCAACTTTCCCCTTCACACACAGGAGGGGAGAGAGCATGAGGATCAACTTCCACCATATCCAAGCAGGAACCATAAGCAACTAAGAAATGTTGTTTTCAGCGTTAACTACAAAACCATGATGGTTTTAGAAGATGGTAAACATGATGTGCATGGTTAAACATCAACCTGAAGGTTGACTTAGCCAAAGATGCAATCCTGCAAAAGTTACAAGGGTCATCTAGGAAGACCACCTCTTACCTGACATTGACTGCATACACAGACAACAGATACATACAGTAACATATAAACTAGCGTCAGAGCAAAGTAAGAAATAAACCTGGGTTGGTTTTTCTGAGAGAGATGCAGAGTAGCCACGCCTTAACTTGATTCCATTCCAACTCAAGGTAATGATACTAGAAAAGCCAGAAGCATCAATGTTGAGCCAAGCCTCCCAGGTATTGTCTTCTCCGGTAAAAAGTGCATGAAGTCCCTATATTCACATTCAATCATATACTGATGTGCGCCATATACTTCACTGGATAATAAGAACCCAAAAAAAATGAAATCTCCCTTTCTCAGAAAAGGTATACATACAGGGGTAGAGCCTTGCAGATCAACACGAGCTGCAAAAAGGCCAGATGGTTGAAAGGTCCTTCGATGCCAAACCTAAAGACAAATCCAAAGTTGAAGAAAGAAAGAACTTCATCATAGAAACAGAAGTAAAATGCAAGAAGACTGGACGCCTAAACTATACATTTTAAAAGAAAATAATGCTACTCCACTATGATTTTAACCGATGCACTTTTCAAACTCATGCAAACCTCTAATTGACATAACCAACAATTTGTGACAAGGAATTGATATCCAGTATGTTAAACAGCATGGATTGAAGGAGTAGATGTTAGTAAGAAAGCAAACCTGGCTCTGGTATGCAATCTCCAACTGCTCAGCTACGTCCTCTCGAAGAGGGAGCCAACCCAAGCCTCCTTTACGAGCAAACCAATGACCTCTCAAAACACGCCGATTTTCTCCATTCCAGTAAACAGGAAAACAATGTCTCTTCACCAGATCTACCTGCATATTGACATCAGGCCAGTTTTAGAAAATGTTAACAGGAAAAAATCTCCAAAAATTGTTGAATATCATACCAAGCGCAAGAAAAAAGTGCAACAGAAAATCATTCATACATACTCAAATGCATGTTAACAGCACAAGTCTCAGCAAAGATGGATTGACTGGAACTGAATTCCTTTTACACCATTAGTTCTTACACATAAATCAATGTGGCAGTAAATGTAAAATTTTAAAATGCAAGCAAATCCATGTGACAACACGTAAAAAAAATACAAGCCATGATGCAAACGGTGTCGGGTGGCACACAGCAACAGCTTAAAATCCAAATAACCACCCATAATGCCAAAGGATATTTTTCTCTATGATCAAACTTCATCTATCAGTAGATTGCCCCACTCCCTCAAACACCTGACCGTTTCTCCTATCCCACAAGCTCCAATCAAACAAGATCAGACCATTCTCCAAGAAAACATGTTAACCTCTATCATTAATATTACCAACTCATCAACTCAACTACCTCTGGCTATCCCTAGCGCACAAAGGAAGACAAAATCAGGCATCATAACTCAGCAGCAATAGAATTATGTAAAAGAAGGTGGTCCACAGATTTCATGGCCTTTACAAGCATGAAACATCATTTGATATAAACTTCATCCTCTTCACCATCATATCAATATTTCAGTAAATATGAGAAAACTCCATCATCCACTTAAAAGAAACAAACTTAATTTGAACTCCTGAACTTTCACAACCTCTGGCAAGGGAACTCATTCTCACTGGGGTAGGCTGCATAATTATTCTGTACACTTGTTTCCAATCAGCCTACAACAGAACCTATCATTAACCCGTCCAAACTAAGCACCATGAAGATAGGAGCATTATCTACAAAATCAAATGCCCGATCCTGTAAAGCCCTGAATTTAAATTGGAATCCAGAGCATATCATCACCTATCATAAACATATAACTCTTTACAGTTGTGCCCGTGTATATGCTACCATAACCAAACAGGGAGAGATGAACAAGCAGCTCTGTAATCGAAGTCCTTTCTTGTCTACCTTGAAGGCAACATGTTTGCTAAAATTTTCCTGTCAATTATTGATGCTCTTTTCCAAACTGATCTGGGAAGAAATTCAAATATGATCTCCTTTTTTAAAATAAATGATTAAGATGTAGAAGACAGAAAAACAGATGGGGCCACAGAGATGTTCAAAATAAGGTTGGAAATTTCATAGTTAAAACTTCCATGAAAACAAAGGGCCTTACATACCTCATAGAGTCCTCCCTTTACAGGCACGCCAACTCTCTCCTCTTCCACTTCATGCAGTTGAGCTGCTCGTCCACCCGCTGGAGAATCAGCATTTTCTTGGGTATCAATCTTCTTACTAGTAGTAGGCCAGCCACTTGGGCCTTCACTACATTCTGCATACTCTTTCCACCAACTAGAGAGCAATTCTTCTTCTCTCTGTGAATCATGAAATCCAAATTGGAAAAAAAAATGGTAAAAATGATTGAATTTTTTTTTAAGTTCTAGGGTTGATTCCAGGGCCAAAGGATTGACATATTTCGAAGTGAAGATATGTCTAGTTTCTCCATAAGGCCTTTCCAAGTCACTCTCTAATCTCTGCGGTAAACAATCAGGTTTCATAGCTTTGTGCACATGATATCCAAAATAAAACCTACTGGAACTATGCCAACGAACGTCAATATAACATTTTAACTTTTGAACTGAATATACACAACATCATAAATGAGTGGATAGACGCTCATTTTGCATTCAAGAAAAAAGTTTTCGAATAAGAAGAAGATACACATAAAATGGGGGTGGTTGAATAACAAACCAACAAATAAGTCTGTAAAATAACCTGCAAGAAAGATGCCTCTATTGCAAGAGAATCCCTCATGCCAAAACGAAAATAGTCGCTCTTTCCCACAATCTCAGTGCGTGGGACTGAGGCAGCTAACTCTGCATAAACACCAAAAAAAAAATGAGGTTTTTTTTTCTTTCCCTTCATAATTTAGCAAGTTAGTTCTTTCTCTTCATGCATTAGCACAAACTAATATGAATGACAAAACATTAAGTCAAGCACCCAATTCCGTGTGTTTAAGCCACAAAAACCATTTCAGAACCAAGCAAAGCAAATAAAAAAAATTGTAAAACAAAATCAAGCAAAAAACAATCACAACTAAGTTCCCAAGTTCTTCTTGTTTTTCCCCCTACATACAAGTAAATTCATAGAAGTTAAATACTCTGAAAATGGAAAATTTCAGCTCTAAAAGTCATTACCCTTTTCTCATGTTATCATAAACCTGGTAAAGCAAATTAATTTATTTTAAACAAAGAAAGCAGTAGCAAACAACTAGATAAGAATAAACTGACTGAAAAAGGAGAAAGAAAGAAAAAAAAAAAGCTAACCATTCTCTACCAAAGGCACCTTACAGAAATACCACCTAACATCACCACCATCAGATGGACTTCCAGTCTGAGCAAGATACTTTTGACGACCTTTACAATGCTCAATCACATCCTCCAATCTTGCAATATTCGAAGGCGTATTCCTTAGCAAATCAGGCAGTACTTGCTCTGAAATCGCCGGGTTTTCCTTGGAATCCGCCATCTAAACACCAAATTATCAAAACGGGCACTCTTCAATAAAAGAAACCCACAAAAAATTCACACAAAAGGATCAAACTTCACCTCACTATTGCAATTCTTTGGGAAAATAACCAAATGGTTTTTCTTCAAAATGGAGAGAGATAATATTTACCAAAAAGAAAAAAAAATATGAATGCAAATGGGTATTTTAACAAAAACCCATCAAGGAAAATGATAAAATATTGACAGAAAAAGAAAAGGTTCAAATGTTTAGAGGAAGTGGAAAATGTATTGCATATAAGAAATGAGAAGCAAAATGGTGCAGAGTGGAAAATCCTGAAGAGGAAGGAGAAGAAGAAGCAGAAAGGTAGCTGGGTCTTGAATGGCAGGTAAGAAGAACAACCTGGACTCAAAGGAAATGGCGGTTGCGTGCCGTTTTACCTTCCAGTTTCCTCTTTTTATTTCTTTTCCTCAATTTTTTGGCGGTGCTATTTAATATTTATACCCCGTATGCTACTTGATCTCACTTCGTGATTTCTTAAGTGACAAAAACAATGCAAATTACACTCTCTAAAATTTTAAATTTTTTTATTATTATTAATTTAAATATCCAAACCACAATATACATATCTCAACTAATTTTATTATTCTAAAATTAATAACGATCTAAATTTTCAGTAATCCCGAAATTTATAAAACTTGAATTGATAACTTCTAATAAACAAATTTATAGCCTAACTAGTAAACTACATCCCTTAAGATTTTTAATTTTAAATTATAATTATAAAATTTTTAAAATAATTTTGCATATATTTTAGTATCATTAAAATTAAAATATTTAAATAGAAACTATGAAAGTTTGTATCATTTTGTTTTTTGAAAAGGAAATTGTAAATGGATTTTAATAGTTATTGAATTAAGCTAAAAGATAATGCTTAAAAAAAATTATTACAAAGAAAATTAAAACTTTTATTATATTATTATGCAGGCAGAGACAATCTATTATGAATTATAATAATTGAACCACAATAATATCAATAGGAGTTTATCATTTGTATTATATCATTTTGTTTCAAGCTACTACTGTTGTTTTTGAGTTCGGTAATATTATCATACTTCCACGTCATTTTTTTAGATTAAATAACTTGTTTGTTTTAATATTTTAAAAGTGTTTTAAAAAAGATTATTTTTTTATTTTAAATTAATATTTTTTAGTATTTTTAAATTATTTTGATATGTTAATATTTAAAATAATTTTTTTAAAAAAAAAATATTTAATATATTTTTAAATAAAAAATATTTTAAAAAATAATTACAACACATGGATGAGTTTATTTATATTTTTTATTGGTTTTCTTTCATGCCTCTCTTTTAGGCCTCCTTGTGTTTTTTTTTTTTTTTTACTACAGATTGTCTTTCATGTAAGGGGATGAGAGTAGTTTTCCAAACTTATTATTATTATTAAAAAATATTATTATTATTAAAAAAAAATTAATTTGAAAGGTAAAATTAAAAATTATTATTATTATTATTATTTTCTCTAGCTTCTTTACATTCTCTCTTTAAAACATTACTTTCTCTTCCTTATGCTTATTTGTTTCTGCATTTTAAAAGCATTTTTAAAAAAATTTAAAATTTTTTTATTTTTTTATTTACTTCAAATTAATATGTTTTTAGTGTTTTCAAATCATTTTGATGTGCTGATGTCAAAAATAATTTTTAAAAAATAAAAAAATATTATTGACATGTATTTTGATACAAAAAGTTATTTAAAAAGTAACCGCAATCACACTATTAATTAATCTTAAATTATGGTTTTCCTTATAGATAATGTAGAAATTGGCGTTTCTTTTTTTTGTCCTCACAAATTTCTTTTTTCTTTTTCTTTCCTAAATGGTCACACACACGCATTATCTATACTTCTATACCTTTTATGTTTTCCGGATAATATTTTTCAAATTCCAACACCTATTTATACTAAATTTAATCCGAGCAATATTGAGATTCATTAAATTTTATCCCACAATATTACTTTCATTTAGTTTTTATTCACATTTCTATAATTTTTATTTTTCTATTATTTGTCATAGTTTTATTTTTAGCTTAACCCACAAGCATTTTATTTCAAATTACCATAATCTATTTTCATCATCATACTCTAAATATTCAATTTACTTGTTTATTATACTATATTACCTTATGAATTTACCCGTTTACATATTGGATTTTGATAACCTTATCTTCCACTTGGTATGTATATTTTGGCTAAATGATATGAAAATAGAAATATTAGCAATCTATATAAAAAAACTTCTACAAGTACAAAGACTTATACATGCAAGCAGACACGAGAAAAAAACAAAAAATAAAATAAAATAATATCAAAGTCTTAATCTAAAAAGAAATACTAGATAAACACAAGAAAAATATCAAATTTAGTAAAAACAATATTATATTAGGGATTATTGAATGAAAAACAAAAGAAGAAACGTCAACGTAAATGACAACACCAGTGAAAGAAAGGGGAAAAAATGAGAGAGAAAAAAAATACACACAAGTGAGGATTTTAGATTTTATATCAAACACTTTTTTTTTTCTTTCATAATCACAATCTATTCTTCATTAATTAATCACAAAACCCAACAAAAAAAACATAGCTTAATTATCATCTAAAAAATGGATCTGTAAAAAAAAATTACGGATTGTTTGAGAGTGTGGTTGC
>Ga0325414_1003093_pt1 | contig 17192 bp, 7 predicted proteins | sample PopdelMetagenome_8_FD_206183 | JGI IMG/M metagenome (GOLD analysis project Ga0325414, IMG submission 206183) | Populus deltoides microbial communities from Bellville, Georgia, United States - Leaf-PdKOR-R3 | ecosystem: Host-associated > Plants > Phyllosphere > Phylloplane/Leaf | place: USA... | reverse complement strand
ATGATTTAATAGAAAAAATAAATAAAAAAGACAGAGGAATAAAAAGAGAAAATAAAGAACACAAAAAAGAAATAAAGGGGAAACAGGCAAATGGTTGCCAGTTAAGAAAAGAAAGAGATGTGGGTCAAAATATAAAAGAATCCTATGAAAATAATTAGATGTCACGACGTGATTGGAGGGAGACATTTCTTTTTCAAATTAAGCTTAAGGTGACCAATCTTTTTCACACCATAACCATACTTTGATTAACCACGTGGACTCGAACGTTGCCGACACTGCTCCTTTTTGTCGGCTTTAAAATCTACAAAAGCCGATTCTTATGTTTAATTATTGTTGTTTTTTTTAAATTATTATTGTTGTTGTTTTGAAAAGGTTAATTATTACTTAATTCATGTATTTTAATATAAACTAGTCCCTAATAAGGCTATGTTTAATAATGCGATTTAATCCCTTTTTTTAAACAGTTATTTATATAAAAAAAATACCATGTTATTGTTTTTAATTAATCATAATTATAGTTAATTTCATGTTTAATTATAATTAATTATGGTTAAATTCAAAATGTTCGCAAGGAAAAAACCCTCTTTCTCTTTAGTTTATACAATAAAATAAACTTATTTAATTAACAGAATTAGAGTTAAACTATATCAATTATTTGATGTACAATCATCAAACTATACTAAATTTATCTCATTTATTTATTTAATGATTGATAAAGATTTCAATTAAATTCGATGAAAGATATTTTATCAATACCAAATTAATTTATTGATATTTAGAAAATAAAAAAGATTATGATCATAGCTAAAGATAAAGATTTCAATTGGGATTTTATGGTATCCAAAAATGTTGCTAATTAAAATAAAAAATCTAAAACAATATCAAGAATTATGGTCATAGCTAAAGAAAACACATGGTTCAAATGTGAATTTTTATGAATATATATGACTAAGTTGTTAGTTTCTAGAAAATAACGGACTAAGTTATAATTTACAAATTCTGACAGAGCAGTGGTCTTTCACAGTGATTCATATTCAAATTGTCAAACCACCCCCCGCAGAGTATCTAATTAGACTTTTCACTCAAATTTTGACACGTTTCCATGCCCAAGTCAATTAGGCAACACAAAAGAAAGAAATCTATAAATTGAATAATTGATATCGTATAAACTCAAATAATCCATACAACTTGCACCACGTGTTGCCTTTGAATTAATTGTTAGCAAGAACTCGTGTATATTTTTAATTTAAAAATGTTGATTTGATAGTTAAGAAGTTATTTTTAAAAAGAATTCCTTAAATTCAAGAATTATTATGGCTGTATCAAGATTATGTTTGGAACGGGGATTGTTTTTATTTTTAGATATTTTTTTATTTAAAAATATCAAATTATTTTGATATTTTTAGTATTTTTTTTATATATTTTTAACATGCTGATATAAAAAATATAAAAAATTATTTTGATATATTTTTTAAATAAAAAATACTGTTAAAAAATATTATGCATCATAATACTAAATATATTTTAAAACAATAGATCTATTTTAATAATTTGATTTTTTGGTGCCCAGTTAAAAAAAATATGTATCTTTATGCCATCAAAAGATGCTATTAAAATTTGGATTTTTCGTGAAACAGAAAAGAAGTATTATGTACATATAAAGAAAATAAATATATCAAAATTATAAAAAATAATAATTAATTTAATATATTTTTAAAAATAATTAAAAAAAGCATCAGCTACCACGGTATTAAACCGGCACTAATGCTTCCAAAATATCAAAGAAAATTTGAAATCAAACGTTGAAAAGAAAGGAGCCCACAAGAACATCTAATGATCTCTGACTAGATTAGTCTTTAATTAATTAATTAAATTAAACAAGTACAATAAATTCGTGCTAATTTGCAACTAGGCCAAATGCTCATTACCTACATATATGATGCCGTCACCTGTCGGTGCACGTTGATAAATTAGACACACCATGGTAGAAAAACTCTGATCTTCTTCTGAAAACCTCTCCCAGCCAGCCAGCCAGGTCCAAAGAAACAAACCTCTCTGTCCTTCGCTTTGACACGGACGACTGTGTTATAAATATCTGTGGTGATTGTTGAGAGTGAAAAAAAAAATTCAGAGAGAAAGAAAGTGAAAGGTCTGGCCGGGTTAAAGAGCATAGCTGTGAGAGTTGTTGGTGGGTTCAGTAGGAGAAGGAAAGCGAAAAAGAAAATTAAAGTTGAAGATAAGTTGGTGGATATGCTGCATAAGATGATCTTCCCTGTTAGAAGAGTTTGGCTTGCTGTTTCTGCTCGTCTCAGAGCTCGCAAAAATGGTCAGTTCCCTCCCCAGTTTTCCTTCCTTCTATATATATCTCCTTTCTCTCATAATCTGCAGCTTCTTATTGGTTTTTTGGTGTCGCCTTAGCTATGATCTTGTCAATCTATAAGATAGAATTTCTGTTGCAGAAACTATTTACATGCTCTAGCCAGCTAGCTAGATCACTGTGTGCTCATCTGCTCCAGTGGGGTTTTTCTTCTCTGCGATAATTTCTTTCCTGCTTATCCATCATATGGTCTGAAGATTAGCATTCAAAGATTTCTTGACGTTTATACTCTTTTTCTTTTTTTTTTCCTGTCATGTCACTGTTGTCAAATTGAAGCCTATGCTAAGCTGAATTGAGAAATATATATTTAAAAAGACCCTAAATTAAATGCTTGGAAATAAATAATATTCAAGATGCATGATTGACAACGTAATTAAACTTCAACCTTTTGTGTTAATTGAGGTGATTAGTAGCTCACTGCTGCTAGAAAACTTGTTCTTGAATTATTATTTTTTTGATTAATTATTTTTTAAATTTTTAGTTCCATGTTTTTTGAGGTCAGGAAGAAAACAGCACTTGAAGATTCCATTATTTCCATCTGTGACGGACAAATCCACCAAGAAAAATCCACTTGAAGACAATCTGAAACTGTTTCAACATTACAGAATTGTCAAATCAAGCAATTATTCTTTCATAACTAAGAAAATAAAATCATCCTCGCATCTAAGAATCATAATAAATTATTACCAGTTTGGAAAAGTCTAAAAATTTGTGTTAGGTGAGAAGAATTAAGGCAAATTAAATACTTTATGGAAGCTTTTTCCAACCATTGAACCAAACTAATAGTAACAAAGTGTTTTGATTTTTCTTTTTTTAAAATTCACAAACAAGAAAGGCATTAATTTGAAGTTTCTCCTTCAACAGTTTTTTTTTCCCCCTCATGAAGTTATTGATTTATGATTTATTCATCAAAAAGTGATTTTATGATTTATTCATCAAAAAGTGATGAACTCTAAGCTAATAAAAAAAATATTTGCGTATCAATTAATCAAGGTGTTCTTCTTTTTATAGAAATATATATATAAATTGATCTTGCACAACTTTGCAGTAATCTTCAAATTATTATTTCTATTCGAGCATGTATATAATGAGATCAAGGATGTATAGGCCAAGAGACTGTAACCTGTGTCTTCAGAATGAAAAGCATTATTTGATGCCTTTTATTTTAGAAATGCTGAACGCAGGTTGCACCTCAGCCGCCATCACCTTCCCAAACGGAGAACCACTAGGCTGAATCCACTGGCTACCATAAAAATGATTGGGAATTGTCAACTGCCTCGTTTCTTGTACTGGCCAACTAATATAATAGAACAGTATAATATCAAATGCTAGTGATCCAACTGGGGGATTAACAGCATAAACAAACATACAAATATCTTCTGGGAAACATCATCAACCGAAAGATGAGGCTTAGTTATAGGATCAACATCATTTTTAGTTCAATTTTATGCTTAGGTCAATTCAGTAGTGGCCTGACAGCAGCAAATTTATTTTTCTAGTTACAGCTTAGTGGACTAATGTGTCCTCCAGCTCCTAAATGGTCCCTGTCGACTCCTTGGTCCTTTTGGTACTAGGATTTTGGACCACCACCGAGACGTTACTAGTTTTATATCCCAACCACTTGGGGTGTCAGATGATTAATGTCATTTATTTTTTTTGTTGTATGGTCGAACAATTGGGCCACGACTTCATTTATGATTACTCTTCGGCATTAGGAAATACATGTATTCAATGGAAAATTACTCACAAGTTCTTCTCCTCTATGTTTTGTGCAGGTGCTGGTCTTCTGGAGCTTCACAATGATGTACAGACCTGTGGATATGAGGATGTGCAAGTGATGTGGGAAATACTAAGGAGATCGGAATCTGAGCTGATGGCAAGTCTTCCAAAGCGCAAGCAACGGCCTTTTTGGAGAGTTTTTGTTTGGTCTAACCACAGTGCAGCCTCATCCTTCTCTGCAAATCATTCCTGATAAAGGACTCCTGCTTGATCAAGAATAATATGCTGCCTTTTGTCTTGCAACTTGACATGGGGCATTCATAGTTTTACTATCCAACGGCCGTCATTGCAGTAGCATGGTACAGAGCTGTTGCAGGGGTATCCAAATCAGTATATAAGATATGTGCCTTCTGTACATGCACAATGTTTTGTCATAACCCACAACCATAAATGAAATAACTTCCTCGATGAGCTTCAGTTTACTCATTGATGTACTTCGCAGTAACCACAAGCAAAGCTGGGAAAGAAAGGATACTGTGGTAGAACAAGCAGCAATCCAATGTGAGAACGTTGACAAGCAAGTCCCCTATCCATAGCATGTCATTGAAAAATTGCCACCAATACTTAATAACGAATGACACTACGAAAACTACTAGAGATTCCATCTGTTCATTTATTATCAAAAGGGGAAGCCGAAAGCTAAAACACAGGCGGAGACATTATACACAAGCCAGAGAGCTTTTGAACTCTCTGGTTTGTATTTATGAAAGCAATCTATATCATGATTGACAATCCATTTGATAATCCATATAACATGATTTGCATTTCTGAACTTGAGATGTTAGATAACAAACATAGAGAAAAGGAAACTATCAGTTTCTTGCACGGTTATCATTACCATGTTCGCTAATGGAATTGATTACCCTTCACTAGACCATCATCATTTTCCTCTCTGCAAGAAAGATGTTGATATGTTGGCCTGGATCCGCTACATGGTTGGCTCTTCAAAAGGTATTGTTTCACGTTAAAGCTCATAGCCTCTCGGTGAGTTTTGTCACTGCCTAGATACTGCACTCCTAGCCTATGTGAGATATCAGTATCATTAAATGCTAACTGAGAAACTATAACGCCAAGAAATTTAGAAAGAAAACGTCACTTTCTTCTAACGTTCCATTGATTTCAATCTGTGAAATGTCAGAGGAAACGCAAAAGGAAACGATAAGATGCTTACAAACAGAGAATACGAGTTGAAAAGGTTCAAATCTTCCGGGTCGAATTCTTGAAGCCATTATGTCACTGCAAGGAATTTTTCATATGCTGAAGATTTACACAGCACATATATGCAATGCAAAAACAAACACATACGGATTCCATTGTTATGTTGATTGTTAAAACATTATTTTCGAAGGTAGCGGGCAAAATCATAATTGCCAGGTAATAATTAAATGGGCATACAAGGGGAGTTCAAGAAAGCCTAGATTCTACCCATGGTTGCAGAAAAGGACTAGGGTATCATATCTCATGCAAATGGGTTCTTCTGATATCTATGAAATAATATGCAAATGGGCTCTTCTACAATGACAATATGATACATTAGATATAAAGTGACACATGCTAGCAAACAATATTTCAAAAGTTAAAGAGCACATATTTTTCACTTAAACCTTCGAGTCCGAGAAATCCATCATGAACTATGAGGCAGGTGTCGGAAGTCCCTTGGGTGGACTCCCCATGTATAGGCCACCAATGGGTCTTTAATAGACAGTAACTCCAAACAAGAGTGTCATCAAATGGAAACCATTTTGCAGTGTCCATATTAGAAAGCTCATTTCTACGATAAAAGTGCCTCAAGCACAAACAAGAGTGTCTTCTTCCTTTTCATGTAATCGAGCTTATCACTAGGGTTTGAATGAACAATGTGTTTCCTAGCAGCCAGATAAAAACACAAGGTATTGGCCAGTGTCGGTCCAATAAAGCAGGGCCCTTTGATGGTTGATCTATATTGACGCCTAAGCTTCAGCCTTTCTCCATAAAGTGGCTGTATTAAAATTCAACTTTGCCTTTCCACTTCTTACAATCAAAAGGTATGCCAAAAGATATTTATAGATTATGATTATGAAAGTAGATATTATTTAAAGTATTTTTTATTTAAAAATATATTAAAATAATATTTTTTTTATTTTTTAAAAATTATTTTTAACATCATCACATCGTAAACTAAAAATATAAAAAATATAAATTAAAAAAAAAAAAAAACAGTTCCAAACATCATCTTAACCAAGTAGCTTCCCTGCACATATAGAAATATCTCCAAGAGGTTCAACTGAATTTGAAATTTTTTTCCTTACTAGTCAAAATGTTGGGTTATACCAAACCAGTGAGGTGCCACTCCTGTGGAATATTAGAGACATAAATGAAGAAACTTCAGGATCATAATTCGGGAAACATCAAAAGAAGTAGTACTTGGAGATTTAATATGCGTGAACATTTTAGTATCAAATGCCAAAAGGAGAGGAATTTTGTTAGCTCAAAGAGGAGATTAAGCCAACAACTAAATTCACCGTTCATATTAAAATCAGCAAGGACAATCAGCAATTGATAACTTGTTAATATTCAGGACCCCGACAATTCTACTTCAGGGAATACATGTACAGGAACTTTTACATCGTGCAGTTTTTTACCTTCCTAACAAACTAGACAAATTATTCCTGCAAAACTGTTTCTAAAAACTTCTCTGAACTTTAAATTACAGAAAAGCAGAAAAACTAAGCTAAGAATACAGCAGTGCAACCAAGCAAGGGCATTCTTTTCTTTGGGTACCTTTTGATTGGTTGCTGTAAAACGTGGTACACTGGATCAAGGGAAGCTATAGCAGAAGAATCTCTTGCTCTGACTCAAATTTATCTTGTTGGAGGCAGAGTTGTATGACAAGGGCAGGGAACTAATTCACAAGAATATGAAAAGGAGTTGACAGCAGCATTGTTAACCAAGCATACATGTTAATCTGCTCCTTTAGACCAGCCACCAAATTAACCACATCCCAAACACAATTTTTTTCCAGGACTTTATTCTTCTGATGGGTGCGTGCATATTTTCTCCAGCAGCAAGGGCCAGTCTTCTCCAAGCTCCTGTGGGTTAAGCTCCATTGCAACCTTGAAATCCAGTAATGATATTGGGAAGTGGGATCTCTGTTCTTGTGTTCCATTCAAAATCATATTGCTACTTTGCACCTGAAAATGATGGCCAGGCAGAAAACCATTAACATGCTTACTCTCAGAATGGTTCTTCTGGGAATTACTTTTTGTCGAATAATCACATCCACGCTTTCTATTAATGAGTTCAATGCAGGACTTGATCAGCCTTTTCAAGTAAGCATCCAAGCCACTGTTCAGTAAACTGGCAGAGTCCATAGATACATCATGAAGGCCATGTGCTGTAGCGAGTTGCTGCATCCGCTCTCTTAGCGTCTGTGTATCCAGCAATCCACCACTATCATATGAGCTAGCACATCTACCTTTGCTTGCTAGAGTCAAGGGCCTATGGGAACCACCTGCACTCACGGTGCAAAATGGAATTCCAAGTGGTGCCCGAAGTGGAGTTACAGTAGATATCTCAGATATTTCACTCTGTTCTTTACTATGTACAGAAACTAAACCATCTGTTGACTGTTTTATTAGTGGTAATTTAGCAGGGTGGTGGAAAACTTCCCCTTCTTGATGATGCTGCACCAGCTTCTGTATACCATCTTCTGAGGCTATATTATCATCTGTAACTGTTGAATGATGAGAAGCAAGATCCGCATTCCCATTTGGATAAGAATACGACCCATCACTTGCAGATGTAGGAACCTCCTTATCACGACTTGGTGGCGGCGGCGGGACAGTGGCATTACAAGCATTTTTCAAAATCGAACGTATAAATTGATTATGTATCAGCACATTATCTTTCCCAATAACACGAACACAGAGCTTATTAAACTCAGCCTTGCTCAGCTTCAAACTCAAAAATTTATTCAAATAATAGAAGTACAACTTCGACCTCTCTGCCCCAATTCTCTTCACTATCTGAACTTTCAACTCCACGAGATTCACCCGCGAATGCTGAGTTGACGGTTGCATTTCTCTCACCACATAGTCAACAACAAAAAAAATACACAAAAGACTATAAAAAAATCACCGTTCCAACCAAAACCCCTATCTAAATCAGGGTTATTTCACTCCATTTCCAAAATCCCATTTTCCACAACCCTAGAAGAAAAACCGCATTGACTTCAACAAAACCCATCAATGCCATTACAGAACACATCTTCTAAGCACAATTTAACCCTACAAACCCTGAAAAAAGACTACAATTTCCCCTCCCAAAACTTAAGTTTTACAAAATAAACCCAAACCCTAGTCATGTTAACCCCAACTTCACAACCAAACAAAACCTCTTATTGCCCTTATAAAAAAAAAATTGAAAACCTTCAACGAAACTCTATCAAAAACCCCTCCTTTTCCAAGGAGAAGCTATCAATTCCAACTTTCCAGATATCACCCAGTAAAGCTAAAGAGCTTAAAATAATGGGTTTCTTCTAAAATGATTAATACAACCGAGGGAGAGAGATTTGGAATATGTGAGATTCTAGAGAGAGAAAGCTTTTTATGGGTCTGACCTTGTTTGGAGCTGGAAAGTTTTTCAGATTCCGAGAGAAATCAAATTCGATGCAGTAGTAGCTAAGAAGCTTCCTTCTTCTCTCTTGCACTAAACTATGTATAAAGTGCTGGCAGCTTGGCTTAATAATTCGTTGCTTTCACTTTCTCTCACTAGAAATCACATTTTTTTGGGATTTCAATTCAATTCATTTTGAGGTTTCCTCTCTCTTTCTCTGTTTTAATTTTTTTGGGTTTTCGAGTGACATTTTTATTTTTATTAAATAAGGAATTGAAATCTCATTAATAATAATAATAATAATAAAACTTAATAAAACCTCACCGTTTTGGAATGCATGTGCTATTTTGGGATGTTAGGTGTTGCCAATCACGCTTTTAATTTATTTTAATTTTTTAAGTTTTAAATTAATTTTTTTATTATTTTGATGTACTGAAAATGAGAATTAAATTTTTTTAAAAAAATAAAAAATTATTATTTTAATATATTTTCAAATAAAAAAATATTTTAAAAAATAATATTTATCACACTTTCAAATACACATTTAACACATTTAACCTTTCAATTTCCACACAGTTGATTTTTAATATATTTTTAAAATATATTTTAATTTATAAAATATTAAATTGATATTTTATCTAATAATTTTTATGATTTTAATTTGTTTGATATAAAAAATAAAAAATTATTTTAATATATTTTAAAATAAAAAATATTTCATACATAATAAAAATGCAAGGAGCAAACATTACTTCTTTTTTTTTTGGCAGAGTATGTCATTCATTTATTAGATCAATATTTTTATTAAATAATAAAAATATTGATCTATTTATAGTTTATCATATTAATATTTTTATTAAAATAATAATTTTTTGTTATTTTTTTATGTTATGCCCTGAGTTTTACTAAGTTAATTATATTTTATCAAATCAATGTTTTGGTTTGAGTTATGAATTTCTAGATTTAACAACAATGCTTCTTCTTTTTTCCTCCTTTATTTTCTTGTTTTATTTTATTTTATTGAGAAATTAAACATCAAAAGTACAATCAAGGAAGAAGGCTATTAGAAATGGTTGGCATACACAAGGCTATAAAATACCACATAATTGAAAATTACAAGGCATAGTTATGCTAATATTAGTGGTGGAGGGAAATGTTTTAGTATTTCCTCAGTACTAAAAAATCTTGATACATTTTTTTAATCAAATATTTGGCGTTCAATCTTAATATTGAAGATCTATTGTAAGTTAGAAAAATATTATTTTTCCAGCAATTCACATGTTCCCTTCACACTTTCCAGCTTGGAGGGTCGTGCATCAATCCAGAGCATGCCATGTTGGAGTCAAAACTCTAAAAAGACTAATCCTGCATCAATTTTGATCGCCAGTGAAGATTCGCAAGGTCGGCCTACAAAGTCAGCCGCAAAGCTAACTTTTTTTTTTTTTTTTAGTTTAATGTGGGTGTCTAGACCAGCTTGAGCGTACCTCGACTAATCCCACAAACCCTAAAGTTAATGACCATGTAAGCCTCCAGTGACCATTATATAAGCAACCACATGGTTTAAACCTGAGACCACAAAGGAAGCAAACCTCTTTATCCCAAACTCTTATCACTGGGCCACCACCTAGATGATTACTCTTTATCTCAAACTCTTATCACTGGACCACCACCTAGATGGTTACCGCAAAGCCAACTTTACTTCCACAAGAGCAGCAGACAATTATTGAAATTGTATTAGATTGGGAGATTGTTCTCAACAAACAGCAAGTGGGACTCAGTATTGATTGCTTGAAACAAAATATTTAGCATTCATGTGAAAGCTACAAACAAAATTTACTTTGAAATCAGCCATAACCAACACTATATATCAGCCAGATTGCAGCTAATCACTCCAGAAAGGTGCTCGTGAACAATGCTTGCTATCTGGATGGTAGTTTTGTTGTCAGACATGTAAACAAAACTACCATCCAGTTTTGTTATCTGGATCACTGAAGCTGTTCATCAGGGAAAAAAAAAAAGTTTCTTCATAGTTGGGTTCATATATCATGATCAAGCCAAGACCAGAAACTTATTCATGTTTGCTTTCATGTAACGTATATTAAATAATTAAAATGGAAAAGTGTAGGCTTTGATGAGTTTAGAGTGAAACAACAAGGCTCACAAAGTATCTGAATTTACGAAACCAACTCAGCTGAAACTAGAATTCTGCTACTTGCATTGCCAAGAGTTGAGATTTCATTATAAAAGACAGAATTTCATTAATCAAAGGATATTATTGTTCAACTAAAACAATTGCAGTCATTTAAAAAACAAGACAGGAAAAAAGGGTAAAAAGAAGAGGATGAAACCTAGATGCTTTCCTTCTCTTCTTCCATTCATTCCTTTTACTTTAAGTAGAAGTCAACGAAGTTGGCAAAATACAAATTAGATATCTTCACAATTGACTTCGTTTCCTTAGCCTTTTGAACCCTGCCTCCAAAAATACTGGCAAGAATCCACCAGAAGCGCTAAATGCACAATGCCAAAAGAGCAACTGCAAAAATTTGTTTATAACTATCAAACAAAAAGTTCTCACACAAGAACAGGAGCACAATTCTAGAGCAACACGTGAATTAATAAAGGAAAATATAATATGATTAGGATGGACCAAGATTCAAAGTCAATTTTAAAAATTCATATCTTTCAATAATTTTTGCGCCATATAAAACATGCCAAAAAATACAACAGACAAAATTGCGCAAGAAGACTAATACTCAAAAATGCATGCACAAACATGCATTCATATGTAAACAAACCAAATCGAGATCCAGCATAATGCAAAATGCTCATACTTCAAAACAGGGGGAACAGCTGTAAACATTACACCTAAAAATAGGTGAATCCCTTCATGTTCAGGACATTGAGATGCTCAAGTTTTCAAGCCAATCCTCCCTTTGTAACATTATTGCTTCTCAAGAAATGATAAACGAGTTACATGTTTCAATTTTAAGGTTTGGCTTCAGTTACATACCTGTAAAAGAGGTGCATCATGCAGGCCCTATATCCTCACTTAAGATCACGCTTTCTGGATTAAGCTGTCCGCTGCAGTAACTAGAAGGAACAGCAGAGAGCTCCTGCCTTCCTCTCCACTCTTCACCAGGTTTCAAAGTAATGGGCTTTTCCACACAAGCAGCCTCTACACACAGCATATGCTTGTACTCGTCATCACCAAGATCAGGTATGGTCTTTGCTTTCTTATCCCAGGGATTCCAAACCACTGCAAGGGGGAATAACTATACTTAATTACTTATATTGACTGAGAACAATCAAAGTTCCCACAGAAAACTTGTGGTTTCCTACGCACACTTAATTAGTTCAAGTTCACCCACAAATGGCCAAAACAGCATGTGTTCAATCATTTGAAACAAAGATTATTTTGAAACAGAACAAAAAAGAAGAATGCTGTCATTTAATGATGTCAAGACCATGGTTTATGGAAATCAAACAAGGGACTTCTACCAAGATGCAATTAGAGATCTCCTCCGCAGACCCTTGGAACGCACAATCTAAATAAAATTTCAAACTACAAGCTCTAATCCACTGACAGCTCTGAGAAACTTTCAAAGGTGCACGCCAACCAATACAAATTTAGAAGAACATTTACACTTGACATATGAACATACAGCAAAAGTAGCTAATGCAGCAAGATAAGAATGTTATGCATTTCCCAAATCTCAATGGAGTCTCTACAACATTGCTTGCTAGTGGCCTAGCAATATGATATGCATGCAAACAAAATTTTCACTCACCAGCATCAGGAAGTCCATCTTTCCGCAATTCAAATGTTCTCTTCCTTTCATGGTCCAGAACAGCAATTTTGGTAGGTGTTCTGAGATATACTTTGTCCACCTTCATAAAAAAGAATAGAAACAAGTACCACAGAATATTTGTATGAAAAGAAGCTGAAAGGGTACTGAAAACAATCAGCATTTCTGTAAAAAACAGATACTGACTTCTGATTCAAAGACTATTGCATCTCCTTGTTCAGTGAATCGTTCTCTGTTCTTCAGATTATCCAAATAATCTAGTGTTTCAAGTCCTTCTACCCTCACTTCACTAGACAAAACCAACATGTGACTGAATCAACAAAGATTTCAAAATACACTGATACAATCATTATATATCCACCCATCACAGAGAGAATAAAAAATATGACTTTGTTCAATTCATCAATTATGCATTAACATTTCTACTCAAAATGGTGATTTTACAAAGAAAAAGATAAAGAGTATTACACAACGAACAAAGTTAAAAATCGCTGCAAAATAAGTAAAAACCCAATAAACTACTTAGCATACAAACAAAAGGACCTAAAGATGCCAGCAATAAATAAATATTGTCAAAGAACCTGATATCCGTAACATGAAAATATGTGTGGTACGCAAATGTAAACGTGAAAGATTTCCCATCAGTATTTGTATTTCGAATGCGAGAGGTCAGCATCAAATCTCCTCCAGGACCCAGAGTTATCCGTAGGCGAAATTCGTATCTGTAAATAATTTGTATGTATTTCGCATCACTTGGCACTTAGTAGAACTGGCAGCCCAAAAATACACAGATGCAAATATCTTAATATAAAAATATTTCTACAAGTTAATATTGCAAGGCATACAACTATACAAGCTCCAATCGTGCACCATATGATTACAAAATATCTATCCCTGTAAAACTAGATCCAACTTCGGCAAAAAAAATCACATTACAGACTGTTCTATCATACTGAATGAAGCTTTACCTGCTTTTGTTTTTTGAAATGGAAACAAATAATTTGCTTCAAATGTTGTGTAAGTAATGCATCACAAGACAAGTTGAACTGCATTAAACTTCATAATGAAATTTGAGTCACGCACCTGTGAGGCCAGATCTTCACATCTTCTTCAGAGTGTTTAAGTATTAAGTCAATGAAGGCCTTGTTGGAGCTATTTGTTGGGAAAGGTGGGGGGTCATTATCAATAGACCAAAACCTGGTCCTTGCAAATCCATGTGGTTCAAGAGAACCAAGATTGCTGAACTGCATATGCCAATAAATTTAATTTGAAAAGATAATTTTAATGGCAAAATATGATTAGTTAACATAAGAGACAGACATACTTGAGGAAAGCAGATTGGAATACCTCCACGGATAGCCTTTGGAGGCTTAAATATAGCCTGCACAAACCACCAATATAGTTTACAAAAAAAAAGAATGCATTGGCCAAATCTAGGAAAAAGAAATGACTATGACATATGACTGATTGCCATCATCTTTGAGTAGCACACCCATCTGAAATAGAAGATGGGATAAGATTACAATTTATTAAGCACTAAAGCTTATATAATGCCAAACCCATAAAAAGAAGCAATCAAATTAATATTAATAACGAAGAGAGCATGAAATAAAGTGTCCGAGTTTTAATACATCATAACACTTTTAAAAAAGAAATTTGATGACATTAATGGAACTGCACATTAAGACTGTGAGTCTAAATGATGTAAAAGACATGGATTCCTATCCAGTTCTCCATTTCAACTACCTTACTCTAATTATTTGGAAACATCTTTGTCATACACCTTTCTTTTTCTATGGTGGAATCTAAGGTATCTAAGCTAAAAAAAGGTTCAACTAAGCTGTAAAAATGTAAAATTTAAGTTTCAAAGCCCAATATTCTTCAATGTTAGAATTAATTTTTTTGATTATCCAGAATAATGAAGTGCATTTTCCTAGGCACCTATGGTCAAAGTTTTTATGCATTTTAGGTCTTCTAGGTTGAATATTCATCGAAGAATTTATGTAATATCTCTAGAAAATCCTGGACTTTATTATAAATAGGAGATCAGGGCAATTAAATTATCTCAAGTCAGTAGACTTCCCCTCTACAGAGAGTAAAATGTGAGACTATGTTTCCACCAATGATTCCACAGTCACAGGCTAATAAATCCTACATTAAACCCTTCATCGTTTGTACCAAGGATATATAAATTAAAGTGGTATGCTCATAAAATTTTCAGAGATACCCCTTCTGTGGACGGCGAATAGAGATGTATCTATATGTGACTTGTTTATAAGACCAATAGTCACCTTCTAGTTATATTAGCAGAAATCTCACCACAAAGTTGCAAGCATTTCCCGATACCATCATGTTTTCACAAAATGACTTTTTGAAGCATCTTGACTTGTAATTCAACAAACATGAGTGTATGGTTACTTTCTAATATTCTTCTAACATTCTGTACTTCATCAGCAAACAGACAGAGTTAAGCAACAAGCCACATTTGAAAAACCACTGGAATGGAATTACACCAATTACTGAACAAAGAAAGTAAATTACTTCTATAAACTAACGGTAAACAGCTACAATTGCATCAAAAGAATTGCTGAAATTCATCATGGTTGCTCAAATGTACAGCTTATATATCACAGTAACCGGATGTACCTTACTACTAACAAAAAGCAATTCTTCCCCACGTTCATTCTTCCAGGATGTGACATGACCTCCAAACAAGTATACCTGGTCATAAAACCACTCTAATCAACAAGCTTTCTTCTCGAACAATAGAGAAAACAGTACACAAAGCATGCACTGGAGATCAATGCAAGTGGGGGCATTTATGATTCCTTTAGTAAGGAAAACAAAACAATGGTCTAGCTCAATACTGCCAAAATTTCTTGTTTTTGGATACACCTCAGTAACAGCAGCTATCAAATCTACAAGATTAACAAAAAAGAAACCAACTTGGATTCATAATCAGCCATAACATGTAGCCTATTCAAATAGGTTCAGATCTAACATCCAGAATGAAGCACCATTGCCATTTCAAACGATACAAAACCAATCAAAGTCCAGAAAGGATAAAAAGAAAAGCACTGGATTTGCAAAGAAATGAAGAAAAGGGCAATTGGGTTTCATTAATTACACCAAATCAAGAGATAGATAAAGAGAGAAACAAACCTCCGCAGAGCAGCCTCGAACCTCGCGCAAGATGATCTTGTCAAGGCCATTTATACCCTTACAAAGCTCCACGTACTTGGTCTCTTCAGACATCGCTTGTCTCTTATACACAGAGACACAGACACCTCTTTTTGTCTGCAGAATAGTAAAATCCCTTCGAATCTGTAGGATCGAAAACTGGAGAAGCTGTCAGATGGAGACAGAAGACAAAAGGCGAAAGAAATATTTTTTGGGATTTTCTGTATTTCTTACATCCAGAGGACTACGATGCTTGTGAATGATAAAATAATATTTTTTATTTTAAAAAATTATTTTTTATATTAACACATTAAAATAATTTAAAAATAAATAAAAAAACTACAATAAAAAAAATCTACAATAAAATTTTTTTAAAAAAATAACTTTTTAAAATAAAAAAATAAACAGACTTAAAACTATGTACTGCTAGTTAAGTATATAACTAAAGGCATAAGACTTGTGTAAAAGTATATTGTTATCCTCTCACGTATTATTAAGAATGAAATGTTAATTTCATCATCAAATTTTTTTGTGGTGATTTAATCATAATTAAAGAGTAATTAATTTTGATTTTTTATGAAAATATAAAATTAAAAGATAAAAAACTAAAATGAAAACAACATTAAACATGGATAGCAAGCCATAAATTTTAGTAAAGATATATTTTTTTTCTCAAACTTCAAAAATAATCTTAATATTTTTAAAATTTTATTTTAATATAAAAATATATTTTTATTATTTTTTAATTTCTAGTTAAGAAAAAAGAAAAATATTACTGAATTCTAGCAACAGAAAGAAACACTAAAATAAACACATGTCATTAATAACGATTTAAATCACTAAAATAAATGGTATTTTATGTTAAATTATTTCATTTAAAAAGAGATATTTTTTTTCTTTTAAATTTTATTAAAAAATAAATCTGAGCACATTTAAAAGATCCATCAGATCTTTGATTACAGAAGGGAGATAACATGGATGTCCTTTCTAACAAGTCCTTATGCGCGCAGGACACAATATTTATTTATATATTTTTAGAGACCTCTTACAAGAGGAAGATACATTTTTCTTTATTATATTATCAAACAGTAGAGTGGAGGATCTTTCTAGCACAAATCACTCCTTCATTTCTTCGGATGCGTTTTTGAATTGGTTCCATTTCTGGTCCGAAGTACCTTATGATCAGCCCTGGTGTAATGCCATGGCGTTTCATTGTTTCAGGATCCATTTCACTACTGGTGCTGCTACCAGAGGCGGCCATGAGATTCTCAGAGTAGCCCAAGCTAACTGCTATGAACCCAAAGTTGTATTTGTTTTCCAATTCGTCCATCAAAAGGTTGGCCTTCTCAGCAGTTACCATGTCAATGGAGATAAGCGCACCAAACCCGTAACCTTTGCTGCGGAGGGAGTCCAAGAGATTGTGCTGAGGGTGATCTTCAAGGCCTGGATATATGATT
>Ga0325414_1003089_pt1 | contig 17201 bp, 5 predicted proteins | sample PopdelMetagenome_8_FD_206183 | JGI IMG/M metagenome (GOLD analysis project Ga0325414, IMG submission 206183) | Populus deltoides microbial communities from Bellville, Georgia, United States - Leaf-PdKOR-R3 | ecosystem: Host-associated > Plants > Phyllosphere > Phylloplane/Leaf | place: USA... | reverse complement strand
CTGGAACTGGAAGCTGGGGATGGTAGCTTCTTTCTTCCATTCTGCTATGCTAAACAATTGACTAATGATGAATGCTAATGAATGTTTGCAGTGCTACTAAGTATATATATATATATATATATATATATGAACATTGCCTGAAGGCTTTTTAATTACGGATCGGATTAAGATTTCCAATTCCTTGTCAACAACGAAGGTCTCATTAGATTAGAACAAGGACAAAAGGGTCTAGTGAAACGCTTGGAGAGTTAACTTGATTTTGATTTTAAAGAATTAGTTAATTGTTGTTTTTGATTCCTTGTTATAGTTAGGTTAATTGTTATTGTTTAACTCATTAACTTGTTATAGGGTATTTTTGTTTTATTTTTTAGATTAATTTGGTTCGCTGATTTTTTGGGTTAATGTTGTTTTTAAAATTAATTTCACTCTGATTGTGTTGGATGCCGTAAAGATTGATGTTTAATGTTAATTACTACTACAATTAATAATTATATTTGAGTTTTAACTTTGGTCTATAATTTGAATAATACAGATTATCTTTCTAGAAATTGTATATATTATTCTTAATGTAATCATATTTCAAATGAATTATATTTTAAATAACAATTCAAGCTTGCCAGAATTGCACTAATGGGAATTTTGAAAACCATGAGATGAGAATTTTACTTTGTATTCTTTTTAGGACCAATATAAAAAAATATCCATTAAGTATCATGAATGAATTAAAAATAAATTAAGAATTTAATAGAAATTAAGAAGATAAATTTAGAATAAAACACGTGGTAAAGGTAAATATTTCGTGTCAAAGAATATAGTAAATCGAGAATCTAATTGTACCCCATTTTATCCAAAACTAGAGAGACAATATAGATTCAAGATCAAATTATGTAACATCTAGATTAACGAGACAACATAAGATACTTAAAAATCAACATAGAAAATGACATGGTAAAAAAAATTTGTTTCTAAATTCTTTTGGTGGTTAACGAAATTTCTACTAAAATTTCGGCAAAGTTTCCCCTATAGTTAACCATACCGAGTTATCGATAATTACCTGTCTTTCAAGGCTTCTATAACCACAGAGGCTATTCATTTTAATTTCTTTACTTAGAAATGTTTTCAACATTGCACAATCCATTCATCTTGCGGTATTTAAATCACATACATTCTTAACAATATAACTTCGAAACGTACTTTAGATCGAAGGAAGAATTATTAAACAATCATATATGATTATCCTAAGACATGCATGTATGGTTTTATATATAATTTTGAGTAGTGCAATTTAGTTATAAAAAAAGAACATACATTGAAATTATTTTGAGAGTACTTAGTTATCATCGTCTAAGGAATTCATTATATGAAACATTCAAGTGAATAGTATTGTTGCAAAAGAGAGTTAATTATTTAAATTACAAGATCTATTACATGCACAACAAAGGATTCTCGAAGTCCTGGAGTCCTTCTGCCTTCTAGTTATTTGGTCCATCAATATGTGAAGGTCCTGCAATAAGATTTAATTAAGCAAGATTTTCAAATTATAATAATAATTTTACCTTCTACAGATACCGAAGTTGAGAGCACCCACTCTTTTATCGTGTATTATAAAATTTCCTCATGATTAATGATAATGTCTTTTGTGACCACTATGAAACACGTCAAAATACACTAAAGCACAATTTTCTAGTCATACGAGATACAAATTCAGAATTTTATATCAAAGGCAAGTCAAAATTCATCATTCTTTGACACTATGGAAACAATATCAACATTCGCTTTTACTCATTTTGAAAACAAACCAAATCCATTGTTTTTCCTCGATCTCGAAAAAACAATTCCAACAATGGCTCTCATCCCCAACAAAAGCAATTGTATTTTTTTTAATATTCTCAAAATTTTGAAATTTAATTTCAACATTGGCTTTTGTTCGATACGAAAGTAAGTTTCAATTTCAATCATTTCCATACCTCTAGAAACAAGTCCAAAATTGGTTTTCGCTCATTGCAAAAACAACCCAAATCCAACGGTTTCTGCATTCCCAGAGAATAAGTCCAATATTAGCTTTCACTCATTGCGAAAAAAACTCAAATCCAATGGTTTCTGCATTCCCGAAAACAAGTCCAACATTAGCTTTCGTTCATTGCGAAAGCAACCCAAATTGAATTCCTCTTAAACCATATTACATTCATATATCATTCATAACTTTTGGAATCTTCAAGAATTCAAAGTTTCAAAATTTAACTTAGTTCATTTGAGGCAGGATTTCACTTACCGGCTTCTCTGATCGTGTGAGCTCCTTCGATAGAAGACCTCGTGCTCGGCGTTCCTCCTGCACCATACAAATACTTTCCCATCAACATTTGCTTTAACAAGTTTACATACTCGTTCTTTATGTAAGAATCACCTCTATTAATTTCATCTCAAACTCATTATATTCAAACAATACATGGCAAGTGTACTAAAATACTGCTTAGTGTTTCTCCCCCCACTAGAGTTAAAACTCGGTTCCCTTTGGGGTTTATTTCTTTAGTAAGCTAAGACAAAATTACTCATTCGGGATAAAGAGGTTCAACCCAGTTCTGCTGTTTATACACTCAACTTTGTCAAAATACAGTGGTAAGCGGGTTTGTCCTATAACACACATCCCGATCTATGCCTGGTATTTTATCCATATCTGGAGTTCTATAACTCCAAATGGAAAAAGGCTTATTTCTTATGAAATCTAACATGATGGCACACATCTTTCATGCAGACATCTATCCCAATTTATCTCAGCTACAGGCCCAAAATTTCAATTCAAGGTTCGGTGTGCATGGCATCCAAAATTTTTCAATTTGACATGTCAAAGGTTTTCTATCAATATCTAGAGTTTTATAGCTCCAATTTAGGTGATTCTAGTTCAATTTAAACATTAACACCTAATTTTACAACTTTCATTAAGGGCAATACTCCATATTATGCCTTTATCTAGGTTAATTCCTAGTCACAAGTTAACTAACAATACAGCCCAGATTTCTGGTTTGAATGTTCAACATATTGTCGCACGTGTGCGGTGTCGTGAAGAGCATCTTCCTAGTATAATCCAAGTGTATATAGTGTAGGAGATGGACAGGATAAGGAATTCTTATCCCTTATCAGTGGAAAGAGAGAATGAGAGTCGTCACATAGTATTTGATCACTAAGAACCCTAACTGGTCTCAAAGATCGAGCATATGGACTAGTTGTGTAGAGAGAAGGTATTAGCACTCCTCATACGCCTTACCTAATGTAAGTTACATTGTTTAATTGTATGATATAACTAGAGTATTGTTGTGTTTTTAAATTGTTAGTCTAAAGTTTAAGAAAAATCCTCCTCAATAAAGAGATTATTTTCTTATCAGGTAAAAACCTAACTGTTCTAATGTCTATATATAAAAGAACTACCATTTTAATATTGGGAATACATCTTACGTATAAGTTTGTAATCTTAGATACTAAAAGAAAACAAAATATTGTTTGGTATTTTTGAAATATAGGCCCAGTTCTCATGGCTTTAATAAGTTGGTTATTAAATCTCAAAATGCATGCTAACACATTTTTTTTTGTATAAAAATATGACATGAGATATTTTTTATATTTTGAGAGACTTGGTTGTATGCATGAAAATAAGACTTTTTTTTTTGTTTTTTCATATATTTGTTTTTGCAATATTTCAAAGAAAATCAGATATTTTAATACCAGATTTATATTTTTACAATATAAAAATACAAACAAATATTAAGCAAAATTGATAGAAAAATACTTGAGAAAAACAAAAAAATTAAAAAATTTTTTTTGGAATTTTGTTTGTTTGTTTTTTTAATTAATATATAATATTATCATATTGTAATAATATAATGGGGATGGGCCTGGCCAAATTGTATGGGCTGAGCCCATCTTGGCTAGGTCAAAATCAACCTAAAAGAAATTGGGTTGAGTTCAGCCCAAATGAGTTAGGCCAAAATCAGCCCAAAAAAGGATTGGGCCAATGTTGGCCCAACATTTTCTTTTCTAATGATACTGGGCCAGACCTGACCCAATATTTTGGTCTGGGTCAGTACTAACCCAGCCCAGCAACAATAGACTATCCACTGTTCATTTGCAAGAACAGTGGAGGCAGGGAAGAAGAAGAGGAAAGCTAACTTGGCGGTAAGGGCAACGTCATTGCTGACAATGGCTCATGATGGTGCTGTGTGGCGACAAGTGGTGGTTGCTGCCATTTTTCTTCTTCCTTATGCAAAGGCACAAGTCTCTGTTTTTTCCTTCTCTTTTTCAGTTTTTGTTTTTGTTTTTCCTCCTCTCTTGTTTCTTTTCTTTCTGTTTCCTCTCTTCCCTGTTCTTTTTATTTTTTATTCCTTTCCCTTTCCTTCATTTGTACTCTCCTGTTTTTCTTTTTCTTCTATTTCATTTATGTTTCGGTTTCTTTCCTTTTTTTTCTCTGTTTTTCTTCGTCCTCCTCTCTCATCGTCCTCTTGTCCCCTAGTATTTATAAGGGGAAAAGGGGGAGAGAGAGCTACTCTACCCCTGTCCATTCATGACGCAAGGGTAGAGTGACCGAGCGGCCACTGGGCAGCCGCCCGCAGGGCTTGTCCCTCCTATTTTTTCGTCTAGTGGTAGGACATGGATCTTGTTGATTTTTAGGTTTACGTGTGAGAGAGAGAGAGAGAGAGACGTTACAGGGGAATAATCTTTTTCTTCCCTTGCCTGTAGCACGTCTAGGGAAGAAGAAGTTGTACCCATTCAAAACAACACCGTTTTGAGCTCTCTTTTTTTAAAATGAACAATGAATGAAACAACGTCATTTTGAACAAAACATGCAGTTTCATTTAAAAGAAAATGGCGCTAAAAAGTGTCTATTTCCAAATCAGTCCTCAATTTTCAATTTGTTCAATCAAGTCCTCAATTGAGATTTTAATTTTAAGAATCAATTTTATTGCATCCTTGCCAAATTCAAATGTCAACCCTAAAGTTGCCCGTCCTTTTCACTTTGATCCTTGGTTTTGAATTTGTGCATTTTGACCCTCAATTGATAAACAAACTTCTAATTTCTTCAATTTAACTCCTTTTTTCCAATTTGGTCCTTGGTTTTGGATTTCTCCAATCAAGTCTCTGATTGCCCATCAAACTTCAATATTTATGCAATTAAGCCCCTAATTTGACTAAATTAACTTTTAAAAATTGTAATTCGACCTCCAAACTTTAATTTCTTCCAATTAAAACCTAAATTGACTTAAAAATGAATTTTTCTTTCAATCAAACCCTTTATAAACTCAATTAATCTTTCAACAAAATCTAATTGAGTTCTTAAACATCTGATTTTGGATTTTTATTCCTCAAATTGAATTTTCTTTGCCAATAAAGCCTTCATCAGTCAAAAACATACTATCAAATTTCAATCTTTGTATTTTTGAACTTCCTCAACCCGTGTTTGACCATTTTTTAGGTGCTTTAGTGTCCTTTTTTCATTGGTATATATTTTTTGGTTTTCTTCCGACAATTTTTTTCTCTCTTTTTTTATGTAGGGACCCAAATATGAGTAACAACACACATAGACCATCATTTTCATGCATTACTCATAGAAATTTTTTTTTTTTCACATCAACAATCACACATGGGAATATAATTTATATAAAAGTTAGGTTTCATAATAGTATGTCTCAATTTCCAACACATCATAATTCTTTGTAAGATTCAACATTGTTTCTCAACATACATGCTTATCTAGTATCAAGAATGTTTCCCCCTATCTTCGTTCATGTTTGGCCAAGAGTTTACAGGCCTTCCCTTAGTCTCTTTAACCTTTAATTTGGTTAAGAATATTATCGAGCCTTTCTCCACCTCTCTTCCACACTCCATCCTCACATTTAACTTCCAAATAAAATTTCTTAAGAACTCTAATCTAAAGGCTACTATTGTTTTGCATAAAACTTACCCAAAACATTTGGAATTGCTCTATGAAGGTTTTAGGTTTGTCGTAGTCGTGTTTTCTGCCCTTTTAAACCCCTTCTCCCTCAAAGGTTTCAGCATCTCTTCTTATTTTCCCTTATTGCCACCAGCTTTTTCTTGTTCTTTTCCCTCTCTTATTTTGTCTTTTGGTGTCTAAATCTTTACTCACTCTTCTTGTTTCCTCTCATATATTGGATTGCATGTGATTTTCCTTGTTTGTTCTTAAGAGAAAGTGAAGAGGAAGTGAATGTCTCTTCTTCTCCCCTTTTCCTTTCTATGTCGTTAGCTCCTTCTCTTTCTTTAAGGCTGATGACTTTTTCTTCTTCTTTTCTGTTTTCGTCCCTTATTTGTTCATGACTTTTAAATCTAGTCCTCTCCTCATTGTTTTCCCCATATTATATCCCAAATCTATCTTTATTCATTTATATATTATCACACTTCAAGTTAGAGTCCCCCCACCCTTCTTTTTTATGTGTGCTACTAGCTTTCAAATGAGAAGAAATTAGTTACTTATAGTCCCAATTATTTTTAATTACACTTTGGCTTCATTTCTATTCTTTTTCTGAATTTGAGCCACCCCTTTGTGTCTTTCATAACAATAATTTTTTTTTTATAGTGGTTCGTCTTTATTTACTTAATCTCATGCATTGATGTTTAAGGGTTTACAAATTAAGTCATTATTGGACGAATCTGCATAAACATTACGCCTAGGGATATAACTAGATTTTTAATAGGCCAATTTGATTTTATTATGGGCCAAATTAAAGTTTAATTATGTTTAAGAATTAATTTGAGTCCAATTGAAGGATTTAATTAGGTACAAGGACTTAATTATACTTTAAATAGGTCAATTAATTTTATTATGAGGGCTTAATTGGTGAAAAAATAAGTTTGGGAGCTCAATTTGGGCTTAATTGAGAAAATTAAAATTTTAAGAGACCAAATTTAACCTTTACCAAATCAATTGGTTGAAATAAGGGGTAAAATTGCAAAAACAAAATCAAAGTTTTAGGAACTATTAAGGGCTAAATTGAAGAAATTCACAGCCAAGAACCATTTTGCAAAAGGTGCCAAACTTTGGGGACCCAATTGGCTGAAATCAAGGGTGAAATTGAAGAAATTTGAAAGTATAATGATCAATTAAGGCTAAATTAAAGAAATCTGAAACTAAGGATCAAAATGAAAAATGCACTCAAATATAGGGCTTAAATTGAAGTTATTCAAGGGTACAATTGCATAAAAATAAAAGTTTGAAGCAAATCAAAGGTGTAATGAAGAATAAATCACAAATCAAATGACTAAAATGAAATTGGTCAAAACAGCATCGTTTTGGTGTTGAGTGCTCATCTTCTTCTCTAGGGAGGCTGCTCGAGTGGCCCTCTTTCCAAGGCATTTTATGCTTTATTGCTCCACTAAATTGGACAAAACTTACACCAAAATGATCACCTGACATCTTACTACACCTCATTATGGTCAGTTTTGGCCGACTGACACCACAGAGACGGTGGCACCACCTCAAAATGGCCAACCCAACCAGCCATTTTCCTGCAACAAACCTGACAGCCCATGATGGTTACTTTGAGCCAATGGCTAGGATTCTTCTTGGTCGAACTAAAGACCAAGATTTGGCACCAGTGGAGACCAAACATCCTCTTCCAACCCCTGTAAATAGATGAGGATTTCATATCCTGAGGGATGAGAAATAGGAAGCCAAACTTGGAGAACAACCAACCTATCCCCCCCCAGCTTTTCTGCCATTATCGTTTTATTTATTTTTCCTCCTCTATCACCATGACCCAGTAGTAGCAGTAGCAGCTACCACCTACCACCATGTCTGCAACTATTTTCCTTCCCAATAGTAGCAGGGGTAGCGACTCTCTTCTTAGCCACTCCAGCAACTCTAGCACCGGCCACAATAGCAGCAGCTCCGGTAACGTAAACAGCAGCAACACCGACGACCAACCGCTCCACCAACACCCCAACAACCACCAACCAAACCTCCTCCTCACGATTGAAGCCTCCACGTCAAGTAGTCCCCTTCTCTCTTCTCCTCATTCTGCCTGCCCCCTGCAGAATTTGTCGCCTACATGCAGAACAAGAATTCATTCTGCATGTAGGGAATGAATTATAATTAACATGGTTGTTGGGCCGAGCCAGCAACCATATGGGCCCTAGGCTACATCCAGCTCATATTTTTTGGTTGAGTCTGGCCCAAAAAAAAGAAAAAGAAAAGAAAATGAGGAGCCCAGATCTGTTGAGCCGATGACAGCCCAATCGGTTGGGCCGCTAGTTGGCCAAACCTGTCTAAGTCCAACCCATATAGGTCAACCCATAAATTTAATTATAATAATATATAATATAAAAAAACAAAAAAATTCAAAAATTTTTCAAGGGTCATTTCAAAATATTTCTAATTTGCTCGCGTGTTTTCTACCAATTTTGCTTAATTATTGGGTTGTATTTTTACACTCTAAGATACAGATTCGATATTAAAATAATCAACTTTCTCTGAAATATTTCTAAAAAATAAAAAAAAAATCTTAAAACTTTTAAATTAATTTCCCCTTTCAAAAAACAAAAACAAAAACAAAAAATATTTTGTTTTCATGCATATGGTCAGTTCCTAAAAAGTTCTCCAAGCATATTTTCATAAAAGAAAAACATAAAAAATGCATCTTTCTCAAGTTTTAAAAAGCAAAAAAAAATGGATATTGTGACCAGTTCATGATTATCCATTAAGATTTGGCCAAAAATGTCAAAAACCCTTTACCAATTATTTTGTTCATTTCATATTAGGGTTTATATGTAGACTTTAATATCCATAGAGTGTAAAACTACACAATAAAGTACACCCTCAAGTATTAAAGATACAAAGTGTAAAATAAATGTGATGCTAAAATTTAAACTTTAGAATAGTTAGAATTAAATCCGATGAGGTAAGACTCTCTCACGAAGGGAGATTTACCTTAGACTTTAGGAAAAGACCATTGAATAGAAACTTGACATAGAAAAAAAACAATAACACAACAATGCAGCTTACCTTAAGTAGAGTGCACTAGAGGTAATGCGTATTCCTCTTGCACAATCAGTCTCTTACCCAAACTCTCGTAAATCATAGGTTCCTATTAACCATAATACTAGGTGACGACTCCTGAACTTTAATCATAATTTTATAATTAAACCCAAAACCTTTTCCTTTCTAATAACACACTCTTATAGAGGCTCATTTTTTTCAGCAAGCCAACCATTTGACACTCCCCCTCTCGGAACACACTTCACTAAAAACCAATAAAAAAAACTTTGGACATGAGCTTGTCCCATTTAGGATTAGAAAGGGAGATTTAAGTGGCAAGTGAAACTTATGTATATTGATGTTCACTTGGACTTCTTTTTAGTTTAAAACTCACCGTAGGCATAGGGTGTCATGAGATTATTCGCATACTCAAGTTATTTAAGGTTAAGAGGTCGAGTTACCCCACTAGTAATTCGAACAATCTGGGAACCTGAAAAGTTTTTAAAAATAGACAAACTGAGATAGATCATTTATGAGCTAGATCCTATCTTTTAAGATGAGCCCTTGAACACAAATAAATAACTTGCTATATTGTGAACTTATTAAATCTCCACTTATCATTATAGAAAGTGTGAGATGATGGGATACCTTACTATCAAGGATATAAGGACTAGGTCAGAAAAGGCCAATATGATGAGGTGCTAAATGTTTTTTCCTAAAATTGGTCAAAGTTCTTGTAGGTATGAAGTCCTCAGTGAGAAATTTTCAAGAAAAGCTTATCAATTCAATCCCCTTTGTCCTTAAAAAAATAATAATAAATGAATATAATAAGAGAAAATTAATAAAAACATGCATAATCAATCTGGCATTTTGCATATTCTTGTACATTTATTCTCCTTTTGCATACAACCTTCAAATCAAGTCCAGTTTAGACACAAATATAGGTCGCTCGCCTAAAATCCAATTCCCCCTCAAGGTTTACAATACAAGGTTCAGAGCGAGGAATATGGGACATGACAAGAAAACACGGTTAGAGATGAATCATCAGAAAAAATTGATAGTTTTAAAGGAGAGCTCGCAAAACTTATTGGTCTCGAGCGTTAATTTTTAGGACTGGCATTAATTTTTTAATAAATACTCAAATTTATGAGTTTCATATTCTTAGGAATGAAAATCATATTTTCTCTAATAATCAAATCCTAGGAATAAATATTTATTTAATCAAAAATATCTTAAATTGATAAGTCTTTTATTTCAAGGATCAATATAAAAATTATTTATTAAGTATCGTGAATAAATTATAAATGAATAAGAAATTTAATAGAAATTTAAGGGAAAAAACATAGTAAAATGTAAACTTTCAAATGAAAGGATAATAACCCCTTACCTTGAATTTCTGAAACCAGTTTTAGTTTTTGGATTCTTAGTTTTCTTTAATTATTAGGTGTGGACTCCAATTTTTCTAAGTATTCCCGCATCATTTTTATTTTAGGAAGTCTAAATTTTCATGTCGGGTGCGACAGAGACTAGTGAATGTGGTATTCTTTTGGTCTTCAAATGCAAACACGATCTAGTTATAACCTAAATAATCATTAAAAAAAAAACAATAGTAGGAATAACTTGCCAACCTTTTTAATATTTGATCAAAAATGGAAAAGTTAAGATGATATTTGTGACTAGTAGAGTTAAGTTTTCGATAACCAATGCAAACTAGTCACGTGATTTGGATATGGGTTAGTACTAGCTTATTTTCCTCATTTTTTACCACAGTCATGGCAGATCTTTTTGGAACAACTTCGACCAATCTCACCCATTTGTTATCCAAAATGGGGTAGATCACGCCTACATCTAGCAATTATTTCACGAAATCCATCATAGGAGGATTCAATTAGCATTGATCTTTTCTAGTCTGTTTTGCTCTAACCTCAAGCAAAATTTAGTGCATGAATAAGGAAGGACTAATCCTTTTTCCGTCAGTGATTGTCCAACCTTTAGTTGTTTTGTGATCTTTCAACACACGAACTAGTTTTTTCTTTTGTAAAGTTGTGAGGTTCTTTGCAATGATCATAAGCAACTTAGCATCCTTACCTAAATACACATATTTGAGATGCTTGGAAAGAGGTTTAAATTCTAATGTTGGGCCTGTATCATAAAAGGTAAAAGTTTCTCATCATGAAAACAAATAAAAGAACATTATACATATTTGAAGCTTTTGGCAAAGACTTTAAAGGTGCCACAACATCCTTTATATTCTCACACAATTACACAACTTTTTTTTAGCTTTTTTGTATCCTCCAACCCAAAGCTCTTATTAATGATGGTTTCCAAAACATCATTGTTAGTTAACTTAGAGAATTGTTATGTTAGAGAATCAAGTATGTCAACTGAAAAACAAGAATGCAAATCACTTGGATACCTTAAAGATAGTTTATGCAAACCCGAAAGGTAAAAACCCTTGATTCCACATGCAAGAAAGAACAAATTCTGGAAAGATAAAATCATTTTTAAAGATAACAAAAACTTGACACAATGATTACCTGAACCAAGACACCGAAGTTATTGGAATGAAGACCCTAACCCAACAATTATAAGGAATCGTGAACCAGAAATATAAGGTAGAACACCACAAAGATAGATGATCTTTGATAAATTAAAGTCAATTCAATGAAGAACCAATAGGTATGATCAATTTTCATACAAGCACACAAAATATTATTCTGAAAATAATCATACTTATAATAGGTAAAAAAAATCTTAAAAAGTGTGGAAAATAATATAAGAGTACTAATCCAAATAAAAAAATATCATAAACTAACTAAGAAAATAATATAAATCTCACATAGTAGCTTCTGGACTTTATCACACAGCCTTCCTAATATGTGATTACTATAAAATTTTAACCCTATAAGTAACAAGGCCTTTAAAATCTGGAAGAATTTCAGTCTCATTAAATAGTCAGATTAAAAATTATGTTTGTTAATATAAAATTACGAATTAAAAAAAATAAGCATGAAACTACTTTTCTCTTTATACAATCCGCAAGCTACCAACTTGATATCAAAATTAAGGATTCTTTGCAAAACAAAGCTGCCAATTTTGTTTCCTTGCAAAATAAAACCTTCAATGTTGTCAAAAGTGTCAAAATCTTTCCATTTAAAAGAAGGATCGTTACTGCTGTATAAAGAATCCTAGCACAATAAAAATTGTTTGCTTGTAGATTTTCAAACCTGATTTTAAACACGTCATTCTCTCACGTCTTGATGAGTTACTAAATATATCATGGATGAAAAGTTTGAAATGTTTAGTTTTTAATTCAATTTGAATCATAACAAAACTCTATTTGTAGCTTTAGATATAATCTAAATAGTATATAAAAGTTTAATTTTATGGATTCGAAACTCATTAATCCAAACATCCAGAATGAACCAATCAATTTTTTTTAATCCTTTTCATATCAAATTTTATAATAGATGCAATGAGTATCTCTCTACTCAATTCTTCGTTCACGATCCTCGCCTTTTTGCATCAGTAGTAGCAGCACAAACGATTGTTTCCTGTAGCACTTTCCGTTGTCCGTATGTTTCCGAGTTTTGAAATCCATTTAATGTACTGCGTCTTTTTAAATCAGTAAATCATGTCCTTTGTTGAACTATTACTACTCGTGGAAGAAGAGCCATTCCACTGTGATTCAACAAAGTTGACAGGCTCAAATGCATAATACATGGGATACAAGACAGACATGGAAATTCTCGACCATGTTAGTTTCATTACAGCCTGGTAAAAGATCAACATGTTTAATCTACTTTCCCATGTCCCATCTGGAGAATAAGGAACAGTTCTATTTATAAACCATTTATCCTACATCATAAAACATTTCTCATGGGCGGCACAATATAATAACTGTTATAGAAATATTTAGCCATCCATCTCTTGGATTTGTGAAGAAAATGCAAATGGATGGAGCACGAGCGCTGTGATTGTTTCACAGCCAACTCTTGTTGCCCAGCTATATTGCCTGCCGCTGTCAAACAGGGGCCTTACCCCACCCCAGACATCATCTGTGGCAGCAGAAATCTAATTGTCTACTTCTCGGCGCACTGGCCACATCAATTAACTAGAGATACAACATCCAGAATAAATGATCAACTTGCATAGCAGGCTTGGCAACCTCATCTATACCTACAGGCATCATGTTGTTAGAAAAGAACATCTCTTTCCATCTCAACATCAAGTACTAAAAGGTAATAATGTGATTCGTTAAATGGTCTGTAACTGAAATTATTATAAGAAAAAAGAAGAAAAAAATAGAAAGGAAAAACTGTGAAAAGTAAAGAGGAGCAAATTGGTGATAGAATTTACACTTTCAAAACTACAGACAATCTTTTAAATTAGTATTGTAAGAAATTGGAATGCACAACATGCGAGGGAAATGCCATTATTCCCAAGTTATCAGTATACAGTGAAGTTGGCCAGAAACAAGGTACAAAAGTTAGCCGTGCATGTCATTGGTCCCATCCAAGGCTTACCTATGTCGGCAAATTTTTTTTGCACCTTCTCGCATAGTATCACAGGCAAGTCTGTATTTTTCAAGAGATGTTGTCCCAGACTCTATGTATTTACAAGCCGTTTCCCTTAAACTCCACACCATTAAGGCCTTGAGTTCTTGAAAGCTAACCCCAGAGTCAACATCGCAAACAATACCATGCTCAGCATTTCTTGTCCACCGATGTAAGAGGTAGCAAGATGGAATTTCTCTTATGTCCAACATGATGAAGACCCTCAAAACATGCCTGCACAGCACACCTTCAAATTCAAACATTTGACAACTGCAACTGACATCGAAGTTGGAAGCACTAAAAGTAACCATATGTTTCTCAATCTCATTCCCACATCTTCGCACTGAATATCTGCTGATGGTGCCTTCTTCGTAAGACTTTATTCCAAGATAATTATAGCATTGCAAAAGTTCCTTCTGAAATATTTGGAACACACGAAGTGTATAAAGCCTTCTACATTGTTCTTCTATTGGTTCCTTTGTTTGCAGATAAGCCTGCAAATTAGAGGAGTTAAAATCCTCTTTTCTTTCCTCCTCGCGACGTTGCTCAAGGCCTTGCTCATATCGTGCTATAAAGTCTCCAAGTGGTGTTTCAGCATTCAAGAATGTACCAAAGAATGATTCCATGCTTTCGTTCATGGGAATACCAGCAAAAAAAGTACCTCGGAGGTACAATGGAACCCAGCTTTCACGCTTTTCATACATTTCTTTGAGCCATGCATTCTCCTTCAGACCATATTTGTTGACAAGCGCATTCCACATGGTATTAAATTCAGCATTTGTCTGGCTCTCATAGATGCACTTTTCATATTCATAGTTGAATTCAGTGGACATTGACCTTAAATTCTCTCTTTCCTTTTCCCTAATCTGCCACATTGAAAAACGATGACGAGTCCCAGGAAAAACATGGGCAATCGCTTGTTGGATTGCCATGTCTTGATCAGCTATAATTGACTTCGGACGGCACCCAGACATTGCCCTAAGCCATGTTCGAAATAACCAGATGAAAGACTCCTTAGACTCGTTGGCAATTAGAGCACACCCAAGTAGCACTGGCTGCTTGTGGTGGTTAACTCCAACAAATGTTGCAAATGGCACCAGATAATTAGTCTTCCTGTATGAAGTATCAACAACAATAACATCGCCAAATTGACTGCATGCAAATCTAGATCTGCCATCTGCCCAGAAAATACTCATGCAAACACCATTATCAACTTCCACCGAATAAAAGAATCCTGTATCTTCAGCTTGCCTACTTTGAAAATAATCAAGAAGCAATCGGTACCATTCACTTCCAATATTGTTACCCTGACTGCTATTGAAATGGACACCATTATTAATCTCCAATAGATCCAAGGAATCTAGTCCACCATTTACCTCATCTATAAATTTCTTTGAAGCTGTGGAACTTTTCTTATGAGTTCCTGTATGTGGCTCAAGATCATGATTATGATCTTTCTGAAGACGGTCCACCATCCAAGTTCCAGATTCTTGTCTCTTAATTCTCATAAAAGCCCCGCAGCCTACTCTTGAAGGGTGCTGAAATCCTTCCTTAGAGCACACAAATCGCCGGGATGTAATTGACCCATCATTCTTTGATCGAAACAGCTGGCCAATCCGAGTTTTGAATCCAGCTTCATCTGCATACCTTACATAAAAATTGTATGCTTCATCAGCTGATGTAAACACTAAACCAGCATATGGTTCAGCTAATGGTTGTCCATCGGCTCCTGTTCTAACCCGTTTGACACTAATGGATCCAGAGGAGCATGGTTGTCCATCATCAACTTCTGCAAGCAACTTCAATTTCTTCCTCGAAGAAACCTCAACTGATGATTTCCTACCCATAGGAGCTTTCTGCTGCAAAACCGAAGGATGGCTTTCCTCCACATCTCCAAGTTCATGATTGTGATCCTTGTGCATTTGATCAATGACCCATTTTCCAGAATCCCGTCTTTGTACCCTTATGAATGCAGGACAGCCCGTCCTAGAACTTAGTTGAAAACCCTCCTTGGAGCACACAAACCTTCTTGAAGAAACAGAGCCATCAGAACGCGATCGATATAGTTGACCAGTCCTAGTTCTGAATCCTACACGCGTAGCATACACATTGTAAAACTCACGTGCATCATCTGCCGAATCAAACTCTAACCCTTTATGCGGCTCAACTCCAGACTCCCTTCCATCCTCCACATTGAAATTGCTGCTCGCTCGTGCCATACCAAGTGGATATGCTCTTACAATCACAGCATTCCCATACTCCTCGCTGTAAGGATCACTATTTGAACTGCATTTACAGTAGGCACCAAAAATGAATAAAAAAATTACGAGCAATTACAACAATCATGCACTTTGATTAAACGGGATTAACAAATAAATAAAAAGCACAATTTTTTTGCAAGTTAAGTGACACTGCTAATTCAAAGGCCTAAACAGCAAATCGGTAAAGTTCGTTTCTTTTCCTTTTGAAATCATTTCCCAACCACTTAAATCACAGAAAAAAAGATAAATCCATAAATAAACAAACCAATCAGTGAAATTAAAGAGCATTCAATCAATCCCCGGATGGATTAATTACCTTTTGATATTGTTGAAGAAACTGGGGATCGAATCGAAAACCATATCTTTTTTTCCCTTTTTGTACATGTGTTGTGTATGCCCTGGTGGGTCTGGCTCTAAATCAAGCGTGTGGATTTCGAAGGGGAGGGGAGGAGGAGGAGGAGGAGGTCGTCGATGCTGTCTCTTCTCCATTTGCTTATTCAGTTCTTGTTTTTTTTTTTTTTTTTGACAGTTTTTGGCTCTTGTTTTTGTTTCTAATCCACCTATTTTTTGCTAGGGTTGAGGTTGACCCCTCCTGTTTTTCTTTTTCTTTTTAACTCCCTATATTCTTACAAGAGTGTTATGATGCTACCATGCTCATAATTTTTTGTTTTTTGGTACAAAAGTAATTAAAAAAAAAATAAGAACAGGCAAAGTTAAAGCACTGTTGCACAAAAATATAGTTTTACAACTCGATAAATTTGGATGACGACGAGCCTCCGTCCGAGTGTGTATGGTTGCAGTTGTTTTTTTAAATATTTTTTATATTAAAATATATTAAAATAATATTTTTTTTTAATTTTTAAAAATTATTTTTGAGATCAGCGTATCAAAATGATCCTAAATACATAAAAAAAATTAACTTTTAACCAAAAAATTTGAATTTTTAAGGAACGTGGTTTGCACGCGTTCCCAAACGAATTCAACCCTCAAGCACATAGGTCTTTGTTGTTTTTTTTTTGTTTTTTTTCTTTAATTTTTTTTTTAAAAAACATTTATCGAATTCATTTACACTTTAATTTTGACAAGATTTTTAAATATTTTTATAAATTTTTATTTAAATTTTACTATTATTTTCAAATTTGATATAAAAACAAAAATATTAATAATAAATAGTTTAAGAAATTTCGATTGAAATTAGTTATTTATTTCTAAAAATTTTAAATAGATTTGCAACATAATTTATCACATTTATAATTTTGTTAAAATATGAATATATTATTTTCATAAAAAAAAATATTGCATTCACTTAAATAAATAAGATATATATTGATAAGAAAGTTTATATTTATAAAAGAAAAAATTCAAAACAATTATATGTTTGGGTTTAATGATAATTAGAAAAAAAGT